>ERZ724503.439-NODE-439-length-17526-cov-4.352012_pt1 | contig 17526 bp, 15 predicted proteins | sample MGYA00376036_ERZ724503 | MGnify/ENA primary metagenome ERZ724503 (study PRJEB28724, sample SAMN07190885) | wastewater metagenome | isolation source: influent of sewage treatment plant in Hong Hong | place: Hong Kong | collected 2016-03-17 ...
GAACCTTTCGTACCCATGACTTCTTTTAGCCTTGCCATAAACTCGGGACGTGGATCATTGGAACCGTCTGCCAGATATGAATAATGTTCCGGCTTGGCTCCTTTTTCTTTGACCACATGCACGGAGAACTGGAAGGGTATTTGCTGATAGGGCCTGGAATCATCAAACAGCGGCACGGCTGAAGCAAACGTTTCAAAGTCCATGTAATAAGCAGGATACTGAACGGTATCTAAAAACTCTTTTATCTTTTTTTGATCAATATGAGGCTTGCCGGTTTTTTCACAGTCAACCTGTATCTTATTCTTTTCATTGAGCTTCAGACTTTCAGGTATTTGGGCAAGCTCAAGAATGTCCTCTTGAATCAGTGCCATGGGTAGTTTCTTGTTTTTATAAAGCAGAAATACATTTCTCTCCGGCAGGAATGACCAGCATTTTTCTATCAACGGACATTCGTAAGGATCGCAGCAATGTGCGCCAATGCCTATTTCTGGATATGTATCATTAGCAATGGTTTTGACCATTTCCGCCATATTGGCTTCTATGGTTTTGCTGTATGTAGATTTTATTGCTTCGGTAACATCGATTTTCTTGAATAGCTTACGGGGCTCTATTTCTCCTTTGCGTATATAGGTATTATCGATACACATCAGATAGCATTTATTGATCTTCAGCCCCGCTCCCGAATAAAGATAATATTGAAATCCTATATCATGATAGTTGACATCTTTAAGCTCTGTAGAACTTTTAACTTCAATCAGGTTCCATTCATCTTCGCCTACAGGCTCCAGAATATCTGCTCTGGCATAGCATTGTTTATAGGTTAAAGCCGCTTCAAATATGGGTACTCTTCTTGATATTAATTCCTTCGTTGACTTAAGGCCTTCTTCAAATGATCCAGTGTGATCAACTTCCACACCGTTCGGGAACAATTTCTTGGCATAGTCGCCCACCAAGTGGCCTTGATCAAAGATTGCTTGAGTGGCTTCATCGGGAGAAGGAATTTCATCCGGTTCATGATAAATATACCAGAGCAGTTTCTTGCATTGGAGACCGTTGAGATATTTTGATTTGGATATTCTGATGTTCATATTGTTTCTTCTTTTAAGTGAAGACTTGGTCCATCCCCAATTTAAAGGTGCACTGATTACCAACGAATTCATCGATGTACTCAGGATGCCTTTTCAAGATTATCAAATCTGTCATTTGGCTTTGTAGCCATACGCTGTACATGCAAAGCTCGCCTGATCTTTGGATGTTTATATCTGATTTGTCCATAGTAATTCACTGATAATAATCTAGCTTGTTATAATGAAAATACTAAGCCGGAGCCTCAAAGCAACGATCGGCTTGAACGACGAGTTAGCGCTTTTATTTATGTTTTGGTGACTCTTTCTTGTCGTTAAATTTAGGAAGTTTCTTAAATCTTTTTGCATACTGAGCGAAGCAAAAATATTCCAGCCTTGCAACATCGCCCATTTTTAATAAGTCTTTTGGATTATTTGATGTAACATCACACTCAATCGGACAGATTGATACAAATATTTTTTTGGAGAAAATATTATATGTATAGTTTTTATAACCGCAAAGAAAACGCGCGGCACCCCCGTGACCACTTTTCCCAATTATTGTATTATCAAATTGTTTTAATCGCGATTTCAAACCACCAATTGAATTTGTCATGCCAAAACATTCAATTTCTTTTCTAACTGAATATTTTTTATTGGACAAATCAATTTCTGATACAGCCAGCGCATAAACACCGGGATACTTTATGCCGTCTAATTTATTTCTTTCCGACCAACTTGCCCATTTAGAAAATTTTGGTTTCATCGTAAATTCTCACGCTAACGAAAATTCACCCGGTGCGTATTGATCGAGTGGATGTATTTTGTTGGAATTAAGATTCAAATTCACTTTTTGCAATACCAGATTGACGAATGATGGATTGTAGCGTCCCGATTTTCAGTTCCGAATGATTAGGAACTGGAACAGTGATCGTTGTGTTCGGAAGATGTTTTTGCATAACAATATGGCTACCCTTCTGGCGCACTTCTACAAATCCATGCTGAGCAAGGATGCTGCATACTTGCTTTCCAGAAAGAACGCGAAGCTTACCCAACGGCGACCTCCACCTGTGTTACATATACTTCCGCATGTAATCTTGTTTGAATTTCCGTCGGTGAGGCTGTTTCAAAAAAAAGCTCCAGGGCTTCTCGTAGGTTTACACGGGCTTCCTCTATAGTATCGCCCTGACTGGCAATGTCGAGTTCCGGACAAAGTGAAACATAGCCGTCACCTTCGCGTTCTATAATTGCTGTTAGTTGTTTTTGCATAACATTTCCCCATTTAATTTATTTGTCTCATGGATAATGGCCTTCGTTGCATGCGCAAACCATGTGTCTATTGTTGAGCCAGCAGTTTCAGAGCCTAATGTGGATCATGACGCCGAAATTCCCCCAACTGGTTTCTAGCCTTCTTGTATATATTTATTTACCATATTTTCAAGTTTCTAAAAAGCATTGTTATTAAACAATCATCAACCTATTTCGTTTTTTAAGAAGACTGATTTTACAGATCCCCCTCCTGCAGGACACGGCCGAATCCATTTTCTTCCAGATACCAGTAGGTGAAATGCTTGGAAAGCCAGCTTGCAGCTTTCTCCTCAGCCAGCGGCCGGTAGCAGGAAGTGTAAATGACCGGAATCCCGTAGCGCGCTTCCAGTGCATCGAGCGTGCCTGAAACGGCATTTGGATGGGCCAGGGTATTGTATTCATCCTCATCATACTGAGTTTTGATGTCTTCGTAGCTCGCTTCGATCAGCAGGGCTTTCCAGCGGTACCTCGACATTTTCTCGCATTGTTTAAAAAAACGCGTCCTCTCCTGGATCACGGTCGTGATTAGATCGGTCAGTGTTTTGCGCTCCAGAATCAGCAGGGACTCCATGCCTTCCACGCTGTAATCGCCTGCTTTCAGCGCTTGTTTCTTGGATGCGGCGATCCAGTTTGAAAACCGGCTGAAATCAAACGGATATTTTTCGCGTGTGTCGATCAGCACGACAGGCTTGGGAATCTGCCGGGTGATACTGTGCCCGTTCCGCTTCACAATCAATCGTCCAGCCGGAGGCGACGCCGGTTGCGGCTCTCTTACGAATGACTCCTGCGTATGCGCATCATCGTCTTCTTCTTCTGTGCCAACAATGTTGGTCAGACTTTTTCTCATGCTTTTTCCCCGAACAGCACCGGCACAGAGTTCCTTCCCCGATAACGCCTTATTACGGCCTTGATCGTTTCTATTGAGGGTTGGGGCTTTCTGCCCTCAACCAGCGCCTGAACCGTTGCGCGGTGGAGGATAATTTCCATTTCCGCGATGTGCATGGGGTGCTGCTGGACCAGTTCAACCAGATCGTCGTCGGTGAAGGTGCCCGGCGTAAGGTGTTTTTCCCATTGACGCATCTGCATTTCCTCCGTCGGATAATCGATCTTGAAATGCGCTTGCAATTCCAGGGGGATTCCGGCTTTCGGACACTCATGGATGACCAGGCAGCAAAGGCCCCGATAATCGCGCAGGTTGTTCAGCATCGCTGCGACTGAACTTTTGGCGGCAAGACCGATGTCCATATCGTTTTGATTTCCGGTATCGCTCCAGTTGATGATCCCATTGTAATCAACGATCATCAGCAAGTGGGCTTCTTCGGTTGTCCGGCAAAAGGCATAATCCATCAGCTTGGTCTTTTCCTGGGTCACCAGATCAATGATTTCATTTTCCCTGATAAAGCCTTCCATTTCGCTAAATTTAAAAGCCTTGATGCTCAGGCCCGATTCCGCGGCGAGCGCCTCCGCGGCAGAAATGCCGGTTTCGATGCTTGCCCCGCTGATCAGAAGATTGAGCCCCGACTGCTTTTTCCTCGCGTATTGAAAAGCCCGGGCAATGTTTTTCAGCTCCGTTCTTTGTCTTTCGGCCAGGGGAAGGTCTATGATTTTTCGTTCAGGTCTGTAGAGCTTGCAGAATTTGTTGTCCCGGGCCATCTGCTTTGTTTGTAAATCCGCCGCCTGCGTAAGCATTTGCCCGGTGATCACAAGGTTGCCCCGATCATCCGATTCAGCGGAATTGGCCGCCAGGAAGATGGTGTTCTTGATCAAACCGCCGCTGAACGGATAGCGCTCATTGAGAGCCTTCATATTCACATCCGGGGCCAATTTTATAAAACCGGGCAGCAGCGCTTTCCAGATTTTCAACCTCTGTTCCGCGTCGGGAAGGGGGAAATGGATTTTCATGGAAAGGCGCCGTTCCATGGCGGGGTCGATGCTTGCGGCCTTGTTGGTGGCGAAGATGACCACACACTTGGCTTTTTCAATCTGGATGAGAAGCGTCCGGGCCAGACTGGAGCCTTCCTTGAATATATCGTCGGCTTCGTCGAAGAAAATAAAACCCCGCAGAAGGGCCGCTTCCCGGAAGGCCTGAATCATGACGGATTCCAATGTCCAACTGAACTGTGTATTGTTCAGATTCACGGTGATCAGCGGCCTGCCGAAATGATGCGCCAGCGCCCTGGCCATCATCGTTTTCCCTGTCCCGGAAGGCCCCTGGAAAAAGAGGGCCAGCGCCGTGCCGTATTCCAGAAATTCATCCAACCGGGACCATTCACTCCTTTCTTTCCGGCGGAGATACCTGGCAATGTGATCAACCAGCGGTTTTTTCACGTGCGCGGGCATAATGACCGTTTCCAGATCAATGGCGCTTTGCTCGATGCTGATTTCATTATACGTGCTGTTGTACAATCGATTGTCGCCGACAATGCGGCGGACATGGCGCTCGTTGATGGTTACGGTTTCATCCATGACATGCGAACTTCTGTTTTCATAATCGCTCTTGAAGAATATGATCTCGCGGGCAACCAGCGGCGCGCCTCTGCTGAAATATTTTCTTTTCTCCAACTGTTCCCCGTAGTCCTTACAGAGGATAAAAAGAATGATGCGGATAATAATGCCCCTTGGGTCATCGTCCAAGCCACAGGGACAAAAAGCATTGCGGAAGGTCTTGCTGGTGGCGTGCATGAACAGGAGCAGAAGAATTTTTTCATCAAAGTCATCCAGTTGGTTTTCCCGGCAAAACAGCGGAAAGAAAAGCTCAGGGCCGGACCGAATCGTTTTGTTGTGGCGTGACCGATTGATGTTTCGAACCCGGGCAAGCTCCGCTTCGATGTGCTCCCGGGTGATGTTCTGCGGTGTCAGGTCCAGCCCGGCGCAGAGCCGAATCCCTTCCCCGTCGTTTTCCAGCCCTTCGGTTTTTCCCGACCGGACTGCTGACAAAACAAGCATCAGCAGGGCCTCTTTCTCCAATGCGGCAAGGTATTCATAATTATCGGCAAATGGGCTTTCCTCCGGTGTTGCCTCACCGTCCGGCACGATGGCAAGCCACTGGCCGGACTGTCCCCCAAGCGGCGTTGGTTGATTCCTGACGGCATTTTGCGTCTGATTCATAGTCCCTCCCTAAGGTCTTTTCCTCATCGGTTCAACAACGTCCACAATGCCCATCCGGACAGCTTCTTCCGTGGTGAGCCAGGTATCGACATCTCTTAAAAGGTGTGTTTCCAGTTCGTTGCGGTCCTTGATGGCGGAATAGGTCATGTAATGGTTCAGGATGCGTTCGTGCAGCATGTCTTCTTCCCTCCGCCCCGCGATGAGCTGGCTGTGATTGCCGAAGTTTGCGGCCGAGAAGCGATGCGATAAAATGGATGTCCTTGGCGTGACGACGCGATGGCCTTTTTCGCCGGTCATGAAGATCAAAAGCCCCATGGAGGCGATGAGCCCGATGCCGGTTGTGTAGATGGGAATGTTGGACCACTCCATGATGTCGATGATGGAAAAGCCGGCCGTGCAGGTGCCGCCCGGTGAGTTGATCACCATCTGAACCTGGTTGATGCTGCCTTTGATGTTGAATTCGATGAGTTGTTTGCAGATTTCCTCGGCCTTTGCTTCCCCGATCACCCCGGACAGATAAATGATGCCGTAATCGGCCAGTCCCTTTTCCTCCCTTTCCTTTTCTTTAGCGGCCATTTTAAACCTCCCGTCTTGATTTTGATGTCATCATGCCGCACAGGAGTGTCATTTTTGGTCATTTTGAAAAAAATATTTTGCGTTTGGGGGCGATTGCCGGTAAGGTGCTTATAATTATTGCGTTTATCGCTTCAAAAAAATTAACCTTCAGGTGAAAATCATGCGTCTGAAACTGCTCAAAAAGCTGGTTGACGCCATTACGCTGCTGGCGCAGCCGACAGGAACGACGATTTCGTCTCTTTGCGAAAGGCTCGGCGTCAACAAAAGGCAGGCTTACCGGGTGATTCATGAAATCCAAAGTGAGTTCAAGATCATGATTGACAAGGATAAACCTCTGCTCGGCGGCGAAACCCGGTACTACCTGGATCGAGAGTTCATCCGCCGGCTTTCCGAAATCAAGGTGGCGGACCTGAACCTGACTTTCCAGGAACTGTTGAGCCTGTATTCCATTAAAGGTCATGCCCGCCTGTATCGCGGCACGGACATCGAGGCGAATATTGAACGAGCCTTCGGCAAGCTGGACGTTTTTTTCCCGGAAGCCTTCTCCCGAAAGCTGGAACAGGTCAAAGCGCTGTTTCTGACGGCGGACAAACTGTCCAAGGACTACACCGGAAAGGAGGACATTATCGAAGAACTGGCCGAGGCCGTCCTGCAAAAGAAAACCTGCCTTGTGGAGTATCATTCCTATTCTTCCGGAAAAGTCAGCTCCTTCCATATCGATCCGCTGAAATTATTTGAATGGAACGGCGGTCTTTACACGTCGGTGCGCGTGGCGAAATATGACGCGATTCGCACGCTGGCGGTGGAAAGAATCAACACCCTGACGATCACGGACAGGGAATTTGCTTATCCGGAAAACTACAATCCCGATGAAATCCTGGAAGACGCCTTCGGCATTATCTATGACGATCCGGTGACGGTGAAAATCCGCTTCTGCGCGAAACAGGCGCCGTATATCCGGGAGCGCAAGTGGTGCAGGCATCAGCAGATTGAAGATCGTGAGGACGGCTGCATCGTCCTGACCCTGTCCACTTCCGGCTGGTACGACGTCAAAAAATGGATTCTTTCCTTTGGAGCGGATGCCGAGCTTTTGGAGCCTGCCGACAAAAGAAAGGAAGTCCTTCAAGAGATCAGCCGGACGGCCTCGCTATACCGATCAGGTATAAAACCGGCAGGGCGACGCATTGAAAGATGATGATTCGAACCCTCGTGCACATCAGTTCTTATTCCTCACTGGCAATGAAAACCACCACCCCTTTACTTTGAACTGGCTCTTTGGAAAGAAAGTGTGCTATGTTTTCTTCCATCCAAAGCGACACATGAAGAGGAGAGCCAACCATGCCGGGTCCTGATTCCATTCAAAAACGCCAGGAAGAGCTGGCCCAACGCCAATGGCCGATCGCCGACATTGAAGCACGATTCAACCGATTGGCGCAAAACGGCATTCCACACAAAACGCCGGACCGGGAAAAAATGCTCCGCGACAGGGAAGAGATTCTGGATCGCGTGCAGCGCCGGGCGGAAGATTACTGTTACCTGATGCGCAACTGCGCCAAGAGCAGCGCCACGGCCCTGTTCGAAGAGTTCGGTCTGGGCAGCCTGGACATCATCCGCGGATTGGGTCCGTTTCCAGGCCTGGCCATGTCCGGCGGAATCTGCGGACCGGTGGCTGGAGGGCTCATCGCCCTGGGTCTTTTTTTCTCCCATCCCGATATCACCAAACAGGACGACACCGGCGCGTATCTTTACGGACGGCTGTTCATCCACCGGTTTGAATCGGCATTCGGGAGCCTCTCCTGCCCGGATATTCAAAAAAGGCTGCTGGGAAAATACTATGATCCCATGAGCAGCATGGAAAATCTCAAGGCGTTCAACGCCAGCGGCGCCCGAAAACAGTGCGTGATCGCGCCGGGCATGGGCGCCAGGATTGCCGCGGAAATCATGCTGGAAAGCATGGCTAAATAAAGCGTCCAGCCCCTGCCGGACAGGAGCGGGCGTCAAATCGGGTTTTATGGATCCCATCATTCATCGAGGGAGGTGCTTCATGATTCAACTGAAATTCGATCAGAAGGTTTGCGCAAGCTGCCGCTCGGCCGACTGCCTGCTCAAATGCCAGTACATGACCTTTAGCGGGCACAAGGAAGCGCACGGGGAAATGATGAAAGTCATGAAGGGAAAGGATTCCCGCGTGCTGACCGAATGCGTCACCTGCTACGCCTGCGAGGAATACTGTACGCGCGGCAACCACCCCTTTTACCTCATTTCGGAGAAGCGCGAGGAGAAAGGCATGTTCACCGCGCCGCGCCCCATCACGACGCAGTGGAAAAACATGACGCAGATGCAGGGAAAGTGCCTGGTGGGCAACGTGAAGGACACGGCGCTTTCCTGCTGCTACCTCCCCGAACTGGGGCAGTTGGGAACGGGGGAAATTTTCAAGGACGTCGCCTCGGCGGGCGTCTTCGGCGCGGAATTCATGTGCCCCGCCGTGCACTCGCACTTTGCCCGCATGTCCGTCATCAAGGAGCGGCTCCCCATTGTCATCGAAAACTACCGCAAGCTGGGCGTCAAAGAAGTCATCTGCATGCATGACGAATGCTACGGCACGCTGACCTCGATTGCCTCCGCCTACGGCATGGAGGTGCCCTTCAAGCCGGTTTACTATCTGGATTTCGTTTTGCAGCGCCTGAAAGAACTCAAGGATAAAATCAAACCGCTCGGCATCACCGTCGCGTACCAGCGCTCCTGCTCCAACCGGCTCATTCCGGACAAGCTGCCGGTGGTGAAAAAAATCTTCAAGCTCATCGGCGTGAAAGCTCCCAAGCGTCTCTATCAGGACGAGAACGCGCTTTGCTGCGCGGAAATTCTCCGCTCCGTTTCCGGCTACAAACTGGCCGACGACGTGCAAAAGCGCAACATCGACGACATGCTGGCCGTTGGCGCCGAATACTGCGTTTTCAACTGTCCGGCCTGCCAGACCTCTTTGTCGGAAAAAGTCGTCAAACAGGGATTGAAGCCGGTACACATCATCGATCTGTGCAAGATGGCGATCGGCGAAAAAGAAAGGGAGGCCGTCTCATGAGCGATATTCGAAAATCCCTCGTGGATATTGTCGGCGAGCGGGGCGTCTCCGACGCTCCGGAAGAACTCTGGTTTTATTCGCGCGATCCCGGGGTGCTCGCGCCTCACAGACCCGACTATGTGGTCGCGCCCAAAACCACGGAAGAAGTCCAGAAGATTGTTCAACTGGCAGGCCGTGAAAATATCCCCGTCGTTCCAATGGGGAACGGCATGTCGCTCGCGGGCCTGGTGATTCCGCTCAAGGGCGGCATCGTTCTGGATATGAAGCGGATGAACAAAATCCTGGAAGTGAATCATATGGCGCGCTACGTGGTCGTAGAAGGCGGCACTTCCCAGGGCGCGCTCAAAGCCTATCTGCAGAAAAACCATCCGACGCTCCGGCACAGCATTCCCGACGCCCCTTCGACCACCACCATCGCCGCCAACGTTTCGCTGCACGGCCAGGGAAGGCTCACCAACCAGTACGGTTTCAACTCCGACATGGTCACGGGGCTGGAAGTGGTCCTGCCCACGGGCGAGATCTGCCGAATCGGTTCGCCGTCGATCGGCCCCTACTGGATTTCCAAAGGGCCTACGCTTCCCGATTTGTCGGGGCTCTTCCTGGGCTGGCTCGGCTGCACAGGCGTCATTACCAAGGTGGGCCTGAAGCTCTACCCCAACAAAAAGATCCGGGACGCGGAACTCTTCGTCACGGACCGGGTCGATCTGATTCCGCACATCCTCTACAAGCTTACCCACCTGGAAATGCTGGAGGACATCAACGTCTGGTTCCAGCCCAAACCGCTCATGTTTATGGGGAATTACCACATCACGGTTTTCTTCACGGGTGACACGGAAGAAGAAGTCGAATTCAAAAGGAAGATGGTCTGGGACTGCCTTCAGGAATACATGGATTCCAAAGATGGCGGCTTCATGTCGATTCAATACATGAAGTCCATGCTCCTGGAAATGCCGGGCCGCAACATCGCCGATTTTGCCGATGTGCCGAAGGGCGGCGGGTTTGAATACTCGGGGCCCATCGCGCCGATCGAGCATTTTCCGCAATACGCCGCAAAGGTGGTGGAGCTGGCCGCCAAATACAATGTCCTCTATGCCAGCACGGCCCGGCTCATTTCCGGCGGGCACTCCATGATGTACAGCATCTCTTTTGCCTTCAACCGCAGCGACACCGCCATGATGGAGCGCGTGGAGCAAGCGCTTACCGAAGCGACGGCTTTTGCCCTGGACATGGGCGGCATTCCCTGGAAGCCCAATTTCAAGGAGCAGAAAATGACGCTTGAAAAAATGGAACCCAACGCGCGCAAGCTCCTGTTGATGATCAAGAAAAATCTCGATCCGCAGGGAATCATGAACCCCGGCAACTGGGAGGTGAACTCATGACCTACATTCGGCACATCGAACATGAAAACATCGTCCATCGCTGCTTCCGCTGCGGCTACTGCAAGTTCCCTTCGGATTACAGCGACTTCAACTGCCCTTCCTACAAGGCCTTTGGCTGGGATACCTTCTCGCCCGGCGGCCGAATGTGGCTCACCCGCGCGTGGCTGTCCGGCGAAATTGAAACCTCCGCGCGCTTTGCGGAAATTATGTTTTCCTGCGTGGCCTGCGACAACTGCAAGGATCAGTGCGTGTTTCCCAGGTTCAAGGATTTCCTGCCGGACATCTTTCAGGAAACCCGCGCCGAACTGGTGGGCGAAGGACGGATTCCGCCGGGTGTGCGCGACTACTTCAAGGCCGTCGCGATAAGCGGCAATCCCTACAAGCTCCCGCAGAGCGAGCGGGGCGACTGGGCCCGCGGGACGGGACTGAAGCCTTTTACCAACCAGAAGCACCTCTTTTACGCGGGCTGCGTCGGCTCCTACGATGAAGTCGGAAAGCGCATGGCCCAAAGCGTGGGAAAAATGCTGGTGGATGCGGGCCTGTCGGTCGGCATTCTCGGCAGCGAAGAGACCTGCGACGGCAACGACGTGCGGGTTCTGGGCGAGATGGGACTGTTTGCCGAGCTCGCCCAGGCCAACATTGAAAAATTCAAGGCAAAAGGCGTCAAAGAAATCATCACGCTCGATCCGCATGCGCTCAATACGTTCAAAAAAGACTACCCCGCCCTTGGCGGAGTCTTCCAGGTCCGTCACTACAGCGAGGTTTTAGCCGAGCTGGTGAAAAAGAAAAAAATCAAGCTCAAAGCGTATCCGGTCAAGATCACCTACCACGATCCCTGCTACCTAGGAAGGCATCAGTCCATTTACCAGGCGCCGCGCGAAATCCTGAAGGCTATTCCCAAAGCCGAGTTTGTCGAAATGCATCGCAGCGGTCCCGATGCTTTCTGCTGCGGCGGAGGAGGCGGAAATTTCTTCACGGACATTCTGGGAACGGCCGAAGACAGCGCCGCCCGCGTGCGTGTGCGCGAAGCCGCCGAGACGGGAGCTCGGATTCTGGCGGTCGCCTGCCCCAACTGCGCCAAGATGCTCTCCGACGCGGTGAAGATGGAAAATCTGGAAGACCGACTCGAGCTGCTGGGCATCGCTGAAATTCTGGAGCGGGCCCGGAAATGACTTTGGTTCCCTCTCCCTTCGATGGGAGTTGCGGAAAAACGGCAACTCTGCGCCTGTATGTCAGGAACTGCCTTTGGTACCCTCTCCCTTCGATGGGAGAGGGTTAGGGTGAGGGTGAAATCAAATCCCCCTCCCCCCAGTCCCCGCCCACCAGGGGCGGGGAAGTATCTAAGGAATATTAAGCCTGAAAAAATAATAACGGAGATCATAATCAAATGAACAAAGAAGAAATGCTCGAAGAAGTCTTTAAGAGGGCGAAAGCCTGTGAACTTCGCGGCGGCAACTGCGCGCAATGCTCGCTGAATGCTATTTTTGAAGTCTTGGGCGTGGAGGATGAAAACGTCGTGCGCTCCGCCACGGGATTTGCCGACGGCGTGGGCCTTTCCGGCGACGGCCACTGCGGCGCCCTTTCCGGCGGCACGATGGCTATCAGCTACTTTTTCGGCCGGAAAAAAGAAGACCTGGGCCGGATGGGCAAGCAGATCAGAGCGCTGCTGCTCGCCAAAAAATTCCATGAACAGTTCGTAAAGGAATTCTCCACCTGCCGCTGCCACGATCTTCAGGTCAGGCAGTTCGGCCGCTTTTTCAACCTCTACGACATGCAAGACATGAAGGCGGCGCTGGCCGCGGGAATGCCGGAAGGCTGCTCCACACTCGTGGGCAAGGCGGCGCGCATGGCGCTGGCCATCATCCTCGACGAACAGGCCCGCGGGGACTTGGGGTCAAATCTTTATTCTTGACATTTGACCGTCACGCTTCCGTTTTCACCAGTCGTCGACTGGCTTTGCGTAAATATTTCAAAAATATCCCCCGCGCTGGAAAAAAACACAGTCTTCCCGTGACCGGATTATCCCGCTATGCGCTCGAGGTTCCTTTTCAGCCCCTCAAATCCGATTCTTTGCACCGCGGAGTGCTGCAATATTCTCTTGTATTTTTCCTCGTTGAGGTTGAACCAGTCCTCGCGGGTCATTTCAATCAAGCCGGGCGGTGCGTCAAAATCTTTTTCATGGTGCGGGGCGGCGCTGCGGTTCCAGGGGCAGACATCCTGGCAGATATCGCAGCCGAACACGCGGCCGGCCAACCGATGGTTTGGCATCCCACTGTTTTCCGGGCGGCTCTCGATCGTCAGGTAGGAAATGCAGTGGCCGGCATCCAGCGTCCGCGGGGCGACAATGGCCTTCGCGGGGCAGGCATCGATGCAGAGCGTGCAGTCGCCGCAGAGATCGGCAACGGGACGGTCGTATTGCAGGGGAATATCGATCAGAAGCGTTCCAATGAAACAAAAAGAGCCTTTCCCCGGTGAAATCAGGCAGGTGTTTTTGCCGATCCACCCCAGCCCCGCCCGGGCGGCCCACGCCTTTTCGAGCAGCGGCGCCGTATCCACAAACGCCCGGCCGCGAACCGGCGCGATGCCGGATGAAATTTTCTTCAGCAGACGGTTCAGTTTTTCCCTGACAACGACGTGATAATCTTTCCCGTAGGCGTACTTTGCCAAAACCGGCGCTTCCGGATCGGTTTGCGTTCCTGACGGATAGTAATTCAAAAGAACGGAAACAACCGAGCGAGCACCTTGAAACAGCAGGGTCGGATCAACACGCTTCTCCGGTTGCCTTTCCATGTAGGCCATTCCGGCGTGATGCCCGCGTTCGAGCCAAGAGCACAGGCGGAGAGCGTCTTCCGGAAGCGCTTCGGCGCGGGAAATCCCGCAGCCGTCAAACCCGAGCCGGCGGGCCTCCTCCTTGATCGCGGCGGCCAGCGTTGCCGGATCACCCCGGTCAGTGGATTGAAAATTTTTTCCTGTGGACGCTGCTTTCATTGATTTTATCCCGTTTTCCAATCCTGACGCCCGCGGTTTCAAGACTGTCAGGGAAGAACCGCAGGTTCGGGCGCTTCCGTCTGCGCCGGCTCAACGGGAACAGAGGCTTCCTGCTCCGCCGATACCGGCTCAGGGGCTTTTTCTTCTTCTCCGCCTTCATCCTTCAGAACTTCATCATACTCTTCAATGACAATGCCGCGCCGCACCATGATCTGATAAATTCTCTCCGCCCGGTTGGCCGCATATCTTGAACTGCCTCCCGGCCGAAAACGGTTCGGATTGGGCAGAGCCGCCGCAAGATGGGCCGCTTCACGCGGTCCGAGGCCGGCGGCGGATTTGCCGTAATATCTGCGCGCGGCGGTCCCCACACCAAACAGGCCATCCCCCCATTCGGCCACGTTCAAATAGAGCTCCAGAATTCTTCTCTTGCTCAACTGCCTTTCGATTCGCCAGGTTAAAATGGCTTCCTTGATTTTCCGCACCGGATTTTTCGCCGGCGTCAGATATAAATTCTTTGCCAGCTGCTGGGAAATCGTACTGCCTCCCGCCTTGAATTTCTTCTTTTTGATGTCTTTTTCCAACGCCTTCTGCATCGCGTCAAAGTCAAATCCCTCGTGAGACCAGAATTTATCATCCTCGGCAATAATCACCGCCTTCATTACATAAGGCGACACGGCCGACAGGGGCACCCAAGATACGGATATTTTTTTGTTAATGCCTTTTTCCTTCCATATCTCTTCCCGGTATTCCATGAAGGCGGTTTTGCCGGGACGATCCTTCTGCAGACCGGCCACGTCCGGATAAAAAAAATAGCGGCCGACATCCAGCGTGATAAAAACGGCCACAGCCAAAAAACTCCATAAAATTATCTTTTTCCACTTTTGCATGAGCGCACTTTCCTCTTGTTTTTCGTTTGCCGCTTCCTATACCTCATTGAAAAAGATTGCAAAATAAATTTGACATGCCCTTCCATTTTTAGTAAGGGGGACTCGTACGAAGTTGATAAGCTGTCGTTTAATTGTAAACTTTCGTTTTCTGTGTGCAGTAAAATATCTTTGATATACAAATAGTAGCTTCACCGATCCACAATCTGTGCACCGTTAACAATATGGGGCTCCCCCCGCTAAACAGGAGGTACTTCATGATGCAACGGCGAACCATAGTATCTTGGGGATTATTTGCTCTTTTCCTGCTGGTCTGTTTTCATATCGACGCCCATGCGGTCCAGTATACCGTTAAAAAAGGTGAAACCCTCTCCCTCATTTCCAAGCGAACCGGCGTCAGTGTGGCGGAAATCAAAAAAGCCAACCATTTGACCGGCAATACCATAAAACGCGGCCAGATTTTAAGCATCAAAGAAAAAAAATCTCCATCCCCCGTCACCGCAAAATCAAAAATTCAACCCACTCCATCCTTCTATAAAGTTAAAAGAGGCGACACGCTTCCCCTGATTGCCCAAAAAACCGGCGTTCCCGTTACGCAGATCGCAAAGCTGAATCATGTCACCACCAGAACCCTGCGCGCCGGACAGAAGCTGATGCTGCCCAAAGAGGAACCGATCGCGAATGCGCTCCCCGAGGAAGAGGACGATTTGCTGGACGAAGAAGATGACGGATTGACGGATGACCTCTCCGGCGCAATCGCCTGTGAAGATAAAGCAGGCGAGGAACTTTTGGGCAAATGGGGCAGCGCCGAAGAAAGAAAACTGTTCATCCGAGTGGCAACAGGCTTTCTGGGCGCACCTTACCGGCTGGGAGGCGCCACCGTCAAGGGAATTGACTGTTCGGCCTTTGTCCGGAAAATGTACGAATTTTTCGATATCACTCTGCCCCGCACCGCCCGGGAACAATCCACAGTCGGCATGCAGGTGAAGCGTGATGAGCTGGTGGAAGGGGACCTGGTTTTCTTCCGGACCAAAAAGCCGATCGGCCACGTCGGCATTTACATCGGCAACAACGAGTTCGTTCACGCCTCTTACAAGGCAAAGGCCGTCCGCATCGACAGCCTGGATCGACCCTATTTTCAGAAGAGATTTCAGCGGGCCGTACGTCTCAAAGGCCTGGATGAAAATGGCGGCACCTGATTGTGTTTCGTGACTCAAAAGGTATTCAAAAAGAGGCTTGAACGCCTCTTTTTTTTATTGGCCGTTTTGCCGGTTGCTTATCCCGGCCGTTTATTATATGAGGACAATCCTGCCGGTTCCCGTATCGAATGGGTGAAAGACTGCTGAATCAACTGGAATAATCGCAATGTGCCGCAAGGAAGAACCAATGGAAAAAAACATCGTGGAAAAAATTCTGGCCGAACATCTGGTGGACGGCAACCTCGCGCCCGGCGGGGAAATCGGCATCCGCATCGACCAGACCCTCACCCAGGACGCCACGGGCACCATGGCTTATCTGCAGTTTGAAGCCATGAACGTTCCCCGGGTCCGCACGGAGCTGTCGGTGAGCTACATCGACCACAACACGATTCAAATCGGCTTTGAAAACGCTGACGATCACCGGTACCTGATGAGCGTCGCGCAAAAGTTCGGCATCGTTCTGTCGCGCGCCGGGAACGGAATTTGCCACCAGGTCCATCTGGAGCGCTTCGGCCGTCCGGGCAAAACGCTGATCGGCTCCGACAGCCACACGCCCACCTGCGGCGCGCTGGGCATGATCGCCGTCGGCGCCGGCGGACTGGACGTCGCGCAGGCGATGGCGGGAGAGCCTTTTTACCTTGCGTGCCCTTCCGTGGTAAAGATCAACCTCGAAGGCCGGCTTCGCCCCTGGGTTTCCGCCAAGGACGTCATCCTCAAAGTACTGGAAATTTTTTCCACCAAGGGAAACGTCGGAACCGTTTTCGAATACGGCGGCGAAGGCGCAGCGGCGCTGAGCGTTCCGGAGCGCGCCACCATCGCCAACATGGGCGCGGAATGCGGCGTGACGACCTCCGTGTTTCCCAGCGACGAGATGACCCGCCGGTTTCTGCGCCTGCAGGACAGAGAGGCACACTTCGTTCCCCTGAGCGCCGATGCCGACGCATCTTACGCCCGCGTCGTGACCATCGACCTGTCCCGGCTCGAGCCGCTCGCAGCCAAACCGCACAGCCCCGACAACATCGCGGCGGTCCGGTCGCTCACCGGCATCTCCGTACAGCAGGTCTGCCTGGGAAGCTGCACCAACTCTTCCTACAAGGATCTCGTGACGGTCGCCGGAATCCTCAAAGGCCGCGTTGCGCATCCCGATGTCAGCTTCATTTTAGCGCCGGGCTCGCGGCAGGTTCTCGACAATCTTGCCCGCGACGGCTACCTGGCTGATCTGATCGCCTCCGGCGCGCGGCTTATGGAAAACGCCTGCGGCTTCTGCATCGGCAACAGCCAGAGCCCGCAATCCGGCGCGGTTTCGCTGCGAACCTCCAACCGGAATTTCCTCGGACGGTCAGGCACGCTCGACGCCGACATCTACCTGGTAAGCCCCGAGACGGCGGCGGCGGCGGTCATCACCGGCCGCTTCACCGATCCGCGCGATCTCGGGATGGATTACCCGAATGTCCGAATGCCTGAACGGCTGGTCATCGACGACCGCCTGATTCTCCGGCCAACAGAGGCCACCCGGGAAGTGGAAATCTACCGCGGCCCGAACATCGGCGCGCCGCCGGTCAACACGCCGCTGCCCGACACGCTTGCCGGTCCGGCAACGATCAAGGTCGGCGACAAAATCACAACCGACCACATCATTCCCGCCGGCGCGCGGATGAAGTACCGCTCGAACATTCCCAGGTACGCCGAATTCGTTTTTGAAAACGTGGACGCTGCGTTTGCCCGCCGCGCACTGGCCAACAAGGAAGCGGGCCGGCACAATATCATCGTGGCCGGTCTGTCCTACGGCCAGGGCTCGTCGCGCGAGCATGCCGCCATCTGCCCGATGTACCTGGGCGTGCGGGCGGTCATCGCCAAGTCCCTGGAAAGAATCCACGCCGCCAATTTGATCAACTTCGGCATCCTGCCGCTCACGTTCGTCGATGAAAAGGACTACGACGC
>ERZ724503.440-NODE-440-length-17510-cov-15.234546_pt1 | contig 17510 bp, 16 predicted proteins | sample MGYA00376036_ERZ724503 | MGnify/ENA primary metagenome ERZ724503 (study PRJEB28724, sample SAMN07190885) | wastewater metagenome | isolation source: influent of sewage treatment plant in Hong Hong | place: Hong Kong | collected 2016-03-17 ...
ATAGCTCTTCTTATCCTTAGAAATTCATTCTCTGTTCGTAATTGTAATTCTTGTTGTGAGGATTTAGATTGATTTTTTGTTTCATCAATTATTCTTTTTTTCATAAACTTTAATCCAATTATAAATTGTTTTGTCATTTATTCCAAGAACTTTTCTTGCTAACACTGCTTTCTATAGTGTAATTTGCATTGCAGATTTTTCACTATTCAAAATTAATTGGAACTGTTTCATCTTTGAAATTCACTGTTTCTCATTTTTTCTACTTCTTTCATACTTATTATTTTAACTTAGAACTTTTTAAATCTCCAAGTATGATTTAGTGTAGCCAGATCATATTTATCATAACCAAGATATGAGTTTAGTTATATTCATTTGTAAAATCTATTAGATAGATAGTTATCTAATAGATCCACTTTTTTGAACTTATACAGTTATTTTTAGATTAGCTAATTGTTTATTTTGTTTCTAATATTTCAATTGAAACTATTTTATCATTTTGTTTTATTACATCCAAGACAGAAAAACTCTCTGAATCATCATCCTCAATTCCCCCAAAAACAGTATGATGATTATTTAAATGTGGACAAGATACAAAACAGATAAAGAATTGACTTCCTCCTGTATCTCTTCCTGCATGGGCCATAGATATTGTTCCTCTGTTATGAACTTGTTTTGGAGCATTCACTTCACATTTTATAGCCCAACCTGGACCACTCATTCCTGAACCATCTGGACATCCACCTTGTGCCATAAATCCTGAAATTACTCTATGAAATTTTAATCCATTATAAAAACCATCATTTGCTAATGTAGCAAAATTTGAAACAGTAATAGGAGTTTCTTTATTAAATAGTTTTATCCAAATAACGCCATTATTTGTAGTTATTTTTGCATAATTAAATTTTGATAACTCTTCTTCTGAATAATTATATTCTTTGAGTTCTTTCTTGAATCCAAACATTAATATCCTTTATTATTTTTTATCGGGAATTATATCTTCTTTAGGTATTAAATAGTTTAATTTTACCAAGTTTTGTACAATTTCCTTAAATACAGGTACTGCTGACCATGATGCATAATAATAATACCAATATTTCCCAGTTGAATTTGGATTCATAACTGTTACTCCAATAGTATAGGAATTTCCTTTTTCATCATTTACAAAACCAATGAATGAAGAAATATATTTCTTTAAATATTTTCCTCCTCTAGCAATTTGTGCAGTTCCTGTTTTTCCGCCAATTTCTAAACCCTCAATTTTTGCGGCTTTCCCTGTTCCCTCATTTACTGTTTTTATTAAAAGTTTTTTCATAGCTTCTGCTGTTTCTTTTGAAATAATCTTTTCTGGTTTATCATCATATGGTTTATATTTGTTATTATCATGTGTTAAATGATCAACAATCCTTGGAGTAATCATTTGTCCCTCATTGTTAAATACTGAATAGGCTTTTATAAGCTGAATAAAAGTTGATGTCATTCCTTGTCCAAAAGAGACTGTTGCCTTGAAGACATTATCTCTTTTATCTTTATCTCCTGCTGAAAATTGCCAAACTTTTGGCATAACACCTTTTTTTTCATAAGGCAAATCTATTCCTGTTTTTCTAGTAAATCCAAATCTTTTCATTCCTTCAAAAAATTCTGGTCCAGTTAGTCTTTGAGCAATTTGTAGAGTCCCTATATTTGATGAAAATATAACTATATCTTCTAGACTTAAATAATGTTTTCTAAATTGATGATCATCTTTTATATTAAATCTTCCAATCCTATATGAACCTTTAGGTAATTCTCCCCCAGTAGCTATTCCTGTTCCATTATATGCAGGGAAACTCTCATTCTTTTTAATCAAGTTTTTATCCATTGCTAGAGAAATTGATATTGGTTTAATTACAGAACCTGGTTCAAATTGGTATTCTACAGCATTAACATTTAATGAACCAATATCTTCTTTTCTGATTTTTTCTGGATTAAATCTATTTGATGAAGCCATTGTTAAAATTTTACCAGTTTTATTTTCCATAATACAGACAATTATTTCATCAGCAGTTAATTTTTTCTTGTAATTATCAAGAGTTGTTTCATTATTTTTTTGTAATTTTAATGGAATATTTAAATTTAAAGTTGCTCCATCCACTCTTTTCATTATTGTTGAATTTTTATCAAATGAAATATAAGATAAAACGTCTCTATCTCCTTGTAATACACCATCTTTAGATTGATTTAGAACTTTATTGTAGTGTCGTTCTAATCCTTTTATACCATTTACTTTTGTTTTTCCTAGTTCTGATTCAAATTTTGAAATATATCCAACAACAGGAGTGAGAGTATCTGTATATGAGAAAATTCTTTTTTCGCCACTTTCACTTACGGTTAATCCTCTTAAAATTTTATTACCATTAACCATTCTACTTGTAAAAACATCTAATTGGATAAGTTTAAATGCTAGTTCTTTTAAGTTTTTTGCAGTTCTTGAATCAATTCCATATGATAAAAGAACATTTCCAGGATTTTTTTCTCCTTCAACTAATTTTTCTTTTAATATTTTATAATCGATATTACTATAAACTGAAAATAAATTTAAAAACAACTCTTTTTTATTTGAATCTAAATGTCTTGTGTCAATAGATGCTGTATATAACTTTTTTGATGAAGCGATTTTAAAGTTGTCAGCACTTACGATATCTCCTCTAACAGATAACTCTGTTTTTTCACCTCTTAGTGTAGGTAAATGTCTTTTTTCTGTGATAGTTCTAAAAACAGATATCATCAAGATAGTTAAACACAAGAATATTAGAGAAAACAAGATAACTATTTTTTTTGTTTTATCTACTTTTTCGATTTTTTTTGAAGACATATTTATCCATATTATTATATAATGAGAAATGTATTTTAACAAAACTAAGATTAAATCAATTAACGATAATTTAAATAATAATGAAGCTGACTATGTATTGTTTATATTAGTGTCATTATTAATTATTATAAGCATAATATTTTCTTATTCTCTAACCATTTATACAGTAGAATTTTTTGGTTACGATGAGTTCCATTTTTTTATTAGACAGGCCCTTGTTGGGATTGTTTCTATACTTTTAATGTGGTTTTTTTCAACTAAAGATCCAGAACAATTAATTGGAAAAGTCGGTATGTCATTATTTGTAATATTTTTCTTATTAATGATACTAATGCCCTTTTTACCAGCTTCTTTAGTTACAGCTTCAGGAGGAGCTAACAGATGGATAAGACTTCCTGGATTTTCTCTATCTCCTGTAGAATTTTTTAAAATAGGATTTATCTATTTTTTATCTTGGTCATTTCATCGAAAAGTTATAAATAAGCCAAAAAAAATAGGCTTAAAGGATGAAGTTTTACTTTTATCACCTTATTTTTTAACATTTTTTGTAGTAGTTTTTATAATTGCATTTTTACAAAAAGATTTGGGACAAGTTGTATTATTAGGAGTAATTTTAGTAGTTTTACTAATTTTTGCTAATAGGTCATTTAAGATATTTCTAGCTTTAGGTGCTATTGCATTAGTTGGTTTAATTGGTTTGATTGTTGCTGCACCTCATAGAATAAAAAGAATTCATTCGTGGTGGGCAATGGTTCAAGATGGAATTTTATCTGTATTACCAGCTTGGGCTGAGCCATATTTAAGAATTGATGAATTACCAGAACCTTATCAAGTTTCCCACTCTTTAAATGCCATTCATAATGGTGGTTTTTTTGGTCAAGGTATATCTCTTGGCGATATTAAAGTTGGATTTTTATCTGAAGTTCATACAGACTTTGTATTAGCTGGAATTACAGAAGAAGTTGGCTTAATTGGATTAATGATGTTTACAGCAATTATATTTACAGTTATTTGGAGAATTTTTAGGATTAGTAGAAGAGTCGAAAATCCAATTTATCATTTATTTACTTTAGGTGTTGCATTAATGATTATTATTGCTTTTTTAATAAATTCTTATGGTATTTCTGGAATGATTCCTATAAAAGGTATTGCTGTACCATTTTTATCTTATGGTGGTTCCTCAATGCTTGCAATGGCAATATCTATTGGATTGGTTTTATCTATTAGTAAGTCGATTAATGAAGAAGATGAGAAGAAAAAGGTTATAAATAGATGAATGGTTCAGTAGTTATTACAGGTGGTGGAACAGGTGGGCATTTAAAAGTTGCAGATGCTTTTATTGAAGAACTTTATAATAGAGGGATAGGTATAATTTTTATTGGTTCTTTAAATGGTCAGGATAAAGCTTGGTTTGAAAATGATAAAAGATTAAAAAAAGCAATTTTTTTAGATACAAAAGGAGTGGTGAACAAAAAAGGTTTAGGTAAGTTTTTATCTTTATTTAATATCTTATCTAAAGCACTTTATTGTCTAAATCTTTATTCTAAATACAATATAAAAACTGTTATTTCTGTTGGGGGGTTTTCAGCAGCACCAGCTACTTTTGCATCTATTTTAAAATTTGGTTCGAATCTTTATATTCATGAACAAAATTCTAGAATGGGTAAATTAAATCAACTTACAGCAAAATTTGCTACAGAAGTTTTTTCATCTTTTGATGAAAATTCATTAGTTAAAGATTATCCTGTTTCAAGTGAATTTTTTAATTATGCAAGAGTTAGAGATAAAGTAAAAACTGTGGCTTTTTTCGGTGGTTCTCAAGGTGCAATTTGTATCAATGATTTTGCACTAAAAGTTGCTCCAAAATTACAGAAAATGGGAATTAATATAATTCATCAGACGGGTAAAAATGATTTTATGAGAGTTAAAACCAAATATGAAGAACTTGGAATAAAAGTTGATGTATTTGATTTCTCAAAGCAAATACCTTTAAAAATGTCAACTGCTGATTTTGCTGTAAGTCGTGCTGGTGCTTCTACTCTTTGGGAATTGTGTGCAAATTCACTTCCAACTTTTTTTATCCCATATAAATATGCAGCAAGTGATCATCAATATTATAATGCAAAAGTATTAAAAGATAAGGGATTATGTTTTTTAAAAAGAGAAGATGAGTTAGATGAAGAGTATTTCTTTGAAGCTATTAATTCCGACATACACAAAATAAGCATAGAATTAATTAGTTCAATTAATCCAAATGCTATATCTTTGATTGTAAATATAATTTTACAAAATAATAAGAAGTAAAATACCGAATAAAATTCTATAAATACCAAATGACACAAAGGTAAATTTTTCAAGAAATTTTAAAAATAGTTTTATTGTCAAAAATGCTACAACAAATGAAACAACAAAACCAATTGCTAGATTTATAAAGTTAGATTCCATGAATAACTCTTCATGATGTTTTAATAAATCATAAGCTGTTGTTGCACACATAACGGGAAATGCTAGTAAAAAAGAGAATTCAGCACTTGTTTTTCTATTTAAACCAACTATCATAGCCCCGATAATACTAGCTCCTGCTCGGCTAGTTCCTGGAATTAATGCAAAAATTTGAGCAAGGCCTATCCAAATTGCTTGTTTATAAGTTACATCTTCAACATCTAAAGTATGAGTTTCCTCTTCTTTATAGAATCTTTCAACAATTAAAAAAATAATACCACCAACTATGAACATAATGGCAACAATTTCAATACTAAACATAGCTTTAACTTGTTTTGAAAAAATAAAACCAAAAGTTGCAATTGGCAAAAATGCAATTATAACTTTTGTCCATAAATTTATGTGTTTAAAAGTAAATTTTGATGGATAAGTTAATATTACTGCTAGTATTGCAGCAAACTGAATAATAACTTCAAAGGCTTTATTTACACTTGTTTGCTCTATCCCTAAAAATTCACCAACTGCTATCATGTGTCCTGTTGATGAAATTGGTAAGAATTCTGTAAATCCTTCTACAATTCCTAATATTATGGAATCAAGTATTGTCATTTTAGTCCTTTTTCTTTTGTTAATTTTAAGAAGAGTTTTAATGCTCTTTTTTCTTTTATCCCTAATGTATAGTCAATCTTTTTTAGATATTCTAAAATATTGTTTTTTGAAACACCACTTCTTTTTGAATATTGTTCCAAAATATATTGAGGGATTTTTATATGTTTTTTATTAAACTTTTTTGTTAATTTCTCTAATCTTATTTTATTTTTATTAAAACATAAAACAGCAAAAACGAAAGGAAGATTGTATTTGTTTTTCCATTCTTTGGCTAAATCATATTTTTCTAAATTTTGATTATCATGGAAAAATCTTAATGCTTTATCTCCAATAAGTACTTTGCCTTTTAATCCAAGCACCTTAGCTAAAGCATTTGATGTTTGTGATTGAAAATCATCTTCCTCTATTCCTTGTATTAATAATACAGATAAAACCTCATTTTTTGCAATTATTCCAAAATCTAAATTCTTTTCATTTCTTGAAGCAATTGAAGAAATGAAAGCACTATCAACTTTTCTTTTTTTAAATTTATTATTAATAAAGGAAGGATAGGACTTTTTATATTCAATAATAGCCTTAAGCTGGTTGGAATGAATATTTTTTTTTATGTAAATATGAAAAGGTAATAGATTTATAAAGTCAATTTTTGCAAATATCATAAAATATTTGTCCTTATTATGCTAAAATTTTCTTCGAATAATAATATAATTATCATAAGAAGGGAATGAAATGGTTAGAATAGAATTTTTGGGACCAATAAATAAAGAGGATATGAATTTAGATATAAATAATTTAACGCAATTAAGTGAAATTTTGAAAAATGATAATGAAGTCTCTTCTTGGTTAGATACTTGTGCTGTTGCTGTGAATGACACTTTAGTTTGTTCAAAAGATATACCTTTAATCGATGGAGATAAAATCTCTTTACTTCCTCCTGTATGTGGTGGTTGAAGGATGAAAGAACAAAAAGATTTTTTACAATTATTTAATGGCTGTTTACCTGTTGAAGAGATTATAAATTCATGGTATGGAAGATTTAAAAACTCTAATTATGGTGCTATAGTAACATTTATTGGTGTTGTAAGAGATGAAAATAAAATAGATGGTTTGTCTTTTGATATTTATGAACCAATTTTGAATAATTGGTTTGATACTTGGCAAAAAAATGCAAATGAAAAAAATGCGATTGTTTTAATGGCTCATAGTAAAGGTGATGTTTTAAATCACGAGAGTTCATATATAGCGGCTGTTTGTAGTCCAAAAAGAAGGGTTGCTTTAGAATTAATTGATGAATTTGTTGAAGATTTTAAAGCACAAGCACCTATTTGGAAATATGATATTATAAATAATCAAAGAATATATGCAAAAGATAGAAGTAGTGTAATAAAAGGGTCTGGCATTTTATTATGAAATATAAAGTTTTAATAATAGATGATAGTAACTCTGTCTCTAAAACATTGAAGAATTTTATAGAAAATGATATCGATATTGACGTTTTTATTGCAAAAAGTTTAAAAGGGTGTGCAGATTTGCTTTTACAAGAAAAAGGTAAATTTGATATTTTTCTAGCTGATTTAGGTTTGCCAGACGCCCCAAATGGCGAAATTGTAGATTTTTTATCTAAATTTTCTATTCCTATAGTCGTTCTAACTGGTAGTGATGATATTGATATTGAAGAAAAATTTAGAAATAAACATATCGTAGACTATATAATAAAAGATGGTATTTCAGCATTAGCATATGCTTCATCTATTGTGAAAAGGATTCTGCATAACAAAAATGTGAAAGTTTTAGTAGTAGATGATTCTAAATCTTTTGTTGAAAAAACAGTTGATTTATTGAAACGGTATAGGATTTTTGCATTAAGTGCATTTGATGGAGAAGAAGCTTATCAGGTATTAAAAGATAATAGTGATATAAAAATAGTTTTAACTGATTATATGATGCCAAAAATTAATGGTTTAGAATTGACAAAAAAGATAAGAAATGATTATTCCAAAGATCAAATATCGATAATTGTAACATCAAATGATTCTAGTAGAAAAATTCCTGCAAAATTTTTAAAATATGGAGCGAATGATTTTTTATACAAAGGCTTTTCAAATGAAGAGTTCTTTGCTCGAATTAATTCAAATATAGAGATTTTAGAACTTTTTGATGAAATAAAAAATAAAGCAAATAAGGATTATTTAACGGGGCTTTATAATAGAAGATATTTATTTCATATTGGAAATAAATTATATGAAGAGTATAAAAATAATGATAAGCTTTTTGCTATAGCTATAATTGATATTGATAATTTTAAAACGATAAATGATACATATGGACATGATATTGGAGATATATCACTAAAAGAGGTTTCTAAAATTTTAAATAAAAACATTACATCAAATGCATTAATTAGTAGATTAGGGGGAGAAGAATTTTGTATTTGTTTTTATAATAGAAGCGAAAAAGAGATTTTAGATTTATTAGAATATATAAGAAATGATTTTGAAGTAAATATCATAAAAATAGCTAATTTAGAATTAAAATATACTGTTTCTATAGGTTGTAGTTTTGATTTTAAAAATAATATAGATGAAATGATAAATGATGCTGATAAATATTTGTATTTAGCAAAGAATGACGGAAGGAATAGAGTTAGAAGTAATGAGAATAGATTTACACAATCATACAACATTATGTAATCATGCGACAGGAAGTGTTGAAGAGTATATAAAAAGAGCAATAGAATTAGGCATAGATGAATATGGTTTTTCTGATCATGCTCCTATGAATTATGATCCAAAATATAGAATGGATATTACTCAAAAATCTCTTTATGAAAAGTGGATATTAGATGCAAAAGAAAAATACAAAAATGAAATAAAAGTTTTATTAGCGTATGAAGTTGATTATCTTGAAGGCTATATTTTGGATGAAATCGTAAATGCTAAAGTTGATTATTTAATAGGTTCTGTTCATTTTCTAAAAAATAAAAATGATATGTGGGGATTTGATAATCCTGAATTTATTGGAGTTTATAAATCAAAAGATATAGATACAATTTGGCTTGAATATTTTAACGCAATAAAATCGATGGCAAAAACAGCCTTATTTGATATCGTTGGGCATTTAGATTTAATAAAAGTATTTAAATTTTTACCTAAAAAAGATATTAGATTAATTGCAAAAGATGCTTTATTAGAAATTAAAAAATCAAATATGGTGCTAGAAATTAATTCTGCAGGGCTTAGAAAACCAATTAATGAAACTTATCCTTCAAAACAACTATTAGAAATGGCATATGAAATGAATATTGAAATCACTTTTGGTTCAGATTCTCATAGTATTGAACAAATAGGATTTAAATATGAGGATATAACATCTCTTGCAAAAGAAATAGGATATCGAAATTGTGTAACTTTTGATAATAGAGATAGAAAAATAGTTCAATTCTAAAAATAAATAAAAATTTAATTAGTTGTATAAAAAATATACAACTGTTTTATTTTATTTTATTTTATTTTAGATACAATAATTTAAATAATTTTGAAGGAGTTAAACCTATGGGTAAGTTCGTTAATAATACTGAAGAGTTTTTTGTATATTGTAAAGAAAATGAAGTTAAATTTGTAGATTTCAGATTCACAGATATGAAAGGAACATGGCATCATGTTACTTATATGATGAGTGCAGTTAGTGCATCTCAGTTAGATAATGGTATGCCTTTTGATGGTTCATCGATTGATGCATGGCAACCAATTCATAGATCGGATATGCTTTTAAAACCTGATGTTGGTACAGCATTTTTAGATCCATTTACGGCTGATTCTACAATCATTGTGTTTTGTGATGTTTATGATATCTATAAAGGTGAAATGTATGAGAAATGTCCAAGATCTATTGCTAAAAAGGCATTAACACATTTAAGTGAATCAGGTGTTGGAGATGTTGCATATTTTGGACCTGAAAATGAATTTTTTATATTTGAAGATGTAAAAATTATTGATAAAGCAAATGAATCATACTATAAGGTTGACTCTGAAGATGGTGAATGGAATGACGCTACTGATATGGAAGGCGGAAACATGGGTCATAGAGCTAGAACTAAAGGTGGTTATTTCCCTGTAGCTCCTATTGATACAGGTGTTGATTTAAGAGCTGAAATGATGCAAGTATTAGAGCAAGTTGGTCTTGAAGTTGTTTTAGGACACCATGAAGTTGCACAAGGGCAACATGAATTAGGTATTGTTTTTGGAGATTTAATTGAAGCTGCTGATAATGTTCAAAAATTAAAATATGTAATTAAAATGGTAGCACATCTAAATGGTAAATCAGCTACATTTATGCCAAAACCTCTTTATGGAGATAATGGAAATGGAATGCATGTACACCAATCAATCTGGAAAGATGGTAGAAATTTATTCTATAAACAAGGTGAATATGGAAATCTTTCAGAAATGGCTAGACATTATGTTGGTGGTGTATTTAAACATGCTCGTGCTGTTGCTGCATTTACTAATCCATCAACAAACTCATACAAAAGGTTAATTCCAGGATTTGAAGCTCCTTCAATTTTAACTTATTCATCTCAAAATAGATCTGCATCTTGTAGAATTCCTTATGGTGCTGGTGAAAAAGCAACTAGAATTGAAATGAGATTCCCAGACTCAACTTCTTGCCCATATTTAGCATTTGCTGCTATGTTATGTGCTGGGTTAGATGGTATTAAAAATAAATATGAGCCAGTAGGTCCAATGGATGACGACTTATTTGAATTACCATTAGATGAGATTAGAGAAAGAGGAATTCCTCAAATGCCTCATACTTTAAGAGGTGCATTAGAAGCATTGGTTAGAGATAACGATTTCTTACAACCAGTATTTACAAAGGATATGATTGATACTTATCAACATTATAAATTTGAAACTCAAGTTTGGCCTTACGAAGCAAGACCTACTCCTTTTGAGTTAAAAACTACATATTCTTGTTAGTAATATAAAAAAAAGGGCAAGTTTATTTGAACTTGCCCTTTTTTCATACTTGTTTTTTATTAAAATTCTAGAACTTCTTCCCCTGAATTATTTATAGGTTCGGTTTGAAATTCTATTTCAGGTAGAGGAGAAATATTTGTATAAAGTTCTTCTTTTCCATTTATAATAGAGTTATAAACATTTTCAGGCTTTGAAAAATTTCTTGGGATTTCTGGATGAATTTCTAAATATTTCTTAAAAAAATGTGAAAAGACGGGTGCTGCTATTTTGCCCCCTGTTTCTGTTTTTCTCATTGGAGCATTATTATCATTTCCAAACCAAACAATAGTTTGAATAGATGGAGAATATCCACAAAACCAAGCATCAACATTGTTGTTTGTAGTTCCTGTTTTTCCTGCTAATTCAATACCTGCAACTTGAGCACTTTTTCCTGTTCCTCTACTTACAACATCACTTAAAATAGAAGTCATTAAATAGTTTTGTTCAGGAGTATTAATAATATTAGTTTGAGGTTCAAAACTTACACTTTCTCCATTTTTATTGATTATTTGTTCAATTATATATGGTTTTACTTGTGTTCCATTATTTGCAAAAGCACTATATGCTTCACTAAATTCTATTAAAGAAACACTCATAGAACCAAGAGTAATAGATAAATTATCAACTAAATCTTTAAATCCATATTTTTTTAATGCTTCATTTGTTATTCCTACTCCAACATCTGTTACTAAATTTAAAGTAGAAAGATTTCTTGAAAAAGTTAGAGAATCTCTTAAGCTTACAATCCCCTCAAAATTTCCACCATAGTTTTTAGGTTGCCATTTTTTCTGAACTCCACCCACATTATAGTTATAAGTCCTTGAAATATCTGCTAATTGTGAGGCTGGATTATATCCTTCATTTAAGGCTGTTTGATATAAAAATGGTTTGATTGCACTTCCCGCTTGTCTTTTTGATTGATATGCTCTATTAAATACAGACTGATTATAATCTACTCCACCAATAAGTGCTAAAATTTTACCTGTTGAACTTTCCATACTAATCATAGCACCATTCAACTCTTTAACATAAGAATCATCATTTGTTGTTTTTGAATTCTTTCTAAGATCTAAATCTCTTTTTATCGCCTCATCATAAGATTTTTTTAGTGCTTCTGCTGCTATTTCTTGAGCATCAGAATCAATAGTTAAATAGATTTTATAACCACCATATTGAATATCTGGAATATCATTCACTACTTGACTAATTGCAAAATCAATAGCATAAGGAGCTATGTTTTTTGTCAGTGTTTGATTATAAATAATAGGGGTCTCTTTCATTGAGTTTTCATATTGCTCTTTATTAATCCACCCTAATGTATCTAATCTTGTGATAACTTGATTTGCACGGGCAAGAGAAATTTTAAGATTTTTTGTTGGATCATAGAAACTAGGAGCTCTTGGAAGACCTACCAATATAGCCATTTCTTTTAATGATAGTTCATATAAATCTTTATTAAAATAACCTCTTGAAGCAGTTTTGATTCCATAATATCCATGACCAAAATATACATGATTTAAATATCTTTCTAAAATTTCTTCTTTTGTAAGAAGAGTTTCTAATCTAATTGCTAATAAAGCTTCTTTAACTTTTCTAAGTAATTTTTTTTCTCTACTTAAGACAAGCATCTTTATTAATTGTTGAGTTAAAGTACTTGCTCCTTCGACAAATCCTCCTGCTTTTATATCTTTGATAATAGCACGGCTAATTGCATCAGGATTGATCCCTGAATGTTCAAAAAATTGAGTGTCTTCAATTGCAACTAGCCCTTCAATTATTCTTGCAGGAATTTCATCATACTTTACATATTCTCTATTTTCATCCTTAAAAGTATTTGCAATTAATTTTCCATCTTTATCAAAAAATTGGCTACTTTGTTTTGGTGAATAATTTATAACAATATCTACATCATGTTTAATCTCATCATATAAATTATATAGCCATCCACAAATAGCCAATCCAACTATAATTGAAAGACCAAAAATATATTTCATCATATTAATTCCTAAAATTTTTATTTTTAAAAGTTGAGTTAATCAACTTTTTTGTGTAATCTTCTTCTGGTGAAGATAAAATATTTTGTGTTAAACCTTTTTCAATAATTTCCCCATTTCTCAAAATAATAATTTCTTTACACAACTCTTTTATAGAATTTATATCATGAGTTACAAAAAGTATTAAAATATTTAATCTTTTTTTTAAATTGTTAATTATATTTATAATATTGCTTTTATTTTCTTCATCTAGTGCAGTTGTAGGTTCATCAAGTAAAAGTAATTTAATATTTCTACTTAATGCGATTGCAATTACTACTCTTTGAATTTGTCCACCACTGAGTTGTGTTGGGAATTTATTTAAAACAGATTTATCTAAATCAAGTAATTCTAATACTTCTTCTTTTTTTTCTTTTGAACAAAAAAATTGATTTGAGATTTTTGTCATTGATGACAATGAAGTAAAAGGGTTTTGAGGAATAAAACCTATAGAGTCATAATTTAATTCAAAATTTGATTCTATATCTTTTTCTATTTTCATGAAAGTAGGAAGAAGATTTAATAAAGCTTTTAACGTCAGAGATTTTCCACTTCCACTTTCTCCAATTAATGCAGTAGACTCATCTATATTAAATGAAATATCTAATAATGGCTTATCTTCAATACTAATTTTTAGTTTATTTATATTTATATGTAACACGCGATATCTTTATTATATTAATGGTTCATCCATCTCTTTGGGAATTTCTAAATTCATAAGTTTTAGAACAGTGGGAGCTATATTATTTAAACTACCCATTTTAACTTTTTTTATATTATCAGAAATTATAAAACAATAAACATCTCCAACGGTGTGATTTGTTAATATATTTCCTTCTTCATCTTTCATCATCTCGCAATTTCCATGGTCAGATGTTAAAATTACATTGTAATTTTGCTTTTTAGCAAGTTCAATAATTAAACCTAATTCCTTATCAACAGCTTCAACAGCTTTAACAGCAGCATCAAAAATTCCAGTATGTCCTACCATATCACCGTTTGCAAAGTTTACAACTATAAAATCTGTTTGATTTTCCATTGCAGTTCTTACTGCATTTCCAACAGCAGGAGCTGACATCTCAGGTTGTAAGTCATAAGTTGCAACAGATGGAGAAGGAATTAAAACTCTTGTTTCATTTAGAACAGGTTCTTCTACTCCACCATTGAAAAAAAATGTAACATGTGCATATTTTTCAGTTTCTGCTGTATGTAGCTGAGATAACCCCGCTTTTGAAATGACTTCTGCTAGAGTATTTTTAGGGGATTCTTTTGGAAATAAAACAGGAATAGGTGTATTTTTATCATATTGAGTCATGGTTACTAAATTTAGTGAATTTTTAAAAGTATTAAATTCATTAAAATTCTTATTGGCAAATACAGATGAAATTTCTCTCATCCTATCACTTCTAAAATTACAAAAAATTATTCCATCATTTTCTCTTATTCCATCATATCCTTTAAATGCGGTTGGAATAATAAATTCATCAAAGATTTCATTTTTATAAGAATTCTTTAAATAACTTGTAATATCCATTTGAGTAGAAGGCTCTGCAGAAGTAATTGCATCGTATCCTTTTTTAACTCTATCCCATCTATTGTCTCTATCCATTGTGTAGTATCTTCCTGCAATAGTTGCAATTTTTATATCTTCATCACAAATTATTAAAATCTCATTAATATATTTTAATGCACAATCTGGTGCCACATCTCTTCCATCTGTAATTATGTGAATGAAAACTTTTTTATTTGAATTTTTTATAATTTTTGCCATAGCAATGATATGTTCAATATGGGAATGAACTCCTCCATCACTTAGTAAGCCTATTAGATGAATATCATTAGATTTTTTTACAATGTCTTTAAAAACTAAATTCTCCTGTAAAGTATTATTTTCAATAGCAATATTGATTTTTACTAAATCTTGATATAGGATCCTTCCACTTCCAATAGTCATATGTCCTACTTCACTATTTCCCATTTGCCCATCAGGAAGACCAACAAATTTTCCATAAGTATGAATAAGAGAATAAGGAATTTCTTTAAATAAATAATCATATGTAGGTGTTTTGGCACTAAAAAAAGCATTAAATTTATTTGAAGAATTATGTCCTATCCCATCTGTAATTACAAGTAGAGTTTTATTTGTCATAGTTTAAACCTTTTAAAAAGTATAATATATTATAATCGCGTAAATTATATCAAAATCAAGGTTCAAGTTTGTTTTATTGGTTCTATAGACATCTAGATATTAATATCTTTCAATATATCTCAGTTCGTGCTGGAATAAGTTTTTTTATTGCTTTTGTTTTAACAATGTATTTAATGCCAAAGTTTATAAAATGGGCAAAAGCTAAAAAAGCATCTCAACCAATTTATGAACATGCTCCTCAAGGTCATCAAGCTAAAGTAGGAACCCCTACTATGGGAGGAGTTGTTTTTATATCTTCAACTATTATTGCAACATTACTAACAGCAAAATTGAGTAATGTATATGTAATTGCAGGATTATTCTGTTTGGCACTCTTTTCCTTAATTGGAATGCAAGATGATTATTCTAAAATTTTAAAAGAAAAGAATTCAGCAGGTTTAAGTGCAAAAGCTAAATTGATATTACAATTTATTTGTGCTAGTGTAGTTGCTTTTATTATATATAAATATGGGCATTCTACAGAATTATATACGCCATTTTATAAAATTCCATTATTTAATATGGGATTATTAGCTATAGTTTTTTGGATGTTTGTGATTGTGGGGTCTTCAAATGCTGTAAATTTAACTGATGGATTAGATGGATTAGCAACTGTTCCTTCTATTATGGCATTTTTTACACTTTCAATATTGGTTTATATTACTGGACATTCTGTTTTTTCATCTTATCTGTTGTTACCAAATATTCAAGCAGTAGGTGAATTAGTAATAATTGGTACAGCTGTTTGTGGAGCACTAATAGCATTTTTATGGTTTAATTCTCATCCTGCTGAAATATTTATGGGAGATTCTGGTTCTTTACCATTAGGAGCATTAATAGGATATATGGCTATAGTTGCAAAATCTGAAATATTGCTATTAGCAATAGGGTTTATTTTCGTTTTAGAAACAGTCTCTGTTATTCTACAAGTAGGTTCGTATAAATTAAGAAAAAAAAGAGTATTTTTAATGGCTCCTATCCATCATCATTTTGAACAAAAAGGTTGGAAAGAAAATAAAATAATAGTTCGCTTTTGGATAATATCTTTTATGACAAATTTATTGGCGTTATTAAGTTTAAAAATAAGATAAAGAATAAAAATGAAAATAGTTCAAGATAATATAAGAATATTAGGTAAAGGAGTTACGGCTTTTGCTTTAAAAGATAAATTTCCTAATGCAACTTTATACGATGATAGTGATTTTGAAAAATATGATTTAACTTCGAATGAATTAACAGTTGTTAGCCCAGGAATTCCTCCTTATAATAAAATGATAATGAATTCAAAGAATATTATAAGTGATTACGATTTATTTAATGATGTTATTCCTTTTTCAATATGGATTTCAGGTACAAATGGAAAAACAACAACAACTCAAATGTGTCAACATTTATTAAATCCATGCAAGTCCGTTTGCGGAGGAAATATCGGTATACCTCTTAGCCATTTAGATGAGAATGCAAAAATATGGATTTTAGAAACTTCTTCTTTTACATTACATTATACAAACAAAGCAAAACCAAATATATATTTATTGCTACCAATTAGTGAAGATCATATAACTTGGCATGGTTCATTTGAAGAATATACAAATGCCAAATTAAAACCTTTGGCGCTTATGGGAGAAAGTGATATTGCTATTATCCCTTATGAATTTATAAATTTTAAAACAAAAGCTCATCTAATAACGTATAAAAATAGTGATGACTTATGCAAATATTTTGGGATAGATAAATCAAAAATAAAATTTAAAGAACCCTTTTTATTAGATGCAATATTAGCTATGACAACTCAAAAAATTATTTTTGATGAAATAAACTATGAGTTAATGAATAAGTTTGTAATTGACAAGCATAAGATTGAAGAATTTAGAGATTCAAAAAATAGATTATGGATTGATGATAGTAAGGCAACAAATGTAGATGCAACGGTAAATGCATTAGTCCCATACAAAAATGATGACATTCATATAATATTGGGAGGTGATGATAAGGGTGCAAATTTAAGTCCTTTATTTGAAAATATTAAGGATTTGAATATTACAGTTTATGCAATAGGGAGTAATAGTGATAAAATAGTAGATTATTGTAAAAAATTTTCAATAAAAGTCGAAAAATGTTTATTTTTAGATATTGCTGTGAAAAAGATAGATAAAAGTATCAATAAAAATAGTATTGCGATTCTCTCACCTGCTGCTGCTTCTTTAGATCAATTTAAATCTTATGCACATAGAGGAAACGAATTTAAAGAATTGGTTTATTCTTTAAGTTAAAATTAATAAATTAACTTGTATAATCTCACTCCAATTTATATTGGTTCGATAGCTCAGTCGGTAGAGCAAAGGATTGAAAATCCTTGTGTCGACAGT
>ERZ724503.443-NODE-443-length-17469-cov-6.607672_pt1 | contig 17469 bp, 22 predicted proteins | sample MGYA00376036_ERZ724503 | MGnify/ENA primary metagenome ERZ724503 (study PRJEB28724, sample SAMN07190885) | wastewater metagenome | isolation source: influent of sewage treatment plant in Hong Hong | place: Hong Kong | collected 2016-03-17 ...
GTCCAAACATTTGTTGCTGTATCAAAATGTTCAATATTTCCATTTAATACAAAAGTCATTATTTCAAATCCTTCATGAGGATGAAGTGGAAATGCAGCAGTTTCAAGTGCTTGTAAATGAGCCCAATAAAAAAGATTTGAATAGTTATATCTTTTCCTAAAATCAGGGAAAGGAATTGGTTTATTTTCTAAAAATTTTTCATTAAATATAAAACGAGTTTGTTGTTCTTTTTTTTGTACATGTTTAAACATAATAATCTCCTAAATTTGATATGAAAATTATATTTATTTAAAATAGGCAAAACAATAGTAAAATCACTCTAATATTGACAATTATTCGGTTTTATTAAAATATAGTTTAAGCAACATTTTAATTAAAAGTATGCTAAAGTTTTGGAAACCGTTCGGTATTCATTGTTGACCGTATGGATTTTTTGTTAAGTAAATGGTGAGAATTATGGTAGTTAGTTCTCAATATTATCAAATCTATTTTAAAGGGGGATATATTATGAAATTTGTAGTTTCAATAGCGGTATGTGTTTTAGGTTTAAGTTCATTAGTTGCATCTGATGGATTAATTGAAAAAGTAAAAAAAAGTGGTTTAGAAGCAATACCAACTGAAAAAGTTGCATTAATGAAATTAATTGATGATAAAAAAGATCCAATCACAAAAGAAAAAGTTGAATTAGGGAAAAAACTTTACTTTGATCCAAGAATGTCAAGAAGTGGAATTATATCTTGTAATACTTGTCATAATTTAGCTTTAGGTGGAGCAGATGGAATTCCAGCAGCCATTGGACATGGTTGGACTGAAAATCCACATAATTTAAATTCACCAACTGTTTATAATTCAGTATTTTTTAAAGCTCAATTTTGGGATGGAAGAAGCCCACATTTAGCAGATCAAGCACAAGGACCAGTTCAAGCAGGACCTGAAATGGCTGCACCTCCTGCATTGGTTGAAGAAAGAATTAATTCTATTCCTGAATATGTAGCAGAGTTTAAAAAAGTATATGGAAATGATGTAAAAGTAGATTTTGAAAAAATAACTTCTACAATTTCAGTATTTGAAAAAACTCTTGTTACACCATCACGATTTGATAAATATTTATCTGGAGATGAAAAAGCATTAACTAAAGATGAAAAAGAGGGATTAAATACATTTATTGATAAAGGATGTACAACTTGCCATAATGGAATTGCACTTGGTGGAACTATGCAACCATTTCAAGTTGCTTCACAATATAAATTTACAAATGTAGGTGATTTTAAAGGTGATGCAAATGGTATGGTAAAAACACCAACATTAAGAAATATCACTGAAACAGCTCCATATTTCCATAATGGGCAAATTTGGACATTAAATGAAGCTGTAAAAGAGATGGGGTCTGTTCAATTAGGAATAGAGATTAATGATGCAGATTCTGCAAAAATAGTAACATTCTTAAAATCACTAAAAGGTGATAAGCCACAAATTATTTATCCTCAATTACCTGAGTCTACAGAAAAAACTCCAAAACCAACTTTTAATTAGTAAATGAAAATAATGGGCTTGTCCCATTATTTCTGCTTTTTAGATTTAAATGCAATTAAAAATGTATCTACTGCCATTTTTACCCATTGCTCTATTTGCACTTCAGATGGAGATGATTTATAATGAGTTAATGCTTCCAAATGAGCTTCTGCTCTTACCATACCTATAAATAAAATAGATGCAGATGAAGCACCCATAGAATGAATATCAATTTCTCCATTTTTAGAAGCTTCAGTTAAATACTCAGCTAATCTTTCATAAACAACTTTAGGTCCTGCCATATAAAACCGATGACCAATTTCTGGAAAACGTGGAGTTTCGGCTATGATAATGCGAAATAAGTCCAATGTAGGTGAAGATAGAATTAATTGTAAATAAGATTTTCCTAAATCAGTAAGTGTTTTTTGGATATTTCCATTCGCACTGATTGTTTTAAATAACTCAGATATCATATTACATTGATGTTCTATCACTGAAATAAATAATGATTCTTTACTTGGAAAACATGTATATAAAGTTTTTTTAGAAACACCTGCTTCTCGTTGTATCATATCTGTAGTAGCTGCACTAAAACCGTGTGTTAAAAAGATGGTTGACGCTGCATTTAAAATTAATTCTTGTTTACTACTAGTTGTAGTTATACCCTTATTTTCCATATACAAACTCCATTATTTATTATTGAATACACTATTATACCTTTTAGTTTACATAATTTCAATACTTATATTAAGCCTGTATATTGATAAAATCATAATTAATTAGTATTGACAATCATAAATTTATTTTGATAGAATACCGAACGGTTTACCAAAAGTAAATCTTATTATTTTATTCAAGGTTTTGTTATGATTATAAAATCCTCTATTTCCAAATTGATAAAAAACTTACAATTTAATCATTTATATGGAAATTCATTATTTGTATTTATTTTTGCTGGTTGTATTAATACATCTAACATTCAAGAACCTGTAAATAATGTACCTAATGTTACATTATCATCTTACTCATCAATTATAAAAAATGAAACTACTCTAATTGAAAAAGAAATACCTAATAAATGGTGGAATTTATTTAATGATTCAACTTTATCTTTTTTAGAAGATGAAGCTACAAAATCTAATTTAGATATTTTAAGTGCAGTTACAAGAGTAGATGAAAGTCGTGCTAGACTTGGATTAGTTAATTCTAATCTTAGCCCTCAAATTGATGGTGTTGCTGGTTATTCACATCAAGCTTTGAGTGAAAATGAACCTTTAGCCAAATTAGGTGCAACTACAAGCAGTACCAATTCTTATAGTATTGGACTTCAAGCTAAATGGGAAATTGATTTATGGGGACATTTAAGACAACAAGTAGAATCTGCCCAAGCAACACTTGAAGCAACTAATTTTGAAAAAGATTTTGTAAAGGTTTCTATTTCAGCTGATGTTGCTAGAACTTACTTACTATTACGTGGTGTTCAATCTCAACTAAAAATTAATTACAGGCAAAATGATATTGCAGAACATTTATTACATTTAACACAAAGTCAGCAAAATAACGGTGTTGCGAATAAATCTGATGTTGCACTTGCAATAGAAAATGTTGCAAAAATAAAAGCACAACAATTACAATTAGAAAATCAAAGAGATATATTAATAAATGCACTTACATTGCTTGTTGGCAAATATCCTAAAGAATTAGATGACAAAATTAAAATAGCTAATTTAGTAACTGTACCTAATAAAATACCTGTAAGTATCTCTTCTGAATTAGCATTAAAACGACCAGATATTATGCAATCAGAAGCTAATTTAAGAGCTACACTTTCTGATATTGGTGTTGCTGAATCAGATTTTTATCCTCGAATAAATTTAGTAGGTTCTTTTGGTATGAAAGGAATAGATTTTTCTGATTTAGGATCATGGGATTCAAGAAATTATTCAATAGGACCATCTTTATATTTACCAATATTTCAAGGTGGCAGACTTGAGCGTAATCTTGAATTAAGCACTACTCGACATAGACTTGCTGCATTAAATTATCAAAAAGTTGTTTTAAATGCATGGCATGAGATAGATAATGCACTTGGTACTTATGTATCTCAATCAAAAAGACATAGCCAATTAGAATTAATTTTGGAACAAAAACAAAGCTCTTTAAACACTATAAAGCGTGGTTATGAAGAAGGAACTCAATCATTAAAATCAGTTCTAGAAGCTGAACGAACATTATTATTTAGTCAATTTGAATTAATAGATAGTTCAACTTCTTCTTCTTTGTCAATAGTGTCTTTATATAGATCGCTTGGAGGAAATTTCACAGCAGATTTACAACATCAAATTTTATTAGACAAGAGTAAATAATGGATAAGGTTAATGATCTTTTAAAGCCTTCTGATGCAACACCAGTTGTTGTTACTCCACCACCAATTCCTTTTAATATTCGAGTTGCTATTGGGCTTCTTGGTATTTTATTTGCATCAATGATGGCAGGATTAAATGGAAAAATACCAGGACTTGTACTTATAGATATTCAAGGTGGATTGGGATTTTCTAAAGATGATATATCGTGGATAACTACTGCATATTCAGCAGGTGAACTTGCAGCTATGCCTTTTGCAGGATGGTTTGCAATTACTTTTTCTATTCGTAGATTTCATATAGCAATGGTTATTTCTACCATGATAGTAACATCTATTCTACCTTTAATACATAATTTAGAACTTTTAATTGTATTACGTTTTATACAAGGTGTAGTTTCTGGTTCATTGATTCCTATTTTGATGATATCATTATTACGTTTTATACCATTACCAATGCGTCTATATGGACTTGCAATATTTGCATTAATAGCAACATTTACTCCAAATGTTGCACTTTGGCTTGCTGAATTGTGTGTTGATCGTCTTAATGATTGGAGATGGATATATTGGCATGTTTTAATATTGGGTTCTTTAGCTATTCCTATGGTTGCATGGGGTATTCCAAATATGCCGATGTTTTTAGATAGATTAAAACAAGCTAATTGGTTTAGTGCATTACTTGGAATACCAGCATTAGTGTTACTTGTTATTGGTATTGATCAAGGAGTACGTTTAGATTGGTTCAATTCAAATCTTATTATTGTATCTCTTAGTTTAGGAAGTATTTTATTTATTTTATTCATCATTAGTGAAGAAATTAGCGATTCTCATTTTCCCTTTGTTAAGCTTGGCATATTAAAACGTCGTAACATAGGGCTTGGATTATTTTTATTTTTTATAATATTTATGCTTTTTACGCCAGGAGTTACTTTACCTGCAACTATTCTTTCTAATTTACATGGTTTTCGTATGGAACAAAGTTCAACAATTGGATTAATGGTAGGTTTACCACAATTAATTCTAGGACCTTGTGTAGCATTCCTACTATATCAAAAATGGGTAGATCCTAGATATGTATTTAGTATTGGATTAATATTTATGGCAACAGGATGTTTTTTAGTTACGAAATTAACAAGTACTTGGATGATAGAACAGTTTTTTTGGGCTGAAATATTTCAAATCATTGGTCAACCACTTGTAGTTGTTCCCCTACTATTTCTTATTACGAGTGTTGTTAGTCCAACTGAAGGTCCTGCAATTGCTGGTCTTATTAATATATTAAGGGTATTCAGTGCAACAATCGTATCAGCATCTGTAGGGCAAATTAGTGTAACAAGAGGAAATTTTCATTCAGAAATGTTACTTGATAATTCAGGAAGATTATTACAAACAGCCCAAAACAGTATAGATACTAGTGCTTTGGGACAACTAATAACACAGCAAGTATCTATTAAAGCATATTCAGATGTTTATATGTTTTTTTCAATATTGACTTTATTACTAATACCTATTGTATTAAACCTTCATAGAGTTTTTCCTCCAAAACTTGATAAATAGGTTATTCAAAATCAATAAATAGTGATTTAGGTAAAACATCAAATTTAATTTTAACAAGGAGATTTATATGACTAAAGATATTAATTTAAAATTCCGTATTACAGCTACTGTAATAACTATTATTTCAATAATAATTGCTTATGTAATATTGAATTTACAAGAATCAAATTTTTCTGAACAAAGCACTGATGATGCATATGTTCAGACTCATATGACTGTAATTGTTCCTCAAGTTTCAGGAATTATTACAAATGTAAATGTTGCTGATCATCAACAAGTAAAAGTTGGCGATACACTTATGGTAATTGATGATAGAGAATTAAAAATTGCTGTTAATACTGCAAAAGCTGTTGTTGATAATTTAAAAGGAAAACTAAAACAGCAACAAAGCAATATAGCCCAAGCACAAACAGCTGTAACTTCAAGTCTTTCTAATTTAAAGTTAGCCGAACTTAATCGTAATCGTTATAGTAATTTAGCACAAGATGGTTCAGGTACCGTACAAGGAAAACAAGAAGCTCAAACTCAATGGGAAACAAAACAAGCATCATATGATCAAGCTAAAGCTGGATTAGAAGTAGCAAAAGTACAAATTGAAGTTTTAGAAGCTGAATTAGAAAAAGCAAAAGCAAGTTTAGAAGATGCAGAGCTTAAGCTTTCATATACACAAATAAAAGCTCCTATTAGTGGAGTAATCGATCAACGACGAGGTAGAGTTGGTGGATATGCAAGAGTTGGGGAGCCCTTATTGACAATTGTTCCATTGGATGATTTATATGTTGAAGCAAATTTCCGTGAAACACAACTTGTTTGTATGAATATTGGTCAATCGGTTGATATTACAGTAGATGCTTTACCTAATGTAATTTTTAAAGGACATATTGATACTTTCGCTCCTGCTAGTGGTGTTAGTTATTCTCAAATTCCACCACATAATGCGACTGGTAATTTTACAAAAATAACTCAACGTTTACCAATTCGTATAAAATTTGAGAATGAACAAAATAATATTAATAAACTAAAAGTAGGAATGTCTGTTAAAACAACTATTAAAACAGATAAATGTAAATAGCATAAATAATATGCTATTTACATCACTTTAAAATTGACAATTATTCGGATTTTATTTAAGCTTGGTATATTAATTGCTTTTGTAAGATAACAATAATTAACATATAGGATATCAATTGCAATTATTAACTATTACCCAAGCTTTAGAAACTTATCAACATTTACATGAAGAAAAACCAAAATTTGGAAATATAGGACATAAAAATTTTGAACCAAATAAGATTGCAATTTTGCAAAATAATGGTAAAAAGAAAGTTGGTATTCCTGTTAGGTTTGATTTTTATGTAATGATTTTATGCTTAACAGGTGGATCTACTAGAAATGTTAATCAATTTGAATACAATATAAAAGAGTATTCTTTACAATTACTTCCACCTGGAGTTATTCATTCATTTAAAGATATGTATGAAAATCCAAGATATTATGTAATTTTGTTTGAAAAGAATTTTTCAAATGAAACTTCAATTTTAGATTTCCACAATAGAAATTTTGATAGTGTAAATTTAGATTTAAAAAAGTTTAACAAAGTAAAAGATTTGTATGAAGAAATAGAGTATGAATTAAAAAGTGATGAAAATGATAATTTTAATTATGCAAGAAATTTATTAAATGAAATATTAATAATTTTAAAAAGAGAAAAATTAAAAAAAGAGATTATTACAACTAGATCAAGAAGTGATTTAATATGTAGTCAGTTTTTATCTTTAATTGAACTTCATTTTAATACTATGAAAACAGTAAGTGAATATGCAGAATTAATAGACTTAACTCCAAAACATTTAAGTGAAACAGTAAAAGAAAAACTAGGAGAGAGTGCTCTTTATTTTATACATAAAAGAGTAGTAAAAGAAGCTAAATATTTATTAGTTTATACAAGTAAGACAATATATAGTATTGCATTAGTATTAAACTTTCAAGACGCCTCTCAATTTACCAGATTTTTTAAACAAAAAACAGGGTTGTCTCCTAAAAAATATAGGATTGATAATCAAAAAGCTTAAGTACTCTTTTTACTTTATTTCTTCAGAAAGTATGTTAAATATCATTCAAAAAGTATTTACATAAAAGATCTGTTTTCCGACACCTTTCCACTAAATCAAAAAAACCTCTAAAAAACATCAAAATAATATACGATAAATACTATCGGATTGCGATATAATACGGAAACTATATCAAAGAGGTTTTTCGTATGTTAATAGGTTATGTTAGAGTTTCAACTGATGATCAAAATCTTAATTTGCAAAAAGATGCATTAATTAAATATGGTGTTGATGAAAGAAATATATTTTCAGATAAAACATCTGGTTCAAAAGATAAAAGAGTTGGTCTTGATAAAGCAATTGAGTTTTTAAAAGATGGTGATACTTTAGTTGTTTGGAAACTAGATAGACTAGGAAGAAGTTTAGCTCATTTAATTGATGTTATTACAAATTTGAAAAATAGAAATGTCTCTTTTGTATCAATTACTGAAGGTATGGATACAACAACAGCTTCAGGTGAATTATTCTTTCATATATTTGGTGCATTAGCTCAATTTGAAAGAAGTCTAATTCAAGAAAGAGTTAAAGCTGGATTAGAATCTGCAAAACTAAGAGGTATTAGAGGTGGACGACCTAGATCTATTGATGATGAAAAAATGATAGTAATAAAAAAAGCTTTAGATGATGGAATGAGTAAAGCTGCTGTTTGTAGAACATTTGGAGTAAAAAGAAGTACTTTGATTGATAGTTTGAATAGAAGCTTATTTTTTGGGTAAAATACAACAAAAATTTTAAAAGAATAACTATAATTGATAATGACTGATAAAATAAACTTTAATAAAAAAATAAAATATAGTGATATTGAAACTGGATCTTTAGTTTGGGTTAATTTTGGAGAAACAAAACATATATTTCTACAAGAAATGGAAAGACAATTAAAAAAAAATTGTTTTAATATTCAAGATTGCCCACATGGTTTAAATCTTTTACACGAATTCTCATATTATCATATGGCTTTTTTAGTAAGTAATAAATTTAATGATACCGTTGCTGTTGTTCCACTTACTGAATATAAACATGATGACGAAAAATATGATAATCTAAATATTATTCTAGATATAAAAGATTTTGGATTAACTTTGATGAAAAAAAGTACTATAAAATTAGACCAACTGAGATTTATTGATAAAACAAGAATCGTAAAAGTAGAAAGAAAATTAATTTCAAAAACATTAAAAAATTTATTAGAAAAGAAAATACATAGTTTATTTAATATGTAAATGAAGTATTGACACATTAAATTATCTGTGTTATAATATGATTCTATTAAGGAATGTGGGCGGTAATTTATTACGGGCTCGGCGTATGCCATGAGGACACTGAAAAGGTGTCCTTTTTTTATGCCCATAAAGAAATACTATTATTGCAAAATTAAATACTGATAAAACTTCTTATATGTTAAGTATTCGTCTTATAAAAGAATAAATAAATCTAAATAAGTAAACTAAAAAATGAAGAATTCTAAAACTAAACAATTAACTATGGAATCATTTGAAGAAAATATAGCACTATATATTGATGAATTAAGAAATAAAAAACTAAATAAACTATATAAAAAATAATTTTTATTATTATACTATGTAATAACGTTGAGAATCAAATCAAAGGATTTTTATGCAAGATTTTGGAGATGAAGTAAAATGTTCAGTTTTTATGAGTCTAAAGTTAGAAAAAGAAATAAGTAATTAAGCAATATTTCCATAATTTATTAATTATAATGCCAAATTTTATTCATAAAATATAAATAGTTATTTTATAAGGTTTTGATTTTACAAACGGCTTTTATAAAATTTACACTATTTCATTTGTAAAAATATCTCAGATATAAACAGAATCAATAACTAAAACTAAATTGCCAATCCACATTATATTTACTAATGTATTCATATTTTTAAAAGAATTTATTTAAAAAATTTGCAAACTTTTTATTCCAAATATAAAATATTAATATTGATAATAAAAAAATGGTTAAAATCTTCATTGATAATTTATCCTCATAATTTGCCCATAAAAATATAACAAAGAAAACTATACTGCATTGTATAGTTGATACTATTTTTATCTTTCTGTTCATTTTAAACCCTCATTTTCTGTATTTCTTACTCTTTTTCTTTTTAGTCTTAAATATTTTTTATATCTATCAAATGATCTTTTGAAACTATTGTTAATGAACAAATTTTCAGCAAATAAGAGAAAATAAAAAGATATAAATATAATTAATATTGAGCCATCTTTTACATTGTTAAATAAAAACAAAAACAGATATAGCAAAAATATATAAACCATAATTTTGCCTCTATTTGCAAAATCGTATAAAAATACAAATATTACTTTATATATAAATTTATTTGGAATCATTTATTTCTCTTCGCATTTAGTAGTTACAATTTTAGTTTCATCTTTAATAAAATAGTAATCTTCGTATATCCAGTTATCTTTCTTTGAGACATTGACTTTTAAATTTCCAACTTTACAAACAAATTCTTTATTTGTAATAAAACTATTTAAAACTTCATCTCTTGTTTGTATATGAAGATAAATTGCTATTAATGGCATAATAAATAAGAAGAGTAGATAAATCATCTTTAAGCGTATTTTTTCTTCTATAAATCTCTGTTTTGAAGCTCTATGATTTTGATTCATTTATAAATCCTTTTTTATTATTCAAGAAAATTATTGTTATATGTATTTATGATATTAAATCCCAAATATAAGCATATAACCCAATATATTGAACAAATAATCACAATATCAAAGTCTGGATAATTAGATCTATCTAAAGAAAATATAGGCAATATAAAAAAGCTCAAAATAGCCATTATAAAAATCAAAATACTAAAGGAAAAAATTAATTTCCCAAAATTGAAAAACAATGAATTCATAAGCTTATAAAATTTGCACATTTTTAATCTTTCTCATGACAATTTTTTATTCTAAAAATATTTACACCTTCACTTACTGTTTCATTCTTTTCGTCAAATGAATACCCATTTTTTAAAGACACAACTTTTGTATTACAAATTAACTCTTTTCCCATGTTAAAAGATTCTATTAATTTTTCTTTATATGAAATTGTTTCTGTTATTAGAAATGTTGTTGTAGTCATTATAATAGTTGCTATAAATATTTTTATCCCCACATTTAAAAATTGGCTTTTTTCTTTTTTACAATCTATTTTATTTTCATAATTATTTTCCATTTATTTCACTCCTATTGATTTTTTTTCTATAAAGCATAAATATTATTCCAGCCTTTATTTATATTTAACCTTTTTAATTTATAATAATTCTTATTTTTCATTTGTTTTACTCTATTTTCCTAGATAATGTTCAGTAATACTTGCTCTAAAATGTTTCATTTCCCAACTAACACCCTGTAAGGCTTGTTCATATGTAAAGTTATGCTTTTGATATTCTCTTACTCTATTTTGAGCAAAAGTCCATCTAAAGCCATGTGATCCTTGATAAGTAGCATTTACCTTTTTACAACTATTTTTTATATCATCTAAGTAATCTTGGTATTTGATTTTAAAAGTTGATGTATCATTTTCTATAAAATAATCCTCTAATTTTTTATAGGTTTGTACAGACACAAGTACATCACCAACTTTTCCACCTTTTTCTTTTGTTTGTATAATTCCAACAGATTCTTTTGAGATATCATCAATTTTAAAGCCTTTTAATTGTTCTTCTTTTATTAGTGTAACTCCTTCACTTCTTGCACCACCTTCAAGTTGTATAGTTGCTGCAATTTGATGATTCTCGTTTTTTAGATTAGTAATGACAAGAATAGGATTTATATAAACTCTATTATGATAGTTATTAGCAACTAATTTTAAATCTTTTGCATTATTTAAAAGTTCTTGTCGTATTTTAAAATCATAAGTAATTGGAATATCATATTTCTCTTTTGAGTATCTATTAAGTGCAATTTCTAATTTTCCTAAAGCTGAAGTAATCTTTTCCAAATATTGTTTTGAAGGGTAATATTCTATTTTATATTCTATATAGCTTTTGATATGTTCATCAGTAATTAATTCAAAGTTTTTTACTTTAAAATGCTCTTTTAAGTAGTTAAAAAAGTTATTCCAAACACTTCTATAACTCTCCATTGTTTTAAATGATGAGATACATGCGTAATGCATATGATTTGGATTTATTCTATCAATCTTTTTTGCACCTTCGAAGAATATTGTTTTAGTTAAAACTGCACTTTGATAATAAACACTTCCTCTCATTTTCTTTTTCCATTTATTTATGATTTTTTCTTTTTCCTATCTCTTATTTATAGGTATGTGTTGAGTCTATCTACTTTTTATTTTTTTTTGAAAGCATCAAACAAAGATTAGATTTTTTTAATTAGTTCTAATTCAACTAAAATAGGTTTTTTCCCTAACCACTAAAAAGATTCAATGGCTCAACAGTTTTTTAAAGTTCTGACAACTTTACATTATTAAGAATAATAATGCTTCACAGTTTTAAAATAGTCTAGAAAAAAAGATTCTGGAAAACTTTTCTTATAGCTCAACATTGTACATTGTGTTGATGCAATGCTTACAGATGTAAGAGTTATTTAAAAGAAAATTCTAACAGTTATTTTGTAAAGTGAAATTGCTTTTTAATTGGAAAAGATGAAGTAATTATTTTTTACTCTCGTTTCCTTATTTTTTTAGAAGATTAAAAAAGTGGCTAAAATAGATAGTTTAATAAGTTTATTTTACAAAGAAGAGAAATTTTAATTTACAAGATTTTTTACATAAGTTTACAAAAGAGTTTACAAAATATTTTTGTAAATCTTTTTTGATTTAAAGAAAAAGTATAAAATTTAGTTTATTTAGAAATATTTTTAAAGAATTCAGAAATATCAACTTCTAAAACATTAGCTATTTTTACTAAATGCTCAATATTAAAATGCTTTTTATTAATATTAAGTTCTGCCATAGATATTGTACCTACAGCTTTATGCCCAATAGCAAGTGCTAAAGATAATTGAGAAATGTTTTTAGAAGTTCTTATTCTTTTAACATTTTGACCTATAATTTTATAAATTTTGTTCATTTCTTCTTCTGTGATACTACAACTTTTCATAATATATACCTATAGTTAAACTTACTACAAGTATAAAAATATTAGAATATTTTAACAACTAACTATAGTTAGTAAAGAGTCTATATAAGGGGTTATATTTAAATGAAACGGATTTTTTTAACTTACAGTTTTTTACTTTTAACCTATGGAATATTATTCACAGGTTGTGCAGAACAAATGGCAGAAGCATATGCTTTTAATAATGGTCATCCAAACAGTCAAAAAATGTTTATGGATTTAACTCCAGATAAAGAGTTAGGTACTGAATTATCTAAATACTGGACAAATACTGATTACAATAAAGATGGGATTGTAGTAATAAAAGAAGCAGATATTGTAAAAAATGTTAAATTAGAATATTTCTCAGAAAAATTCTATCCAGCTTATGAAAAAAGCAACTTTCCAAAAGATTATGTTAAATTTGCTGAAAAAAGAGGAAATACAGTTAAAAAATATAATCATGATGTAAGTAAACATGTATTCTCAGATGTTAATCCCGATTTTTGGTTAAAACATTTTTTTCAAGATACATCAATGAGCACACAAAAGCCTATAGGAAATATTTTTATAGAATTTAATAAAGAAGGTAAAATTATATCTGGATTAGGTGCATATTATTATAGATGGGGAGAAAACAATATTTCAGTAGATTGTTATCATACTTATTTTACAGGTGAAGCTGCTAAAAAGATTGAAAGAATCATTACAAAAAAACAGCTTGAAGATAATTTAGCATTTTAATTCAATCAGAGAGTTTTTAATTCTCTCTGATTTAAAAGTAATAAAAAATAAACTCATTTACACATTGCACTTAAAATTATAAATGTTGATATTTCTTTATATAAATTTTGAATATTTTCTGGAGCTTTAGATTTTTTTAAAATACTTTTCACTTTTATTCTAATTAGTAAATGGATTAAAATTAAAGGATAAAATCTTTTTATGTAAAAATTTGCATATGCAAAGATCTTTTTTGATAGTGACATTGTACTAGAATCAGTAAATGCTGTTAAATATTTATTTTCTTCTGTATTTAAATCTTTATGAAATTTTTCTTCAAATATTCTTTCATACATACAAAATGGATACTTCATTTTATTTTTCCTTTAATTGTTTTGTTAATCTATAGTTGATATTTTTTAGTTTTGTAATCTCATTTTCTAAAAGAACTCTTGTATCTTGAGTATCTTTTAGAGCCTTAAAAAAGGTATTTAAATCTTCTGCTATATCATGTGTTGATTCATAAATATCTTTTTGTTCTGTAGTTATATCATTAGAAATAGATGTAAAATACTCTTTTAGAAGTTGAAATTCTTTCAAACTCTCTTTTGCTTTTTCCAAAAGCAAATTTTCATAGCTTTTAATGGTATTTTTTAATTGTTTTTGAACATCACTTGTAAACCTGTATACAATTAAATGATATATAGTTGCTCCAATAATTGCACCTACAGAAGTTCCGATGATAAAAACTATCATAAAAGTTGGTTCTGTTAACATCTTAAACCTCTTAATAGCCTATATGTTTTTTAACATATTTGGATATTAAGGTATGGGAAACATCAAATTTATGTTTTGTTAATAGATAGTCTTGTATACCTCTTAAACTAAAACAATCATCATGAAGTTGTTTTATTACGCTGTGATAAGATAAAAGTTTTTGTAATTTAAAATTATATTTTTCCTTTTTAAATTTAATTCTTTCAATTTTTGAAATATTTCCTATTTCATTTAAAGATTGATTTCTATTTTTTGATCTAACGAATTGCTCTTTGTCATGAAAATGCTTAATTGCAAGTAAAAAAGAAGCAATGGATAAAATATTTTTATCAATAGTAGCTTCATTCTTTAATTTAAAGTATTGATTTCTTTGTTCTTCAAATATCATTATTTGAAACTCAACATTTTGTTTATTAAACCAATTAATTAGTTTTTTTCTTTGTTCTTTGGAAAGTTTGGTGTGAAATTCCAGAGATGAAATTATCTCTGGATCAATTTGGTTGTTTTTTTTCATATATTTTTCCTTCATTTATTAAAAGTTTATATTTAAAATATTTTGATAATTTTATTTGATAAATATTCTGCAACTTCTATAACTGGAAAGATGTATGAAGATTTTTCTCCTTTTCCACTTTTAATGTAATTTGGAATATTAATTGATTCTTTGATTCGTCTATCAATTGTTTGTTCAGATTTATCTAAAATTTCAGCTAATTGCGATTTTGTAAGACTATATCCATAATCATTTTTCAATAAAATAATATATTTATCAAATTTTGTGGGAGCCATTGAAAGTGATAGTGCTAATTTCATATCATATTCAGATAGTTTTATTTCATTCATATTGTTCCTTTTTTATTAAAATTGTAGGTACCTGAATGAAATTGTAAAATATTTAGAAAAATATAGTAGTTAAAATTAAGTCTCTATTTTTAACCGCCTACAAGCCATTTATATCCACAGTTTTCTATAAATTGTTGCATTAATTTATATCTAGATTTTATAGTAGAAATAGAATAATAATCTTTCATTCGTCTATTTTTATTTAAAAATTTCTCTTTGTTAGTAATATAAAAATTGTATGGAATTAGTTTTGTTTTAGCTTCACCTTTTTTGATTTCAGATTTTAATTTATCTATTTTTACTCCATGGTATTCATTAAAAATTTCTTGTATGTACCTTGCAGTTTCATTTATTGAAAATGAACTTAGTTTATAATAATCATATATAAATAGCGAATCTGCCCAGTCTATGGAAGTAAAATTATTTGCATCTTCTTTGATATAATATTTATTATTAATAATATCCTGGGGAGTTTTTATTATAGAATGATTTTTAGTAAATTCTGTTTTTAAATGTTTTATATATTCATATAATTCTTTTTCTGGTAGTGATAAGTTAATCATGTCTAATGATACTATTTTGGATGATTTATTTGATGAATGCAATCTTGGTCTAGAGAAAAAAGGTTCAATAGTATGATTTACTTCATGGATCAGGTAATCAATAGATTCTGTATCCAATTTATCTATCTCTTCTGGTTTAACTGGAGGTATGTATCCTAAGCTACTTTCAATAACAAATCCATCATATACTTTTCTATTAAAAAAATATTTATCATAAGCCCAATGTGGTGAATATTCAAAACCATTAGTATCTTGTGAAAAATATTTTGTATTTTTATTATATACAGGAGAAAAACTATAACAAAAAATCCATTGATCATGGCTCTCTGTAAAGAAAAAATAATCCTCTTCTAATTTTTTTTGTATGTTCCTTTCATATTCAAATTCATATTCAAATATGTTCTTTTTATTGTTTAATAAATCAAATCTGTTTTTATTGTTGTTAATAAATCTTTTTAATTTTTTTGATAAAGATATATTTGAAGATAATACATTGCATAGTAAAGTTAGAACTAAAATATCTGAATTTCTTACAGCCATTTCATATGTAACACAGTTTATTAATTCATAATTTTTAAATTCATCGATTTCTGTATATTGTCGATGAGATCTATTAAGTAGATATTCTTTAGTCATTATATAATCCTAAAACTATTTCTTTTCCACTATCAGGAGCTAATTTTGCATATCTTAAAGTCATAGTTATATCCTTATGATTCATTAACTTTTGTATAGTATAAATTGGTGTTCCTTTAATTGCAAGATGACTTGCAAAAGTATGTCTTAAAGTATGTGTAACAACACGATTTTTCCTATCATCATTTGCAAGACCAATATTAAAATATTTATTATAAATTTTTGTAAGTCTATCTTTTATAACTTGTTCTCCTCTATCTATAATAAAATCATTGACATTTAACTTTTCAATTCTTTTTTTTAGAAGATATTTTAGCTCATCATTATAAAATCCTAAATAGGTTGTATTATTTTTATGGTCTTTTAATTGAACTGTATTAGATTCTAATTTAATATCTTTTTTTGTAATGCTAAGTATTGTGCCCAATCTACCACCTGTTTGTAATGCTAATAGAACAAAAATATATAAATATTCTTCATGTTTCACTTCATCTAAAAGTAAGTTTATCTCTTCAAGTGTTAAATATCTTTCCCTTCTGTTATCAACATTAACTCTTTTTACATTTTTATTTACTGGATTATTTCCTTTAAAAATCTCTTTTTGTATAGCAATATTATAAATAGCTCCAATAATTTGGATTAAAGCATTTATAGTCCGTTCAGCAAGGACTTTTCTTTTTATTTTTTGAATTTCTTTTATATCATCTGAAGTTATTTCATCAACTGCTCTATGCCCAATAAAAGGTTTGATATGATTTATATAGCTTTTTTTAATTTTTTCTATATCTTTAACTTCCATCTCTTTTTCTTTAAAATAAATTTCTGCAAAATCATCAAGTTTAGCACTATCTTTCTTCTTTTTCTTTGCAACAGTTGGTGGCTCTTCACCTAATCTAAGCTTCATAAGTATTTCATTTCTTATTTGTTTACAATAATTTATTCTAATTCCTTGAGAGTATTTACCAATGGTTTTCAGCTTATCAGTGTCATTCTCACGGTATCTAATAATATACGTTTTATCTACTTCTTTGCCATTTTCGTTTATAATGCTTTTATAAAAAATGCCTTCCTCATTGGTTGGGATTCTTTTTGATAGTATTTTAAAATTTATCATTTTTAGTCCTTGAAAAGTCCTTGGGATTTGAAAAATATTGCTAAATATTGATGTTTTATTCTACAATCAAAAATCATAAGAAACCCTTAAAAACGACGATTTGATGGATATTGTAGGTTATTTATAGATAAAGATAAAAGGATTATAATGGGATTAGGTGTAGGAATAGTAGGACTTCCAAATG
>ERZ724503.450-NODE-450-length-17377-cov-17.668918_pt1 | contig 17377 bp, 18 predicted proteins | sample MGYA00376036_ERZ724503 | MGnify/ENA primary metagenome ERZ724503 (study PRJEB28724, sample SAMN07190885) | wastewater metagenome | isolation source: influent of sewage treatment plant in Hong Hong | place: Hong Kong | collected 2016-03-17 ...
AGACTGTTTGTTTTTGATGTTCGTTGAGTATTATTCTACTTTACCTGTTACAAACATGGTAAAGCTTGCTGAAGCAAGTAGCTTTTTATCTTGATTTTCTATCTTCACTTCAACGACCTTTGTTCTACTTCCATCATGTGTGCAAGAACCAGTGACGGATAAGGTATCACCAAGTTTTGCCGCCTTCATATAATGGATATTGGACTGTAGGGTGACAGAATAAGAACCACCTGCTACTGTTGTCAAGCCTGCTACTGAATCTGCTAAAGTAAAGAGGAAGCCTCCATGAGCCATACCATATGGATTGAGAGACTTTTCAGTCACCTTAGTAGTCAGTAGCACCTCTTTCTCATTGAGCATTGTAGCTTGATAGTCATCTAAAACTGTAATCGGTTGTAATTCTAATTTATCTAACACGTTCATCCTCCTCTGATTGCTGACTCGTTTGCATTTGGTAATATACACCCTGCTCCTTCATCAACTCTCTATGATTTCCTTGTTCAACAATTTTTCCATCCACCATGACTAAAATCAAGTCAGCTGATTGAATGGTTGATAGGCGATGAGCAATAATAAAACTGGTCCGTCCTTCCATCAATTTGGCAAATGCTTCTTGTACTAAAATTTCTGTCCGTGTATCAATAGAAGAAGTCGCCTCGTCTAAAATCAGGATTTTAGGTATCTTGACAAAGACACGAGCAATAGACAAGAGCTGACGTTGCCCTTGGGATAAGGATTCTCCTCCATCTGCCAAAACTGTATCATAGCCTTGTGGAAGCTGACGAATAAAGAAGTCTGCATTAGCTGCCTTAGCCGCCTCAATGACCAATTCCCGCGTGGCATTTGGATAGCCATAGGCAATATTATCATGAATGGTACCAGATTTGATCCATGTCTCCTGTAAAACCATCCCAATCTGTCTGCGAAGATCCTCACGACTGTACTGGCTAATCGGAACCCCATCTAAGACAATCTGACCAGCCGTTACATCGTAGAAGCGCATAAGCAGGTTAATCATGGTTGATTTACCAGCACCAGTAGGTCCAACAATGGCTACCTTTTGTCCAGCTTCGACATCAATGTCCAAATGTTCTATCAGAGAACGGTCAGGGCTGTATGAGAAAGATACATTGTCAAAGGAAATAGCTCCCTTCAACTCCTCCGAATCGATTTTCCGCTCAGCCTGATCGTCAATGCTATCTAGAGCCAAGATAGCAAACAGCCTGTCTGCACAAGCTAAGGCGCTCTGCAATTCCGATAGGACCGAGGAAATATCATTAAAGGGCTTGCTGTACTGACTAGCATAATTGAGAAAAGTTGTCAGTGAACCCACTGTAAACTGCCCTGCCATAATTCTCAGCGCTCCAAGTCCTGCAAGTAAGGCATAGATAATAGCATTGATAAACCGCGTACTTGGATTGACCGTTGAAGAGGCAAAGATAGCCTGTTGGGAATAGGTCGCATACTGTTCATTCACAACTTGAAAACCATGCGTAAATTGCTCTTGAGCATTGAAAGATTGGACCAAGGTCAGTTGACTGATGGACTCTTCCAAAAGTTGAGATTGCTTCCCACGTGCCTGTGTTTGTTTTCTATAATAACCATAGGATTTCTTAGCGATATAACGTGCAACAAGCAGAGACACAGGAGTCAGGGCAACAACAACCAACATCATCGTCAAGTCAAGCCTAGCCATAGTGAAAATGGTTAAGAAAATGGTCAAGATACCTATGAAAAATTGATTGAAAACCATTAAGAGTCCGTTGGTTAATTGCTCACTATCACTTGAAAAACGAGCTACCAAATCACCAACTGAATGACGATCCAGATAAGACAAGGGCATGTGGTGCAGCCTAACATAGACCTGTTCACGCAAGTCAGCCACCATTCCATAAACCAAGCGATTGGTTACTAGTGGGAGATACCATTGCACCAGCGTATTAAGCAAGATAAGCATCACCATTTTTCCAATTATCCCTAGCAAGACCTGACCATCCGCTATCAATACTGCATCAACTGCCTGACCAATCAAGATAGGCAGATAAACTGTCAGAAGCACCTGCACCACAGTTCCCACCAACATCAAGGACATTCGAAAGGGTTGGCCTAAAACCAATCTGACCAGTTCCTTAAAACTAGATTGTTTCATGGCTGTCCTCCTCCCTATGTTGTGATTGATCGATTTCTTGGTAAATGGCAGAGCTTCTCAGCAAGTCTTCATGACGGCCAAGTCCCACTTGACGCCCTTGATCCAAGACCAAAATCTGATCAGCTGTTCGTAAACTATTGGTTCTCTGAGATACCATTATTAAGGTTTGCTCAGGAAATGCACGACGAATCGCGGACAATAACCGACTCTCTGTCAGATAATCCAAAGCAGAGGTCGCGTCATCTAAAACCAATATCGGTGCTTTCTGTAAAATAGCGCGTGCAATGGTCAAACGTTGACGCTGTCCACCAGAAAAATTCTTCCCAAAGGCTTCGACAGGACTATCCAAGCCTCCTTTGTCCTCAATGAAGGACTTAGCCTGTGCGATTTCTAGCGCTGCCCATAACTCACTGTCCAATACACTTTCTAAGCCTAATGACAGGTTAGAACGCACAGTCCCAGCAAAAAGCTGAGCCTGTTGTGGAACGATAGCTAATTGCTGCCGCCACTCTTTCAAATTCCTAGGACTTTTCCCCTCAATAAAGAAAGAGAGTTGGCTGGTCGGTATGGAATAAAGTGCCTGTAAAAGGTCTACTAAGGTTGATTTCCCTGAACCAGTCCCACCAATCAGACCCATAAACTGTCTCTTACATAATTCAAAATCAATATCAATTAGTGATTCCTCAGCAGATTTTGGATAAGAAAAGGAAAGATGGTTCACAGAAAAAATCAATTCCTTGTCTCTACTATAAACTACTGGCAAATTGGCATCCACATCTTCAGATTTCTGCTCAAAAACCTCTTGAATACGCTGTGCTGAAATATAGGTCTGATTAAGAGTTGTCACAACCATAATCAATTTCACCAATTCAACTAAAATTTGAAGAAGATAATTGATTAGAGCAACCAGCATTCCTTGCTCCAAACGATTATCGGAAATAGCACTATCGCCCTGCCAGATGAGAAGAATCAGGGTCCCATTAACTACCAAAAACGTCAAAGGCGATAAGAGACTGGACCAAAAACCAGCCTGTAGCTGTTGCTTCTTATATCGTTGATTTATCCCTTGAAATGTCTTGATTTCCCGCTCTCTCTGCCCAAAAGCTCGAATCACTCTCCAGCCAGAAATCGTTTCTCGTACCTGTCCTACCAAACCATCTAATTCCTTTCGAATAGATTGATAAATACGACTGGTCAGGACTGAAATCCCTGTTACGATGACCAACAACAGTAGAATCATTCCTAGAAAATAGATTGATAGACTTGGGCTAATATAGAATGCCATGATCAGTGAACCAAATACGACAATCGGAGCCCGTAGGAATAAACGTAAAAAAGTATTGATACCTGTTTGAACCTGCAAAGTATCACTCGTCAATCTGGTTAATAAACTGGCAGATGAAAGTATGTCTCGACTTGATTTTGGAAGAGAAAGGACTTTCTGATACAAATCATTCGTTAATGCTTTTGTCACTCCGACTGCTGCTTTGGCTGAGAAATATTGCGCTGTAATCGAGACAATAATTCCAATACAAGCGAGTCCAACTAGTAATAAAAGCATAGCAACCAGGTCTCCCCGGTTGCCATTTGGAATAATTGTATCTACGATATAGGCGATTATCAACGGAACAAGAAGTTCAAAGCTAGCTTCCAATAGCTTGAAAACTGGACCCAAAATCGATTCATTCTTATAAGGTTTGAAATATTGAAAAAATAACTTCATTTTAAATTATTATGAGATAGCTTGGGCTGCAGTAATAATACCTAACTTATAGACATCTTCTGAACTACATCCACGGGAAAGGTCATTAACAGGCTTGTTCAAACCTTGTAAAATAGGACCTACTGCTTCATAACCACCAAGACGCTCTACAACTTTATAGGTAATATTACCAGCTTCAATTGCAGGGAAAATGAAGACATTGGCCTGACCTGCAACCGGACTTCCAGGTGCCTTCAACCGAGCCGTATCTGGAACAAGGGCTGCATCCATCTGCAACTCACCATCAATCAACAAATCTGGTCTGAGCTCTTGTGCGATCCGAGTAGCCTCAACAACCTTATCAACACGAGGACCTGATCCAGAACCTTTTGTAGAATATGAAATCATCGCTACTTTTGGATCAATACCGAAGGTCTTAGCAGTTTCTGCTGATTGAATCGCAATCTCTGCTAGAGTTTCAGCATCCGGTTCAATATTGATAGCACAGTCGCCAAATACAAACTTATGTTGGTCCTTAACCATCAAGAAAACACCAGAAGTCCGTTTCACACCAGGTTTTGTTTTAATAATTTGAAGCGCTGGACGAACAGTATCTGCTGTGGAATGGATAGCACCAGATACCATCCCCTCAGCCAATCCAAGTTGCACCAACATAACCCCAAAGTAATTCACATCACGTAAAATTTCATCAGCTTGAGACTCATCTACTTTACCTTTACGAAGGGTAATAAATTCTTGTCTCATTGTATCAAAATTTGCATAATTATTTGGATTAATCACGGTAATACCAGGGTTTGAGAAACCAAAATCAGTCAACAAAGTATGAACATCTTCTGGTACACCAAGAATAATTGGTTCAACCAACCCTTCAAATTTTAGACGAGCTGCCGCACGAACAACGCGCTCATCAGTCCCTTCAGGGAAAACAATTCGCAATCGTTTACCTACGATTTTCTGTTTCATTTCACCAAATAAATTCCGAATTTCCATCTATATGTCTCCTTAAATTTTATTAACTTTTTAACTGATTGATAACAGCCTGAAAATCCTCCGGAAGCGCTGCTTCCAAATCAACCCTTTCGACTGAAAAAGGGTTAGTAAACACAAGATTGTGGCAATGAAGAGCTTGACGCTCAATACCACACTCTAAACTCCCACCATATAAATCATCACCAAGTAGTGGAAATCCAATATGGGAAAAATGGACACGTATCTGATGAGTGCGCCCTGTATGTAGTTGTATATCCACAAGATGAATATTGCCCCAAGACTGGACAAGTTTATAAGAAGTATGAGCATACTTCCCATTCTGCGTTACACAACGGGTAATAATACTATCCTCTGGTCGACCAATAGGGGCAATAATATCCCCTTCTTGCTCTAACTCCCCATCCCCTCGAACCAAGGCGAAATATCTCTTATTAATTTGCTTCGTCTGTAATTGTTTATCTAATCGGGCATGGGCATAGCCATGCTTAGTAAACAACATGAGCCCAGATGTATCTCGATCCAATCGCGTTACAATGTGAACCTGTTTGTTTTCATATTTTTGTTCGACTAAATATCCTTTAACGAAATTAGCAATTGTAGAAGAATGGAGAATCGAAGGAATAGAGGCATAACCAACAGGCTTGTTGATTGCTAAAAAATGTTCATCCTCATAGACAATATCCAAAGGAAAAGAAATCGGTTTCAAACTTCCAGTGGCATCTTCTTCCGCAGGTATGTTTATTGTAACGCTATCTCCGATTTCAAGCAAGTAAGTAGCATTCTGTTCACTACCATTGACCAAAATACTACCACCTGTATATTTAATTTTTGCCAAAAGTCCTTTGGAAACTCCCTGGGCTTTTAAAAAAGTTTTCACCTTTGTGTGCTGATCCGCAACAAAATCAAATCGCATTACTCCACCTCTCCAATAAAGGCATCCTTAACACGATTCCAAAAACTAGTGTGGCTAGGTGTCGCAACAAAATGGATTTTGCTATTGTCAATCTGATACTCAATGCAATCGATGTTGTCGTAGATAATCGTTTTATTATCCACCGCTATGGAGTAGCGATCACTATGTTTTGGTTCAATGACAATCTTGTCTTTTTTCGGCACAACGATGGAAGACCCAAGTGTCCTGTAAACACGATTGTTTAAACTAGCCACTTCAGCTATTTGCAAGGCCTCAATTGTAGGGTGCAATACTGCTCCACCAAGTGACTTATTATAGGCAGTTGAACCAGTTGGTGTTGAAACTGAAATACCATCGCCACGAAAACGTTCAAATGGCACATTATTGATAATAATATCTGCTACCATCGTTTTAGACAAGCGCTTGATTGTCGCCTCGTTGAGAGCTTTCATTTCAACGATTCTTCCATCCGTCAATTTCACTTTTACATTTAAAATCGGATAAGAAACACGCGCTCCCGTATCTAATTTTAAATTCTCGACAAGATTTTCAACCTCAAAGTCCCGATAATCAGTATAAAATCCTAAATGCCCAGTATGAATACCGACAAAACGGACCCGATCTATCAACTTCTCATATTTATGAAAGGCGGATAAAAGCATGCCATCACCACCGATTGAAATAACAATATCTGGATTTTTAGGTGTTAAAATAAAATTCTCTTCTCTTAACCTTTTCCAAAGCTCCTTAGAAACAACCTCGCTTTTTGGGTTCCGACTGGCGAGCAATGCGACTTTTTTTCTACCTGTATTCTTCATCTGTATCATCGCTATTTCCAACGCCGTCATTCAACTTTCGATAAGCAGGATCAAAGAGTGCCTGAGCCTCTTGAATGTCGTCGCGGATTTTTCGCATCTCCTCGTCTAATTGATAAGCTATCTTTGCGGTAATTTCCAAACGCTTTTTAATTTCTTCAGGAAAATTCCCTTTATATTTGTAATTGAGTGAATGTTCAATAGTAGCCCAAAAATTCATTGAAAGGGTGCGAATTTGAATTTCTGCCAAAACAGTTTCATTTCCATTTATAGTATCAACTGGATAAGATATCACTACATGGTAAGAACGATAGCCAGAGGCCTTCATATTGTTGATATAATCGCGTTCATGGACAATTTGCATATCTTTCCGTTTACGGAGGATAGCCAACACTTCCTCGATGTCATCAACAAATTGTACCATAATACGGACGCCTGCAATATCTTGCATATCTTGAGCCAAATGTTCCAACTTAATGTGCCTAAGCGCCATTTTCTCTTGAATAGACTCAATCGGCTTAACTCGACCAGTAACAAATTCAATTGGAGAATGACGATTGGCTTTGCGGTATTGTTTCCGAATACCCCTTAATTTAATCTTTAATTCTCCCACTGTCTGAATATAGGGATCTAAAAATTCTTCCCAATTAAATTCCATAAGGTCCCCTTTCTTGAAAAAACTATTAAAATATATTAGAATAACACAAAGACGAATATATTATAACATATGAAAGGGTTTTCTGTATGAAAAACCATCTCGAAATTGAGTATAAAACCTTGTTAACAAAATCAGAATATAATCGGCTCCTCTCTGAATTTTCTGATGTTACCCCCATCTATCAAACTAACTACTACATTGATACTCCGAATCTTGACATGAAAAACCACCGCTTTTCGCTTCGCATTCGTACGTTTGCGGATATAGCAGAGCTAACATTGAAAATTCCTCAAGAAATCGGAAATCATGAATACAATCAATTGTTAGATATTAAAACTGCACAGGGCTATATTGACCATTTTGAACTTCCATCCGGTCCAATCTCTGATATTATTTCTAAAACATCAATTCCATTAAATCAACTAGCAGTTTGGGGACATTTAAAGACCAAGCGATTGGAAAAAGAAACCTCAATCGGATTGATGGCCCTTGATGAGAATGACTATTTGGGGCAAACGGATTATGAACTAGAAGTTGAAGTATCAGACGCTGAAGAAGGGAAAATACTATTCGATGAATTCCTAAAGAAAAAATCTATCCAATTCAAATACGCTAGTAGCAAAGTAGCTCGAACTGCAGCTCAGATAAAATCAGCTCAATAAAGCTGATTTTTTTGACTTTACTACTGAAAAAAATAGGATTTTTTGATAAAATAGAGTTATGTGTTGTTAAATTACTTTTATGATTTTTCATAAAAAAGCATTAAAAAAGGAGTTTCTCAAATGGTTCAACCAACTGGTGATCATAAAATTAAACTATTCTCGCTAAACAGTAACCGTGATATCGCTGAAAAAATAGCAGCTGCTGCTGGACTGCCTCTAGGAAAACTTTCTTCTCGCCAATTCTCAGATGGAGAAATTCAAATAAATATTGAAGAGAGCGTTCGTGGCGTTGACGTTTATATTATTCAATCAACTAGTTTTCCAGTCAACAACCACCTTTTGGAATTGCTTATCATGATTGATGCATGTAAACGTGCAAGTGCAAACTCAGTAACTGCTGTCATTCCATATTTCGGCTATGCTCGTCAAGACCGCACTGCTGCACCACGTGAACCAATTACAGCAAAACTAGTTGCAAATATGCTTGTTAAAGCAGGTATCGATCGTGTATTGACTCTTGATTTACACGCTTCACAAATTCAAGGTTTCTTTGATATTCCAGTAGATAACCTGCTGACTGAACCATTGTTCGCATCATACTACATGCAAAAAGGACTCTGCGGTGAGGATGTCGTCATTGTCAGTCCAAAAAATTCCGGTATCAAGCGTGCTCGTAATATTGCAGAATTTTTGAATGCTCCGATTGCGATTATTGATTATGCTCAAGACGATTCTGACCGTGCAGAAGGCTATATCATCGGTGACGTAGCTGGCAAAAAAGCAATCTTGGTCGATGACATTTTAAATACTGGCCGTACATTCTCACAAGCCTCAAAAATTGTTGAAGATGGCGGAGCTACTGAGATTTACGCTGTTGCCAGCCATGGTCTTTTCGCTGGAACAGCTGCGCAATTGTTGGATGAAACATCTATAAAAGAAATTTTAGTGACTGACTCAGTTGCAAGTAAAGAACAACATCCAAAAAACATCGCATTCCTAACTGCAAGTGACTTAATCGCTGATGCTATTCACCGCATTCAAGAACATCGTCCACTCAGCCCGCTCTTTAAATTTACAAATCCAGAAAAAGAAAACTAGGAGTACAGTCTTTGATATATTTAGATAATGCTGCTACTACTGCTCTATCTCAGGCAGCTATATCAAGCATGTTTGAAGTTACTCAACGTCACTATGGAAATCCTTCCAGCATCCACGGATTTGGCCGAGATGCTAACAAAGTACTCAGAAAAGCACGAGCAGACATTGCCAGAGTACTTTCTGTAAGTCCTGATACAATCATTTTCACATCTGGCGGATCTGAAGCAGATAATCTTGCTATTCAAGGTTACGCTTTAGCAAATATGCATCGTGGAAAACACCTTATTACAACAGCCATTGAACACCATGCTGTGTTGCATACCATGGAATACTTAGAGCAACGTTTCGGCTTTGAAATTACATATATAAAGCCAGAAAATCAAGAAATCACAGCTCAACAGATTAAAGAAGCCCTACGACCTGATACAATTCTTGTTAGTGTCATGTATGCCAATAACGAGACTGGGCAACTGCTACCTATAAGGGAAATCGGTTCTCTCTTGTCTCAACATCAAGCTGTATTCCATGTCGATGCTGTTCAAGTAGTTGGGAAAATTCCAATCAAACCACAAGAACTTGGTATTGATTTTCTGTCCGCTTCTGCCCATAAATTCCATGGACCGAAAGGGATTGGTTTTCTCTACTCTTCAATTCACAAATTCGATTCACTGATTCACGGTGGGAAGCAAGAAAATCAACACAGAGCAGGAACAGAAAATCTCCCTGCAATTGCAGGGATGGCTGCAGCGCTCGTCCATCAATCAACACAAATGATTCAAAATATTGAGTATATCCATGATCTGAAATCCTATACACTCAAAAATTTAAGTGAATTTGATTTTTACGTTAATCAAGCCGGTGCTCACTTACCCCATGTACTGAATATTGGCTTTCCAGGACGACTCAACGAACAATTGCTAATGCGATTAGATTTGGCAGGAATCGCTATTTCCACTGGATCTGCTTGCACAGCAGGTGTCGTTGAAAATAGTCATGTACTTGAGGCAATGTATGGAAGTGACTCTCCTCGATTAAAAGAATCCGTACGTATTAGTTTTTCAGAATTGAATACCAAAAAAGAAATAGATATCTTACTATCAGCTTTAAAAATAATTATTGGAGGTTAGCATGGCATTCCAACAAACCGTAGCATTGAAAGATTGCGATTATATTTACCATATTAGTCCAATTGTAAAAAAATATACATTACGAGACAATACCTTTGAGGTAACAAAGGCTGGTCACTACCAACTCACTCGCTTATTAGAAGAGGTCCCAAATTCAAACCAAGGATTTTTACTAAAAATCATCATCAATCAAGATCTACAAGGCTTTAAAATAAATATTACTGATCAATCCGGACTTCATTTAGTGAATATTTTTAAAGCAGAAAACAATAAAGTCATTCAAGAAAAATTTTACTTCTTGATGGATAGTTTGGTAGATCGTGATATCTTTACTAAAGAAGGAAAATTATGATTACTATATCTTATAAAGATGCTTTTCAAATTGAGAGACATCAAGAATTTGACAATCTGGAAGCAGCAAGACTCGCATTTGCAGGTTGTGTCACTTTACCTGATTATTACCCAGTAACTCAAATTCTTAGAGATGGAATTCCATTGGATTTTCAAGGAAGAATTGGGGACCTCTATCAGTATTTACAATCCATAGATTAAACAGAAAACTGTTTAATCTTTTTCAGTTCAATCTGTTGATTTTTTCACAAACTTGCACTAAAATAGTAGAAGATAATCTATCATATACAAAAAAAATATTATTCTACATTTTGTAGAACAACATAAAAATGTTTTTAAGGAGATACATGTGAAAAACGATAAAAATACTGAAATCCCACGCGCCACAGCTAAACGACTATCCATTTACTATCGCGTATTTAAACGATTCTATGCGGAGAAAATCGAAAAAGCAAGTTCAAAAGAGATTGCAGAGGCAATCGGAATCGACTCTGCTACTGTCCGCCGAGATTTCTCATATTTTGGTGAACTTGGACGCCGTGGATTTGGTTATAATGTGAAGGATTTAATGGACTTTTTTGCCGATATTTTAAACGATAACTCGATTACCAATGTTATGTTAATCGGGGTTGGGAATATGGGTCGTGCCCTTCTTCACTACAAGTTTCACGAAAGAAATAAAATGAAAATCATCATGGCTTTTGAAGCTGATGATAATCCTGCAGTCGGAACCATAGATGAAAATGTTCCTATCCATGCGATTTCAGAGTTAAAAGATCGCATCAAGGAAGCTAATTCTCAGACTGCCATCTTAACGGTTCCAAGCGTTAAAGCTCAAGAAGTTACTGATGTATTGGTTGAAGCTGGCGTTAAAGGTATTCTTAGCTTTTCACCAATCAACTTGACCGTTCCTAAAGATGTTGTTGTCCAATATGTAGACTTGACAAGTGAACTACAGACACTACTTTATTTCATGCGCAAAGGATAGAAAATGAGTCAACCAATCATTGGAATTTCCGGAAATCATTATAAAACAGGGGATCATACAGAACCCCTGCTTTCTTATACTCAAACTTGCTTAGTGAATGCTATTGAAGATGCTGGTGGCATTCCACTAATTTTACCAGTCACTCGTCCAGAACTTGCTGAGCAGTATATGAAACTAGTTGATAAATTAGTATTGACTGGTGGACAAAATGTTGAGCCTATTCACTATCAGGAAAAATTACTCATAGATAGTAGCAATTATTTTCCTGAGCGAGATCGATTTGAACTAGCACTGATAGAAGCTGCTCACCATCAAGAAAAACCTATATTTGGCATTTGTAGAGGCCTGCAGCTCTATAACGTCGCCCAAGGTGGCAGTCTCCATCAAGAGGTTTTAGGGCATTGGCAGGAAAATACCGGCAATCAACCTAGCCAAGATCTCTATTTCCCAATTGAAAGCCAATTATCACAGATCTATGCTCAGGAGCCAACCGTTAATTCATTCCATCGCCAAGCAATCAACAAATTAGCTCCCTCTTTGGAAATTATCGCCCTATCCCCAGATAAACAAACCATTGAAGCGGTACAGTCTACAAGAGACTCTCATACCTTTTTGGGTGTTCAATGGCATCCTGAATTACTTTACGGCGAACGAGAGACGGAAAATAGGCTATTTGATTACATCGTCAATCAGTTCTAAAACAGCTCACTTTCCTCTCGGAAGGAATAGTAATTTTTATTACCTACAATTAAATGATCTAATAAGACCAGTCCTAGCACATCGCAGGACTGTTTTAAATTTTCTGTAAATAGTAAGTCATTCTTACTAGGGTGAACCGACCCCGAAGGGTGATTATGGACAATAATCACTGATGTGGCCATGCATTTGATAGCATGATGCAGGATTTCCCGTGGTTCTGCAATACTACGATTCACACTTCCAATAAATATTGTCTCCTGTTTGATGATTTGATTTTGTGTATTGAGATAGAGCGCAACCAGATGCTCTTGTTTTTTATCTCCAATTTCTTGAATCATCTTGCGACCCAATTTTTCACTACCTAGTACTTGTTCATTTAGCAACAAGTGGGATTGATTGATCCGTTTTCCGAGCTCAATCATGGCTTTAATCTCTATTGCTTTTACACGACCAATACCCGTTAAAGTCTGCAATTCTTCGATAGATAAATCTCTTAAATTTGCTAAATTCTCCAATTGATTCAATAATTTATTGGATAAAATGGTGACAGGTTCGTTTTTCGTACCCGTTCGAATAAAAATAGCTAATAACTCTTGATTACTTAGGCGTTCTGGCCCAACTTCGACTAAACGCTCACGTGGTAAAAGCGATTCTTCTTTAAAATCAATTTGATACATAATTTCCTCCTCATACATCTATTCGTAAAACAAGGAAAAAGAAAGTTGAAAGATATAGAGAATACGTGCTCTATTCATTCAACTTTCTAAATTAATTCGAAGGTTACATAAAAATGATTTAAAAGCTGGCAATCGTCTTGTCTTATTGACCATAATCATACTGATTGTATCCGTGAGAGAAAGCTTTTTTTATATCCTCTGATGCATCAGCATATGGAATAGAAATTTCAAGAATACCTTTTACAATAATCCTTTGTGTTGAATAGTAGTCCGTACAAGTAACCAAAGTCACTTCTGTGCGTCCTTCGACATCGTCAATAACATAGACGCTTTCTGGACTTACAACTTCAACACTATCAATCACATAGGTATAGATTGTATTTTTATCAGTTAGGTAAATCTTCATTCCTTTTTCAGCTCGATCCAATGGAGAGAAAAGGACATTCGCAGACCCGGCAACACCGAAGATATGGTGACTGGCTAGGGCATAGTTTCCTATTCCCATTTCTTGAGTCTCTTTCATCGTTCCAGCTCCATACATTAGCGACGTATTCCCTACACCCTTGAAAATTGGCAAATTAATTCCCAATTCAGGCACAGTAATTCCACCAATAACTGGCAGTCTCTCTGCTTCCCATTGCGCCTTCAGAATAGCCTCCGTCGAAACGGATTCAACTTGTTTAAAATCAAAAGTTGAGTCCGCTTGTTTATTCTTTTCAATATCTTCAGAACTGATATTTGTAATCTGATACTTATTAGTATTCCAACCAATAATAAAATTTCTAATCGAAGTATTGAAAATAAGGGCTAGTGAAATCAAAAAGAGTATCAAGGCAAGTAAATTCATCCATGTTCTGTTCTTGCCCTTCTTTTTCGGTGAACGTTTTGACATTCCCTACTCCTCTTGATCTTTCTGATCTGCTGCATCAACTAAGGCAAAGGTCATAATTTTTGCTTCTTCATCTAGTCGCATGACTTTAACACCCATTGTTGAACGACCGGTCTGTGAGATATTAGCAATACTTGTACGGATGATAACTCCTGTATCCGTAATAACCATAATATCTTCATTGCCCTGTACAGTTGTTAAACCAGCAAGAGGGCCATTTTTATCAGCAACTTTCAGAGTGATGATACCTTTACCACCACGGCCTTTCGTTGGATATTCAGAGGCTGGTGTACGTTTTCCATAACCTTTTTCTGAAAGGACTAACACTTCCTGATCATCAGATACAATGGTCGCACCGACTAAATGATCTCCTTCACGGAGTTTTATTCCACGTACGCCTGTTGCGGTACGGCCCATATTTCGAACATCTGTTTCTGCAAATCGAACAGAATAGCCAAATTTTGTCCCCATAATAACATCAGCTTGACCATCAGTAAGGAAAACATTGATTAGTTCATCATCATCTTTCAAATTCAAAGCCTTGAGACCGTTTTGTCGAATATTGGAGAATTCATTTACATTTGTACGTTTAACAATCCCTTGACGCGTCGCAAAGAAAAGATAGTGATCAGCGACTTGATCCTTTGTCACATTGATAATGGTCTGAATAGACTCATTTTCTTCCAGTTTCAATAAGTTGACAACTGGGAGCCCCTTAGCGGTTCGACCATATTCAGGAATCTCATAGCCCTTGAGACGATATACACGCCCCTTATTGGTGAAGAAAAGCAGGTGATCATGGGTACTGGTTGATACTAGTTCGCGAACGAAGTCATCATCTTTCACACCTGTACCTTGGACTCCACGTCCGCCACGTTTTTGAGCTTGGAATTCATCTTGTGCCAACCGTTTGATATAGCCTTGATTGGATAAGGTAATCAATATATCTGCTTCCTCAATAAGATCCTCATCTTCCAAGGAAAGGACTTCACCAACCATCAATTCAGTACGACGTGGGTCAGCATGTTTGCGTTTTACTTCTTCTAGTTCTTCTTTGATGATCAAGACAACACGTTCAGGTTTTGCCAAAATATCTATCAAATCAGCTATCAAAGAAACCAATTCGTCATACTCTGACTGGATTTTATCACGTTCCAATCCGGTCAAACGACGAAGACGCATATCCAAGATAGCCTGACTTTGTCGTTCGGACAAGTCAAAACGTTCCATTAATTCAGCTTGAGCAAGTGCATCCGTTTCTGAATTACGAATGATACGTATGACTTCATCAATATGGTCCAGAGCAATCAGCAAGCCTTCTAAAATATGAGCGCGTGCTTCTGCTTTTTCCTTATCAAATTGAGTGCGACGTGTAACAACTTCTTTTTGGTGTTCAATATAAGACTCTAAAATTTGACGTACAGAAAGAATCTTCGGTACCCCATTTTGAATAGCCAACATATTGAAACTAAAGTTGGTTTGCATTTGTGTTTGTTTAAAGAGATTGTTCAAAATAACATTAGCTGAGGCATCTCGACGCACTTCAATTACAAAGCGAACCCCTTCACGGTTAGATTCGTCTCGAACAGCTGTAATGCCTTCAATACGTTTTTCTTGAACCAATTTAACAATATGCTCTTGAACCTTGGACTTATTGACCATATATGGGAATTCAGTAACAACGATACGTTCACGTCCGTTTCCATATTCTTCAATTTCAGTACGAGAACGAAGAACAATTGAGCCTTTACCAGTTTCATAAGCACGGTGAATTCCAGATTTACCCATGACCATAGCTCCTGTTGGAAAGTCTGGCCCAGGTAGGACTTCCATAATTTCACGCGTCGTTACATCAGGATTGTCCATCACGAGCTTAACAGCATCAATGGTTTCACCCAAGTTGTGCGGTGGAATGTTTGTTGCCATACCAACCGCAATACCAGTAGTCCCGTTCACCAATAGATTAGGGAAACGTGCTGGAAGTACCTCTGGCTCACGCTCGCTCGAGTCATAGTTATCAGCAAAATCAACCGTGTTTTTATTGATATCACGCAACATTTCAAGAGCAATCTTGCTCATGCGCGCCTCAGTATACCGCTGGGCAGCGGCACCATCACCGTCCATGGAACCAAAGTTACCATGACCGTCAACCAGCATGTGACGATAGCTCCACCATTGAGCCATACGGACCATTGCCTCATAAATAGCACTATCACCATGAGGGTGGTATTTACCCATTACATCACCAGTGATACGTGCAGATTTTTTATGTGGCTTATCTGGAGTAATACCAAGTTCGTTCATTCCATAAAGAATGCGTCGGTGTACGGGCTTAAGACCATCACGTACATCAGGAAGAGCGCGTGCAACGATTACACTCATGGCATAATCGATGAAAGAGGTCTTCATCTCATTAGTCAAATTTACCGTAACTAAATTTTTGTCTTGCATTAATATGCCTCATTTCAACTGTCGTTAATACTACTATTATACCATATTTTTCAAACGTTTTCTTCTTTTGAAATCACTATGTAAACATTTTCAAACGATCTTTCTTTAGTGACAAAGATCTGAAAAAATGCTAGAATGGTTAGTGGTTGGGATAGCTATCCCTAAATAAAACTAAGGAGATGTTTAGATAATGACTGCAACTAAACAACACAAAAAAGTGATCCTTGTCGGTGATGGTGCCGTAGGTTCTGCTTATGCATATGCCCTTGTAAACCAAGGTATCGGTCAAGAATTGGGTATCGTAGATATCAATAAAGACCGTACACAAGGTGACGCAGAGGATTTGAGCCACGCTTTGGCCTTCACTTCACCTAAGAAAATTTATTCAGCAGATTATTCTGATGCTCATGATGCAGATCTTGTTGTATTGACAGCTGGTTTGCCACAAAAACCAGGTGAAACTCGTCTTGAATTGGTTGAGAAAAACCTTCGTATCAACCAACAAATCGTATCTGAAATTGTTAAATCTGGCTTCAATGGTATTTTCCTTGTTGCTGCTAACCCAGTTGACGTTCTTACTTACTCAACTTGGAAATTCTCTGGTTTCCCTAAAGAACGTGTCATCGGTTCTGGTACTTCTCTTGACTCAGCTCGTTTCCGTCAAGCATTGGCTGAAAAAATCGGTATTGACGCTCGTTCAGTTCACGCTTACATCATGGGTGAACACGGTGACTCTGAATTTGCTGTTTGGTCACATGCAAACGTTGCTGGTGTGAAATTGTATGACTGGTTGCAAGATAACCGCGATATTGATGAGCAAGGTCTTGTAGACTTGTTCGTATCTGTACGTGATGCAGCTTACTCAATTATCAATAAAAAAGGTGCTACATATTATGGTATCGGTGCTGCACTTGCACGTATCACAAAAGCTATCTTTGACGATGAAAATGCAGTACTTCCATTGTCAGTTTACCAATCTGGTCAATACGAAGGCGTTGAAGATGTCTTCATCGGTCAACCAGCTATCATCGGTGCACATGGTATCGTTCGTCCAGTTAACATTCCATTGAGCGAAGCTGAATTGCAAAAAATGCAAGCATCTGCTAGCCAATTGAAAGACATCATTAACGATGCTTTCGCTAACCCAGAAATCGCTGCTGGTGTTAAAAACTAATTCTATTATTAAA
>ERZ724503.452-NODE-452-length-17335-cov-10.162269_pt1 | contig 17335 bp, 23 predicted proteins | sample MGYA00376036_ERZ724503 | MGnify/ENA primary metagenome ERZ724503 (study PRJEB28724, sample SAMN07190885) | wastewater metagenome | isolation source: influent of sewage treatment plant in Hong Hong | place: Hong Kong | collected 2016-03-17 ...
CCTCGAAAAGGCCAAGGGCGCTCGGCATGGTGACGTCGAACCGTCGACTGTCGAAGGCCTCGCTCTCTGCGTTGAAAAATGCGGCGAAACGCGCGGGCCGTGCGACCAAGAAATCGCGTGCTGCGAACAAAAAACTGCAGCGCGACGTAACTAAGAGGATCCGTACCGCGGGAGGTCGACCGAAAAACAGGTTCAACGAGCTGAAGAAGCGTCGACCTCAGTTCGTCCGTCGCGCGATCGACTACGCGCGTCGCGCCGTCGCGGACACGAAGGGCGCGCGCTTCAACGTGTGGATCAGGCTCGCCGCGAAGCGCTTCCTCGCCGACTTGGAGCGATCGCGACGGCGCGACCGACCGTTCTTCTTCGACGAGGCGAAGGCGGAGTACGTCTGCAACTGGATCGAGTGCCTGCCTCACGTCGAGGGGAAGTGGGAGTCGCCCACGATCGTGCTCGCCGACGCGCAGGTCTTCTTCATCGTGAACCTCTTCGGGTTCTGGACGACGAAGGACATGCGCCGGTTCTCTGTCGCGCTGTTCGCCGTCGCACGCAAGAACGCGAAGTCGACCCTCGCCGCCGCGATCATGCTCTACGTGATGTGCGAGGAGGAGGAGCCGGGCGGCCAGTTCTACGCGGCGGCGACCACCGGCGACCAAGCCAAGGTCGTGTGGCGCATCGCGAAGGCGATGGTCGAGCGGTGCTTCGATATGCGCCAGCGGTACGGCATCGACGCGTACTCGCTCGAGATCAAGAAGCACGACACGGCGTCGTTCTTCAAGCCCATCAACGCGAAGGCCTCGACGCAGGACGGTCTGAACCCGCAGGCCTTCACGCTCGACGAGTTGCACGCCCACAAGACGCACGACTTGATGAACGTGCTGCGCGACGCGGCCGGCGCGAGGGTCAACCCGCTGTTCCTGTACACCACCACCGAGGGCTTCGAGGGGCCTGGACCGTGGCCGGAGGTGCGGCTCTTTGCGCAGCAGATCCTGCAGGAGAGCGTCGAGGCGGACCACTTCCTGGCCGTCATCTACTCCCTCGACGAGGAGGACGAGCGGCTCGGGACCAAGCAGGACGACGACTTCGACGAGTCGAAGTGGCCGAAGGCTAACCCGCTGTGGGACTCGAACCCGGTCCTGCGGCAGACCGTGCGGGCGCTGGCGGCCGAGGCGAAGGCGATGCCGGGCAAGCTCGGCGAGTTCCGCATCAAGCGACTGAACCGGCAGGCCACCGCCGCGAAGGCGATGATCGACATTCTGAAGTGGAAGGCGTGCGCCGGGCCGCAGCGGCTTGTGCTCGAGGAGCTCGCCGGCATGCGGTGCTGGGGCGCGTTCGACCTGTCGAGCACGACGGACATGGCGGCGTGGTGCCAGCTCTTCTACGACGACGCGAGGTGGTACCCGTTCGTGCGCTACTTCGTGCCGCGCGAGGCTGCGCGGTTCCGCACCGAGCGGCGCAGCGCTCCCTACCAGGGCTGGATCGAGAGCGGGTGGGTGACGGTCACCGAGGGCGATCGCGTCGACTACGCGGTCATCCGGGAGCAGATGTTGGCCGACGTCCAGGTGTCAAATCCGCTAAAAATCGCGTACGATCCGTGGAACGCTCAGCAGCTGGTGACCGAGCTGACGAATGAGGGGCTGGAGCTCGAGGTTTTTGTGCAGGGACCTCGGAGCTATCATCCCGCCATCCAGGCGCTCGACGTCGCATATTGCACGGGCGCCCTGGTCCACGGCGGCAACCCCGTGCTCCAGTGGAACGCAGCCAACCTGGTGCCGAGGTACGACGTGAACCTGAACATGGCCCCCGACAAGAAGCGTTCGGCGGACAAGATCGACGGCATCTGCGCCCTGCTCATGGCGCTGGGGCTGGCGATCGCTGAGACCGACGACGGCTCGAGCGGATTCTTCGAGGACCCAATCGCATGAATGACAGAACACTAGGCGTGCCGAACCTCGTCAGCGCCAAGTCGCAGGAGATGATCGTCGTACAGCGGACGGCGCAGTCGCCGTCGAGGCTGCGCTCGTTCTTCTCTCCCATCTTCACCTGGTTCCCGTTCGACACGGGCAAGCGGACGTTCCGGCTCTGGCCCGGCGGCGGCCAGGCGCAGGGGCCGGTCAACATCGCGCGCTCGTACGGCGGCGTCACCATCACGCCCGAGCTGTCGCTGTCGATCGGCGCCGTGTGGTCGTGCGTCTGGCGCTACGCGAACACGGTGATGTCGCTCCCGCTGTGCCTGTATCGGAGCGTCGACGGGTCGAGCGCGCAGCAGGAGAGGACGCACCCGCTGTGGCGGATCCTGCACTCGATCCCGAACCAGGACATGTCGAGCGCGAAGTTCTGGCAGGCCATGGTCGCCTCGATGATGACGTGGGGCGTTTGCTACGCGCGCAAGCTCAAGATCAACGGCAGGATCGTCGGGCTCAGGCCGATGCGGCCGGAGTACACGACCGCATACCTCGACGAGGACGGGCGACTGCGGTACCGCTACTGGCCGCTGGGCGTCGTGGGCGGCGACAAGAACGAGGACCTGCCGGCCGAGGACGTGTTCGTCGTCATCGACAGGTCGATGGACGGATACACAGGGCTGTCTCGTATCCAGTATGCGGCGAACACTCTCGGCCTCTCGATGGCTGGCGATCGCGCGGCGAACCTGTCGTACAAGAACGGGCTGCGGGCGAGCGGCATCCTCACGATTGCGCAGTGGCTCAAGCCGGACCAGCGCGCGGCGTACAAGCGCATCGTCAACGACTTCGTCGGGACCGGGACCGGGCAGGACAGCGACAAGCAGTTCGGCGTGATGGTCGCGGAGAACGCGACGAAGTTCGAGCCCCTGTCGCTCAAGCCCATCGACGTCGAGCTGCTCGCTTCGCGGAAGTACTCGTTCGAGGAGGTCTGCTCCTGGTACGACGTGCCGCCGATCCTCGTGCACCACGCGACGGACGGGCAGACGATGTGGGGCAGCGGCGTGGAGCAGATCATCCTCGGGTGGCTGAAGCTCGGACTCGGCCCCGTCCTGACGACGATCGAGAAGGAGATCTACCGCCAGCTGCTGACCCCCGAGGAGCAGGGCCAGGGGTACTACGCCGCGTTCAACCTCGACGAGCTGCTGCGCGGCGACAGCCAGGCGCGCGCCTCGTTCCTCAGCCAGATGACGCAGAACGGCGTTTACACTCGCAACGAGGCGAGGGCGAAGGAGAACCTGCCGCGTAGCGCTGAGCCGAACGCAGACAAGCTGACCGTCCAGAGCAACATGTCACCGATCGAGAAACTAGGTACAATGCCCGACAACACCGTCCAGGTCCGGGACGCGCTGCGCAGCTTCCTCGGACTCGATGACGCAGGCAACAGCAGAGGTAACGACGATGAAGCGTAAGGTACGCAACTTCACGTTCGACGTCAAGGCGGTCGACGAGGAAGGCCACTTCAGCGGTTACGGCAGCGTGTACAACGTCATCGACGCGTACCGCGAGATCGTCGCGCCTGGCGCTTTCGCCGCCACGCTCCGCAAGTGGGCCGGGCGCAACCGCCTGCCTCCCGCTCTGTGGCAGCATCGTTCGGCGGAGCCGGTCGGACCGTTCACGAAGATGGTCGAGGACGAGCGCGGTCTGTACGTGGAGGGCCAGCTCCTGGTGAAGGACGTGCAGCGCGCCCGCGAGGCGCGCGCCCTGATGCAGGCGAAGGCGGTCGACGGCCTCTCCATCGGGTTCAACTCGGTAGTCGAAGAATGGAACAGCGAGACCAAGCTGCTCACGCTCAAGGAGATCGACCTGTGGGAGGTGTCCATCGTCACCTTTCCGGCGAACGCCGACAGCTTGGTCACAGAGGTGCGGAGCATGTTTACGGACGGGAACGTGCCGAGCATCAAAGAAATCGAGGAGGTCCTGCGCGACGCCGGATTCTCCCGTTCGCAGGCCAAGGCTTTCGTCGGCCACGGCTATGCGGGGCTCCTGCGCGATGTTGAGAGCCGAAGCTCTGACACGACGAACACTGCTGACTCGCTCCTGTCGGAGCTCAAGGGTCAGCTCAGCTCATCCAACATCCTACGGGAGATCCTGTCATGAACGAAGAGGAACGCAAGAAGCTGATCGAAGGCATCAAGGTCGCGATCGGCGAGGCGACGGCGAAGAGCGACGCGATCGTCGCCGACATTCAGAAGAAGCTCGACGCGAACGAGAAGGTCAACGACGGCCTGAAGGACGCGCTGGCGAAGCAGACCGAGGAGAACCAGAAGCTCCACGGACGCCTCGCCGACCTCGAGCAGAAGATGGCCGAGGGCGCCGCCAACCCTGCTCGCAAGGGCGCGGAGAAGTCGGCTGGCCAGCTGTTCGTCGAGTCCGACGTGCTGAAGGACTTCGTCAAGCGCGGTGGCAAGGGCCACTCGGACGCCTTCGAGCTCAAGGCCATCACGAGCCTGCCGGCGAGCGGCGGGTCCGGCATCTGGAGCGATCGCCTTCCGGGGGTCGTCGAGGAGCCGCTGCGCCCGCTGACGATCCGCAGCCTGCTGGATGTCGGCACGACCTCGAGCAACTTGATCGAGTGGATCAAGGAGCTCGTGTTCACCAACAACGCCGACGTCGTGTCGGAAGGTGCGCAGAAGCCCGAGTCGAACATCACCTACGAGCGCGAGGACGTGCCGGTTCGCACGATCGCCCACTGGATCCACGCGACCCGCCAGGTGCTGAGCGATTTCCCGCAGCTGCAGACGCTGATCAACGGCCGCCTCAACTACGGCCTGAAGATCGCGGAGGAGAACCAGATCCTGCTCGGCGACGGCACCGGGAACAACATCCTGGGCCTGATCCCGCAGGCGACGGCGTACAACAACGCGCTGAACCGGGCGAACGACACGTTCATCGACGTGATCCGTCACGCCATCCTGCAGGTTCGGCTGTCGTTCTACCCGGCGTCGGGCATCGTGCTGACTCCCACCGACTGGCACAACATCGAACTGACGAAGGACAATGAGAACCGCTACCTCATGGCGAACCCGCAGGGCAACCTGCCGCCGATGCTGTGGGGCCGGCCGGTCGTCGAGTCCGACGCCATGCCGAACGATCAGTTCCTGGTGGGCGCGTTCCGGATGGCGGCGACGCTGTTCGATCGCGAGCAGGCGTCGATCGCCGTCAGCACCGAAGACCGTGACAACTTCATCAAGAACATGGTCACGATCCTCTGCGAGGAGCGGCTGGCCCTGGCGGTTGCCCGTCCCGCTGCGTTCGTGCACGGCAGCTTCCCGGCTGGCTCGACCACCTGATCGGGGCTGACTGGGCTCAGGGCGGCGTCGCGAGGCGCCGCCCTCTTTCTCGAAACCTAACGCAGAAGAGGTGATGGTCATGCAGATTCGAGCTCTCAAGACGTTCAACGGTCGGCTCGGGCTAGTCCGCGCCGGCGTCGTCATCACGGTCGACGATCGATACGGTAACCAGCTCATCGCGAACGGGCTGGCAGCCAAGCACAACCCGGACGCGAACGCGCCCCAGTCGGCGACCCAGCCGGGCCCTGACGCCAACACCGACCTCGGCGGACCCAAGTCGACGAAGGGCGAGGGCGACGAGGGAAACGGGGAGGACGACGACGGCGCCGGGTCGTCGGACGAGGCGGACGGCGAGGACGGGAAGAGCGAGGCGACCGGATCGCAGCCCGACCCGGAGTCTGGCGAGGCGGACAGTTCGAAGGCGGGCCGGCGGGGCGGTGGCCGGGCGCGACCGTTGTCGTCGCAGCAAGTGGCCCGTCGCTCACGAAAGAAGACCTAGATTACTGCCGAGGGCGCGCGCGGCTGATCGTCGTCAACGCGACGTTCAAGCTCGCGCCTTGGGCCGACGTGCTCTACGCGGCCGATTACAGGTTCTGGGACGTCTACGGTCCGAAGATCTTCGGCGTCGTCTCGTCAGAGCTGTGGTCGGTCTCTGAGATGGCCCGCGACAAGTTCGGTACTTACTGGGTGCGATGCGGCACCGATGCTGGTCTGAGTCGGGAGCCTGACACCATCAATGGCGGCGGTAACTCCGGGTTCCAGGCCATCCACCTCGCAGCTACGTTCGGCGCGACGAAGATCGTGCTGCTCGGGTTCGATATGCAGAGGACGGGTGGTAAGGAGCACTGGCATGGCAAGCACGAGGGCAGACTGCCCAACGGGGCAGGGTTCGGGCCCTGGATGCGCGCGATGGAGGTCCTCGCCAGGGACCTGCGCCGGGGTGGTGTCGAAGTCGTCAACTGCACGCGCGTCACAGCGATGCGCTGCTTCCCACGAGCCACTCTCGAGGACACGCTGCCGTGAGCATCCAGCACACCCTGAACATCTCGCAGCTCAAGGCGTACCGTCCGAGGTGGCCATGGGAGCGGTTCATCGGTAGCGACGCGTGCCTGAAGTGGTCGTTCCGCGACCTGCAGAACCTGGACGCAGCGATCAGGTTGACGAAGCGACGGCGCTGCGTGGTCCAGGCTGGGGGCAACCTCGGCATATTTCCGAAGCGATTGGCTGAGGACTTCGATCGGGTTGTCACGTTCGAGCCTGACTCGAAGCTGTTCGCGGCGCTGAAGGTCAACGCGTGGGAGTCGAACGTCGAGGCGATACGCGCCGCGCTAGGTTGCGATCGCACCCCGGTCTCGCTGTCCGGTCGTCGCCGTGACACGAGCGGACGCCCGACGCACGAAGGCCTGACGCACGTCGCGGGCAGCGGGTCGATACCCCAGGTTCGGTTGGACGACATGAGCTTGAAGGCGTGCGACCTGCTATACCTTGACATCGAAGGCTACGAGCTGTTCGCGCTGCGTGGCGCCGAGCGCACGATCGAACGGTGCCGGCCTGTCATCGGGGTCGAGATCAATCGCAACATCGAGTTCTACGGTCATACGGCGGGACAACTCCGCTCGTGGATCATCTCGAAAAACTACAAGCTGAGCTTCGCTCTCAACAGCGACGAGGTGTATGTGCCATGCTGAAGGTCGAACAATACGACGAGATATTCGAGAAGGAGCGGCGCCACAGCTACCCGATCATCGACGGGTACGAGCGCATGCACGGGTACGCGATCGACAGGGCTAAGCTCGAGTCGATGGCCAGGACGCTCGCGTGCCCGCTGAAGGTCAACCCGCCGAACTGGCAGCACGGTCGGGTGATCTACGCGACGCTTCGCTTCTTCCTCCGCAAGGCGCTGCAGGGGTTCGTCGGTGGCGAGGTGATCCTTGACATCGGTACAGCGAAAGGTTTTTCGGCGTGTGTCATTAGCCACGCGCTCGAGGACTCAGGCGCCAGCTGCGAGGTCGTGTCGCTCGACGTCATCGATCCCAACGCGCGCGTCTCCCGCAACAGCGCGGCAGAGCTCGACGGCCTGAAGACGATCGACGAGTTCGTGGCCGGGCACGTCGCGTCTGGCGTCCGTGTCACGTTCTTCGGTCGCGGCTCGAACCCATGGCTGGAGTGGGCGCTGCAGCAGGGTAAGCGCGTGCCGTTCGCCTTCGTCGACGGCAAGCACACGAAGCAGCAGGTCTACTACGAAGGCATGGCGCTGTCGCAGATGCAGAAGCCGGGCGACGTCATTGTGTTCGACGACTGCCAGATCGCTCCGGTCGGCGAGGCAGTGCGGGAGCTCAGACCGTACACGAAGCACTACGTCGACATCGGGCCTAGGATCTACGCCGTGGCGGTGCGGTCATGACCGGCCTCACGGTCGCCTGCGTGCTGGTCAGGGGGCACGTCGGGTTCACCCCTGACTACGTCCTGAAGCTGCGGAGCATGGCCTCCAGGGCGCTCCCAGAGCACAGGTTCGTGTGCCTGACGGACCAGCCGGGATCGCTGCCGGGGATCGAGACGATCGGCGTAGCGCCTCCCAGGGATATGTACGCGTGGTGGGCCAAGGTGGAACTGTTCAACCCGGCGCATGACGCGCTCCAGCAGGGTCGCGTCTTGTACCTGGACCTCGACGTGCTGATCGTCGACGACCTGTCGCCTGTCGTGAACTACTCGCCCGGGTTCGCCATCGTCCCCGACGGGGCGCCGAACTTCGTCGGCAAGGGCGACCTGAAGGTCGTGAAGCGGTTCAACTCGAGTGTCATGAGTTGGGAAGGCGGGATGTACAACGACCTCTACCTGGACTGGCGGCCGGACGTGGCGCGACGGCTATGGGGCGACCAGGACTGGATCGGCGAACGGCTGCCCAATGCGACGAAGATGCCGCTGTCGTGGTTCCCTCGGCTGTCGCAGGTCATGCAGCGCGGACGGGTCGACGCCAGGATGAACGACGCCAAGGTCATCCTGTGCAAGAAACCGAAGAACGCTGACGCGGCGAAGCAGTGGCCGTGGTTCGTGAAGGCGTGGCGCTGATGGGCGCGCCAGGATTCGACGACTCGCCCAAGGCCCTGATCGAGACCGGGCTCGACGCGAAGCTCATCACGCTGGTCTACCCGTACTACGAGAACCCGCGGTTCCTCGAGCACCAGCTCGGTGTGTGGGCCTCGTACCCCGACGTCGTGCGCAGGCACGTCTGCGCCATCGTGGTCGACGACGGCTCGCCCGACTCGCCGGCCGAGCGGGTCTTGGCCGGGCGCGCCTCGCCGTTCCCGATGCGGCTGTTCAGGATCGACGTCGACGTGCGGTGGAACTGGTTGGCCGCCAGGAACATCGCGATGTATCACGCGCTCGACGGCTGGTGCGTCCTGACCGACATGGACCACGTCGTGACCGAGGAGACGGCGACGTCGCTGCTGTTCGGGATCCACAACCGCGGCGTCATCTACAGGTTCTCGCGGAGGGAGCACACGGGGGAGCCCGTTCACCCGCACCCGAACTCGATGTTCATGACGCGTGAGACGTTCTGGAAGGTGGGCGGCTACGACGAGGCCCTGTCAGGTCACTACGGGACCGACGGCGACTGGCGCAGGCGCTGCGCGGAGACGGCTCCGGTGAGGCTCCTCGAGGACGAGCTCGTCAGGCACGAGTACCAGGGCGACAGCTCGACGACTCGCTACAAGCGCAAGCAGCCAGAGGACGCAGGCAAGAAGGCGATCATCGCCAGGCGCAAGAGGGGCTGGCGTCCGAAGACGCTGTCGTTCCCGTACCACGAGGTGAAGCTGTGATCGACGTCGTCGTCTGGAAGTGGAAGAAGCCCGGATATAGGTCGACGTTCGGATCCGACACCGTGAACGTGTCGCGAAGCATGTTCGCCCGGTGTCTGAAGACGCCGCACAGGTTCACGTGCGTGACTGATGACCCGGCTGGGATCGATCCCAGGGTGCGCGTCATCGACATCGCGACCCTTCCGTCGCACAGGTTCATGAGCGTGCCGAACCCTAGCAGCCCGGCGAACCCGAGCTGCTACGTGCGCCTGTTCATCTTCTCCCCCGAGGCGAAGGACGTGATCGGCGATCGGATCGTCAGCGTCGATCTGGACATGGTGCTGACGGGCGACGTGACGCCGCTCTTCGACCGAGACGTCGACTTCGCCATCTGGGGCGGGCAGACCGTGCAGCCCAGGTCGTCGGTCCCGTACAACTGGTTCAACGGGTCGCTGATGATGGTCCGCGCCGGCGCGAGGACGAAGGTGTGGACCGACTTCGACCCGACCCGTTCGCCGGCGAAGGCGCACCAGGCCGGGTGCAGAGGCAGCGACCAGGGATGGATAGCCCACTGCCTCGGTCGCTCCGAGCATTTATGGGGAGTCAACGACGGGGTATACTCCTACCGCAACCACGTCCAGCCGGCCGGAGGCAGGCTCCCCAAGGGCGCGAGGGTCGTCGCGTTTCACGGAGCTCACGACCCCTGGCACCGCGACGTGCAGATCAGGTCACCCTGGGTACGGGAGCACTATCGATGAGCATCAGCGGATACATCTCGCTCGACGAAGCGAAGGACCAGGTGTCCGTCGAGCGCAGCTTCGCCGGTCACGACGAGCGGCTCACGCGCCTGATCGCGGCGGCCGAGCAGTGGGCGACTCAGTTCCTGAACGTCGACAGCCTCGCCGACCTGGAGGGTTCGCCGCAGACGAGTCCGCCAGACTTCCCCGAGGACGTGAAGAGCGGGATCCTCCTGCACGTCGAGGCGGAGTTCGACCGCGACCCGCAGAACTTCGACCTGTTGATGAAGCGGGCCGAGCAGCTGCTGTGGCCCCACCGCATAGGGCTCGGCGTATGAAGCTCAAGGCGAAGCTGAAAGTCAGGGTCGATCACGTCAAGCTGGCGAAGCTCGTGAAGAAGATGACGTCGAAGGCCGACGCTGCGCCTCCCGACAAGCAGGTTGACGTCGCGACAGAGTGGCTGGCGAGGATCGTCGACGAGTGCATCGATGTGGAGGTCACGATCGATGGCGTGCCCGACGTGTAAGCGGATCAGGCGTCGATTGCCGAAGAGAGTGCGCGAGGCGCTGGAGCAACTGGAGCAACGAAATGCAGAGCGGAAGGTACAGGCACGAGATCACGCTGCTGCGTCGCGTGGACAGCCAGCAGCCAGGCGGCCAGGTTAAGCACACCTACGAGCCGATCCCCGACGGGACGGTCTGGGCTCGCATCTCGCCGGTTGCAGGTCGAGAGTTCTTCGCTGCCGCGCAGGTGCAGAGCGAGGTCACGACCCGTATCAGCATCCGGTGGCGCAACGACATCGACGAGACGTGCCGGGTCCGCCACGTGACTGACCACTCGACGAGCCCACAGAAGTTCGACGAGTACGACATCAAGGCCGCGCTGCCGGACGAGAAGACCGGGCGGCGCGAGCTCGTCCTCATGTGCTCGAAATCCCCGGCGGAGGGGTGGCGTGGCTAGCAGCAACCACTACGTTCAGGGCACGAAGGAGCTGTCCGAGAAGCTGCGCGAGCTCGCGAGCCCGAAGGAACAGGCCGCGACCCTGCGCGCTGCCGTCAGGACGCCGATGCGCGGCGTCATGTCTCGCGCCCAGGCGAACATCGCGACGATCAGCCCGGGCAAGCGAGAGCTGCACCGCACATACAAGGGGCGCCTCGTGTCCGCAGGCTTCGCGTCGAGGAACCTGCGTCTCATCGTGAAGATGAGCAAGGATAAGCAGATGGCCCAGGCGATCCTGGGCGTGAGGGCCGAGGCGTTCTACGCTCTGCAGTTCTTCGAGCTCGGGACGGCGAAGATCCCGAAGCAGCCGTGGCTCATCCCGGCGTTCCTCGCCTCGAGGGACTCGAACGTGCAGGGCATCGGCGAGGTCATGCGCGAGCGGATCGAGCGGATCGCGAAGAAACGGGCGGGAGGAAAGTGATGCTGCACATCGGACTCGAGGTCGAGCTCGCCACCAGCACGGTGACGGCCGCATACCTGGCCGGGGCCGGCGGAGCTCCCAGCCGGATCTATCCCCTCGTCATCCCGCAGAAGGTGCCACGCGGGGCGCAGGTCACCCCGTGCGTCGTATACGAGACGCGCAACGTCGACAGGCAGGTGACCTACTGCGGGACGAGCGGACTCGTCATGACGACGATGACGATCGACTGCTACGCAGAGGACTACAACACGGCGAAAGAGGTCGCCCAGGCGGTCCGCGAATGTCTCAGTGACTTTCGGGGGTTGCTTGGTGGTACAGTAGACGTGCGGCATGCGAGCCTTCAGACCGAGTTCGATGTACAGGACTTCGAACCCGGGCTCTACAGGGTTTCACAGTCCTGGGCAATCTGGCATGTGGAGTGAACGAAAATGGCATCCGAAGATACTCTGATTGGCAACGACTGGGTCGTCCAGCTCGGCAACGGGGACTCCCCGCCGGTGTTCGCCGACCTCTGCGCTGCGTTCGATTTCGGCTCGGTCGGCGAAGAGAAACCTCTCGTCGACGTTACGAGCTACTGCGACGAGGCTCGTGCCTACCGCAACGGCCTTGCGGACGGCGTCGAGATCCCGCTGCAGAACAACTTCATCCCGGGCGACCTCCAGCTCGTCGCGCTGTACGACGCGTACAAGAACGATGAGCTCGTGGACATCCGGATCCTGCGCAAGGACTCCTCGCCCGAGGAGTACTTCCAGTTCCAGGCGACGGTGCGCGCGTGGAACGTCGCCGGTCCAATCGGCGAGCGCTCCGTCCTCACGTACACGCTGAAGATCAGCGGGGAGGTCCTGTGGGTTCGAACCTGAAAGAACGGCTGCTGGAGCTCGCGAAGCTCCGGACAAAGACCGTCGTGGTCGGAGACGTATCGCTCACCGTGCGAGAGGTGGGCGCCCTGGAGTTTGCCGAGTACGGGAAGCTCCAGAAGACCGATCGCCTCAAGGCGACGGCGTCGCTCATCTCGGCCTGCGTCGTGGACGAGGACGGCAACCCCGCTCTCACCCCCGAAGAGGCCGGGACTCTCGCCCGCTCCGCGCGCGTGTCCATGCCGATCGTCGGCGCGGTCATGGAGCTGAGCGGCTTCGGCGGCGAGGGCGACGAAAAAGAGCCTGACGCCAGCTGAGCTCTTCGATTATCGGCTGGCCTCGTTACTGGGCTACGCCGACATCGACGAGATGAAGCGATCGATGACGCAGCGATCGTATCTCGGCTGGCAGCGGTACTGGGACGTCGAACCTTGGGGGCCGTGGCGGGACAACGTCCACGCGGCCATCGTGGCGAGGGAGGTGCGTCGGACCCGGTCCAGGCCGGGCGCCCGGCTGGGCCTCGACCCGTACATGGTGAAGAACCCCGAGACGAGGCGGAAGGAGGGCGAGCAGAACTTCTTCGGCGTATTGCAGGCGGTCGCCACGGCGGTCACACCTGCGGAGGCCGAAGCTCGGCGTAAGAAGTCGAAGCGGAAAAGGCGCAAGCGATGACAGACCTCGCAAAACTTGTAGTCCGGCTCGAGGCCCAGACGGCGCAGTACATGGCGCAGCTGGACAAGGCCAACAAGCGCCTGGAGAAGTTCGACAAGCAGGCCGAGGTGTCTGCGGCGGGGATCGCCAAGGGCATTGCCGGCGCGGCGGTAGCGGCCGGCGTCGCGTTCGCCGGCATGGCGTACCAGGCGGTCAAGGCTGCCGACGACATGGGCAAGCTGTCTCAGTCGAGCGGTATCGCCGTTGAGTCTCTGTCTCAGCTCGACTATGCGGCTTCACTGAGCGGATCGTCTCTCGATGAATTGACGATCGGGATGAACAAGCTGACCAAGCAGGCTGTCGAAGCCGCTAAAGGGTCAGGCACTGCGGCGAAGGCGTTCGCCGCCATCGGCGTTAGCGTGAAGAACGCTGATGGCTCGATGAAGAACACCGAAGATCTGATGCTCGATATCGCCGAGCGTTTCTCCCAGATCGAGGACGGTGCAGGCAAGGCGGCGATCGCCCAGGAGCTCTTCGGTAAGAGCGGCACGAAGCTCATCCCGTTTCTGAACCAGGGTCGTGTCGGCATCGAGGCTCTGAAGAAGGAGGCCGACGCTCTCGGTCTCACGATTACGGACAAGACGGCGAAGGCGGCCGAGGAGTTCAACGACAACCTCGACCGGATCAAGTTCGCCGCGAAGGGACTCGCCAACCAGGCCGCGAACGAGCTCTTGCCTGTCTTCGGTGCGATGGCTGAGCGATTCGCGAACGCTGCGAAGGAGGGCGGCGCGATGGACTTCGCGGTCAAGGCGCTAAGCGTCACTCTGAAGACGCTCGTGTCGGCCGGCACTATCGTGACGTCGATCTTCCAGCAGTTGGGCCGGGTCATCTACGGCGTCGGCGCAGCCGTCGTGCGGGTCGCCCAGGGTGAGTTCGGCCTCGCCGTCGACGAGATCAAGGACGCGTTCGCGGACGCGCGCAGCAACGTCACGGAGGACATGGAGAACATCGCGAAGGTGTGGAGCGACACGGTCCCTGCGTTCGAGGAGACTGCGAAGAACATCGACAGCGCGATGAAGGAGAGCCTCGTCTTCAACGACGAGAAGGCCGAGGAGGAGGCCAAGAAGGCGGCGGAGGCCGCGCGCAAGACTCTCGAGGACTTCGAGGCTTCGCTGCAGGAGCAGGTTGCCACGTTCGGGATGGCGAACGACGCCGTCGTCAAGTATCGCCTCGCGCACGGCGACCTGGCCGACGCGCTCGACAAGGCGGGTCCGAAGGCCGCGATCTTCAAGGACACGATCGGCGCTCTCGCCGAGCAGCTCGAGGAGATGCGCAAGAAGCAGGAGGAGACCGAGCAGAAGCAGCGCGACTGGGACGCCGCTGTCGAGGAGGGTCGTAAGATCACCGAGGCTGTGCGAACGCCGCTGGAGGTCTACGGCGACACGATCGAGCGGCTCAACAAGCTCCTGATGGACGGACACATCGCGCACCAGACCTACGAGCGCGCGGTGACCGAGGCTCAGGAGACGCTCGAAAAGGCGACGAAGAAGCAGAACAAGTTCCTCGAAGAGGCGAACCGCAACGTGCAGGACATCCTCGCCGGCGGGCTCGAGACCGCCCTGAAGGACGGCGTGAGCAAGGGCGCGAAGGGCGCGCTCGACGCGTTCTACGACATGCTGACGAAGATGGCGACCCAGGCGCTCGCCGCGAACCTGGCCGAGAAGATCTTCGGCGGCGAAGGCATGGGCAGCGGCGGCGGATGGCTCGGGACCGCGATGAGCTGGATCGGCGGCATTTTCGGCGGGACGAAGGACAGCGGCGGCCGGGGCAAGCCGGGCGTCGCGTACGCGATAGGCACGGGGGCGCAGCCCGAGGTGTTCGTCCCCGACCAGCCGGGCACGTTCTATCCGCGAGGCGAGGGCATGGGCGGGAACAAGCTCACGCAGAACATCTACGTCCAGGGCCAGGTGAACCAGCGCAGCGCGAGGCAGCTGGAACTGGAGGCGCTGCGCAGGCAGCGCGTCGCAAACGCGAGGCTAGGCTGACATGGCATTCATCGAGGAGCGCCTGCTCGACTGCGTGAGCTACGGCACCCAGGGCGGACCCACCTGGCTGACGCGCAAGGTGGGCCTGAAGAGCGGTATCATCCGTCGCAATCCTGTGCGGTCTCGACCTCTGTACAGGTTTACGGTTGTTTATCGTAACCTTAATCCGGACAGCCATGCTGAAGTTATCGATGCGTTCAACGCTTGCTTCGGGGGCGTCCATTCGTTCAGGCTCAAGGACTGGTCTGACTTCGAAGCTTCGAACGAACAGCTTAGCGCGCTGTCGACGGGATCGCCGCAGACTCTGCAGCTCCGCAAGCTCTACACGTTCGGCGGGCAGACTGTCGCCAGGCCGATCAGGAAGCCGGTGACGGGCACGGTCACGATGACTCGTAACGGCGTGCCGTTCTCCCCGACGTCGATCGACTACACGACGGGCCTGGTCACCTTCACCCAGTCGGCTGGCGGGGTCATCCGGTGGAGCGGGCAGTTCGATGTGCCGGTCATGTTCGAGGACGACGAGCTCAGCTTCAGCGGCGACGACAAGGGCGTCGACGGGCTGTTCCTCACGAGCGACGTGTCGCTGATGGAGGACATCAGCGTATGAGCCGTAACATCCCGGCGCCCCTCCTGGCCCATCTACAGCTGCCGGCTACGACGACATGCAGGCTGCTGAAGATCACGTTGCGCGACGGGACGACGAGCTTCGGGTTCACGACGCTCGATCAGGACATCGAGTACGACGACGGCGATGGCGCCATGACGTACACAGCGACCAACGGGTTTGACCCTAGCGCGTTTGCGTCCGATTCGACGTACGCGATCGGGAACGCCGAAGGCTACGCGCTCATCTCGGATGACGTGTCGCCCAGCATCACCGTGGACGATATCGAACGGGGCGCGTTAGACGATGCGAGGTGGCGCTGCTACCTGATAAACTTCGAGGACACGTCCATGGGACACGTGTTGCTCGACGCAGGTGACCTTGGCCAGGTGCGGACACGCTACGGCATGGTGTGGCTCCCGGAGCTGCTGTCGTATGTCGTGCGACTTCGACAGCCTATCGGTCGCGTCGACTCGCGCACATGCCGCGCCATCTTCGGCACGCCTGCGGCGTCGCAGACCGGGTGCGGGATCGACGTCTCTAGCCTCTGGGTCAACGGAACTGTGACAGCCGTTGGCGCCGAGACGGACGCTATGTTCACAGGGACCGTTGCGAGCACGAGCCCGGTGAACCCGTTTCCGGGTCGCGTCGAATGGCTGACCGGCGACAACGCCGGAATCGTGTCGTGGACCGACTCGTTCAACGCGGGCGCTGTGGCCCTGGGTGAACCGGTACCGTTCCCGATCCAGGTCGGCGATACGTATCGCATCAGACCCGACTGCCGGAAGCGCTACGAGGAGGACTGCATCGCGACATGGGCGAACGGGCCGAACTTCAAGGGTGAGCCGCTGATCCCTGTCGGCGACGCATCGTCTGGCCAGACGCCTGGCGCGCAGCTGCCTGGCGGCGGCGGGTACCGCGGTCCCAGGTTCAGGGCGTCGCCGGGATGAGCAGGGAGAAGTTTATCGAGGCGGCGAGGGGCCTGCTGGGAGCCCGGTGGCGGCACCGCGGGCGCAAGCCTTGGGCCGTCGACTGCCTCGGGCTGCTGGTCCTGGCTGGCAAGGAGGCCGGCAGGGACGTCGAGACCCCTAGGCTGTACGGCAGGGAGCCCTGGGAGGACTCGCTGCGCAGGGGGCTCGTGGCGCACTTCGGGAAGCCCCTGCCGGCGGCCGAGGCGAAAGCCGGGGACGTCGCGCTGATCAGGTGGAGGGCCGGCGAGCCGTCGCACGTCGCTATCGTGGCCGATCATCCTGACGGCTGGCTGACGCTGATCCACGCGCACAACATACACGGCGTCGTAGAGCATTCGCTGGCGCCGCCGTTCGACAAGGTGATCGTCGAGGTTTACAGGCCATGGCCCGATACGTCCTCCCGGTAGTCGGCGCCGTAGTCGGCTTCATCTACGGCGGCCCGGCCGGCGCGTCGCTGGGATGGTCGCTGGGCGCCGCTGTGGGCGGGCTGGTCGACCCGCAGGTCATCAAGGGTCCCGGCATCGGCGACATCGCTCAGCAGACGAGCCAGGAGGGCGTGCCCAGGCCGATCGTGTTCGGTCTGTCCCAGCCTATCGCCGGCAACGTCATCGTGAGCGGCGAGCCCAGGGTCGTCAAAAAGAAGAAGAGCGGTAAGGGCGGACCGAAGGTCGAGACGGAGACCGTTTACAGGACGTACGCGATCAGGATCTGCGAAGGCCCTATCGCGAAGGTCCTCCGTGTGTGGAAGAACAACCAGCTCGTCTACGACGCGCGCCCTGGGTCCGGTATGACCCAGGACAACGCTGAGTTTTTGAAGACTGCGCGGTTCTTCTTGGGCACGTTCACGCAGAACCCGTCGCCTGATATCGAGGCTCTGTTTGGCGCCGGCACGACTCCCGCGCATCGTGGCACGGCGTACATGGTCATGGCTGACGACGACCTGACGGACATGCGAGGCGCCATCCCGCAGTTCCAGTTCCAGGTGACCAGCGCGAGCAT
>ERZ724503.463-NODE-463-length-17237-cov-15.528518_pt1 | contig 17237 bp, 13 predicted proteins | sample MGYA00376036_ERZ724503 | MGnify/ENA primary metagenome ERZ724503 (study PRJEB28724, sample SAMN07190885) | wastewater metagenome | isolation source: influent of sewage treatment plant in Hong Hong | place: Hong Kong | collected 2016-03-17 ...
CATCTTTTAACTCTTTTAATCTATCTTCAAAAAGCATAAGTTCAATAGTTCCATGGAAATCCATAATGGTTGCAATCCCAAACTTATTCCCTTTTTTTGACATTTTTTCTGTGATATTTTCAATTTTTCCAACAAATAAAGCTTGGCTACCATCTTCAAGTTCATCAATTTGAGAAGATAAAGTATAATTGATTTTATCAAGTTGTTCTCTATATTCATCAAGGGGATGACCTGATACATAAAATCCTAAAGAAGCTTTTTCAAGTTCAAGAATCTCTTTTGCTTCAAATTCAGGAAGATGTTCAAGTTCAATATCAATTTTTGTTAGTTCATCACTATCTCCAAAAAGTGAACCTGTAACCATTTTTTTTGCAGTTGCAGCCTTTCCAACAGTTTCAACAATTTTTTCTATTTGTTCAAGTAATGCTCGTCTTGAATATCCAAAACTATCAAAAGCTCCAGCTTTTGTTAAAGATTCAATTACTCTTTTATTTACTTTACTTCCATCAATTCGTGAAATAAAATCTCCTAAATCTTTAAAAGGTCCATCGACTCTTGCATTTAAAATAGAGTTAATTGCGACATCTCCAGCACCTTTTATGGCACCCATTCCAAACATAACAACTTCTTTATCATCTATTTTTTTGGCACTAAACACTAAATCAGATTTATTAATATCAGGTGGGAAAAGATTAAGTCCTAATCTTTTTACCTCATCTACATATTTTACAACTTTGTCTGTATTATCTTTTTCAAGTGTTAAAAGTGCAGCCATAAATTCTGAAGGATAGTAACATTTTAGATATGAAGTATAAAATGTTACAAGAGCATAAGCTGCTGAATGTGATTTGTTAAATCCATATCCTGCAAATTTTACGATTAAGTCAAACAGCTCTTCACAGTGAGGTTTTTGATAACCTTTTTTAACTCCACCATCTGCAAATTCACCTTTTAATCTATCCATCTCTTCTTTGATTTTTTTACCCATCGCCCGTCTAACTAAGTCAGCACCTCCAAGGGAGAAACCTCCAATACTTTGAACGATTTGCATAACTTGCTCTTGATAAACGATAACCCCATAGGTTGTTTCAAGAATTGGTCTTAAAGGTGCATCAAACTCATCATAAAAATAGTTGATTTCAGCTCGACCATGTTTTCTATCAATAAAGTCATCAAGCATTCCTGATTCCATTGGACCTGGTCTATAAAGTGCAAGAACGGCGATAATATCCTCAAAATTTGAAGGTTTTAATCTTTTACATAAATCTTGCATACCATCGGACTCGATTTGAAATAGTCCCATGGTATTCCCAGTTTGAATCAGGTCATAAACACCTTTATCATTTACATCTGCTGTGATAAAATCTACTCTTTTCCCGTGTCTTTGCTCGATTAATTTATTTGCTTCTTCAATAACAGTTAAAGTTTTTAAACCTAAAAAGTCGAATTTGATTAAATCCACATCTTCAACATATTTTCCATTATATTGAGTAGCAAGGGTATCAAGTCCTGATGGTTTAAATAAAGGCGTCTTTTTCCATAAAGGCTCATTTGAAATAACAACTCCAGCTGCGTGAGTTCCTGCATTTCTATTTAATCCCTCTAAGGCTAGAGCATATTCCCAAACCCTTGCAGCTTGTGGATCAGCATCGCAAAGCTCTTTTATCTTTGGTTCTTTTTCCCATGATTGTGTAAGATTTATTCCTAATTCATCGGGAATTAGTTTTGCCATAGCATCAGCTTTTGCATAGGGCATATCAAGAACTCTAGCAACATCCCTAATAACCCCTTTTGCAAGAAGTTTACCAAAAGTGATGATTTGAGCAACATTGGCCCTTCCATATTGTTGAACAACATAATCGATTATTTCACCCCGTCTACTTTGACAAAAGTCCATATCAATATCGGGCATTGAAACCCTCTCTGGATTTAGAAATCTCTCAAAAAGTAAACCATAAGGGATAGGATCAATATCTGTGATTTTTAAAGAAAATGCAACTAAACTTCCAGCTGCTGAACCCCGCCCAGGACCAACTGGAATTCCCATTTTTTTTGCAACAATTACGAAATCCCAAACGATTAACATATATCCTGGGAATTTCATATTATTGATAATTTCAATTTCAACTTCTAGTCTATCTCTATACTCTTGATGATGCTCAGGTGGAACTATTTTAAGTCTGTCTTCTAAACCAATTCTGCATTCATGAATAAATAAAACTTTGTCGTTTTCAAGTGAATACTCTTCATTTGGTTGGGGAATTTCAATATTTAACTCTTTTAATTTTTGTCTAGTAAATTTAAAATTTGGAGGAGTTGGATTTCCAAGTTTTATAGTTAAGTTACATTTATCCGCTATTTCTTGTGTAGCTTCTAAGGCTTCTGGAATATCTGCATATAGTTTTGCGATTTGTTCTGGAGATTTTAGATAAAACTCATGAACGCTATGTCTTAATCTTTTTGGGTCATCATAAAGTTTATTCATTGCAATACACATAAAAGCTTCGTGTGCATCGGCATCTTTTTGTTCTAAATAGTGTGTGTCATTTGTAGCAACTACTTTTATTCCAGTCTCTTTTGAAATTCTTAAAATTTGGTCATCTACAAAATGCTGGTCACCAATTCCATGTCTCATAATCTCCAAATAAAAATCATCTCCAAAAATCTCTTTATATTCCAAAGCTATTTTTTTTGCTTCTTCATAACCCTTTGCACCATTTTTTACATTTCTTTCACTTTGGGTATTTAGATGCCAATTTACTTCACCTTGTAAACAAGCTGCACTGCAAACTAAACCTTCGGCATTATCTTTTAAAAGTTGTTTGTTAATTCTAGGATAATAATAAAATCCGTGCATATAAGCTTGTGAACTTAAGAACATTAAATTCTTATAACCAACATCATTTTTTGCATATAAACAAAGGTGGAATCTTTGTCTATTTGTTTTATCGCCAATATCTTCACTATTATGGATATAAGCTTCCATACCAATAATTGGCTTTATTCCTTCATCTCTCATTGCATTATAAAATGCTATTGCTCCAAACATATTTCCATGGTCAGTCATGGCAACGCTTGTCATTCCCATTTTTTTAACTTTTTTTGCAAGAGGTTTTATTTTATTTGCACCATCAAGTAGTGAATATTCTGTATGTAAATGAAGATGGGTAAATTTTGGTGTTTCAGACATAATATAAATCTTTTTAGTTTTTATTTATAGTGTATCTAAAAAATGATTTTGAGCTTCTTTAACACCTAGTTTAAAACAATCTTCTAACTCTTTAAAAGTAAATAAAGAGAAATTTCTGATATGCTGACTTCCCAAATAGTGATTTGTATTTTCTAAGGAATATTTGTGATTTTCATGTAACTGTTTAAATAGAGATTTTTTTATAGATTTTAAAGGATTAAATATTTTAGTTTTATGTTCATTGCTTTTTGCAAATAAATCTATGGCATAAATATCATAACCTCTATTTTCAAGAGGTTTTATAGGAATATTATCAAATAATCCACCATCAATTAACAACATTTCTTTATAAGAAATCGGTTTAAAAATAGGAACCAATGCACTTGAGGCCATACATAAAGTTAATGTATCTCCACTATTAAAGTAATGAAGCTCTTTTTTCTTTAAATCATAAGCGCTAATCCAAATAGGTTTTGGAATATCCTCAATATTCTCTATTGGTAAAAGTTCTTTAATTATCTTATTTGTATGGTCAATTTTTAGTAAACCATTTTTAAAGAAATTAAATTTTATAGCTTGTTTTAGATCTTTTGATGAAAATATTTTTAGTTGTTCTTTTGCACTTACACCACTCGCGTGAGAAGCACTTATTATTGAACCAATAGATGAACCACTATAAGCTTGAATTTTTATGTTATGTGTTTCACAAAAATCAAGAAATCCCAAATGAAAAGCACCCCTTGCTACTCCACCACCAAGAGCAAGAGCTAGATTATTTGTTTGGATTTTCATCGTTTTTGTCATCGTTTTCCAACCAATTTATTATTTTGAATTCACCCTCAAAAGTTTCAACTATTGCTGTGCAAGATTCAACCCAATCTCCACAGTTTAAATATTGTATTTTATCAATATCTCTAATTTCAGCTTTATGAATATGTCCACAAATAATACCATCATATCCTTTATTTTTTGCATGAGTTGATAAAACTGATTCAAAATCATTTATAAAAGAAACAGAGGATTTTACACTATCTTTTACATATTTTGATAAAGACCAATATTTTTTAATTCCTACTTTTTTTCGTATAAAATTTAGTATTGCATTTAGATGTAGAAGTAAATCATAACCATAATCACCCAAAATTGCTAACCATTTTTTAGTCATTGTAATTGAGTCAAAAAAGTCTCCATGGGTAATATAATATTTTTTCCCATTAAGTGCTGTATATTCAAAATCGTTTGAGATATTTAGAGAGTTTCCTAAAATTAAAGGAACAAAAGGTCTTAAGAATTCATCATGGTTACCTGTAATAAAAGTAACTTTTGTACCTTTTTTGGCTTTTTTTAATATTCTTTGGATTACATCAGAATGTGATTGTGGCCAAATTAATTTTCTTTTTATCGCCCAACCATCAACTATGTCTCCCACTAAAAATAGTTCTTCACAATTATTATGTTTCAAAAAATTGTGAAGAATTTTAGCTTTTGAAAAACGAGTTCCTAAATGAATATCTGATATAAAAATGCTTCTGTATTTCATTCAAGCATTTTAAATTCTTTTGGTTACAATTTATCGACAAAAAATCAATAATCTTTTGCTAATAATCCATTTTTTACACTATCGTAAGTTTCTTTATCGCAAAGCATATTTACAATTTCAAGGGCAAAAATCATAGCAGTTGCAGGTCCTTGAGAGGTAATTACATTATTATCAATAACAATAGCATCTTTTGCATGATAACCATTTTCATTGATTTTTTTCTCAAAACTAGGATAACAAGTATAGTTTTCATTTAATACTTCTGCTTTATGTAAAGCATAAGGAGCTGCACAAATTGCTCCTATTTTTTTCTTTTTTTCTTTAAACTCTTTAAGCAATGATTGAACTTTTTCATTATCTGCTAAGGTAAAAGCATTTGGTAAACCTCCAGGTAAAACTATCATATCAAAATCATCACTTGATACTTTTTCAATAATTTCATCTGAAATAATTTTTATTCCATGTGAACCAATAATTTCTAAACTCTCTACACCTGCTATTACAACTTTGATATTTGCTCTTCTACATACATCAATAATTGTAATTGCTTCTATCTCTTCAAAACCATTTGAAATAGGTATCAATAAATTTGCCATAATCTCTCCTTTTTTATCATAATACTATTACTAGACAAATAAATAATAAGTTATTATTCAAGAATATCTAAGCTAACTTTAAATAGAATTTAAACAATTATGAAAAGGGGTTTTTTAATGTTTAAAACTATTCTTAAATCAAGTATATTAGCTAGTTCAATTTTATTTGTCGTTTCAGGTTGTACATCAAAAAAAGATAGTGTTTCAAAAGAGTATGATAAAGTACAAACTACAAAACAGCATTTAGAAGTTGCAGCACAAATGCAAAAAGATGTAACAACTCAAGAGACATTAGAAGCAACTATAGCTTCATTAGCAGCTCAAATGGTTGAAAATAAAAAAATGGATACAAATAAACCTGTTCTTATTACATCTTTTGTAAGACTTGATGAATTTAAACAAACTTCTGAATTTGGAAGAGTTGTAAGTGAAAGCCTAATCAATGAACTATCTAATAGAGGATTTGAAATCACTGAATTTAGAGGACAAATGGCTGTTTCTATAAATGATGAGGGAGAATACTTTATTTCAAGAAAACCTAATGAATTAAAAAATAAAACTCCTAATACTTATGTTGTAGTTGGAACTTATTCAAGACAAATGGGTAAAATAATGTTAAATGCTAGAGTAATTGATAATGTTACTGGTAAAATTATTACAAGTGCAAGAGCAACTTATGTACACAATATTAAAGAAGACTGCATAATTTTCAAAGATTGTGCTCCAGCAAGAACTATAAACATAGTAAAAGAAAAATAGATGATATTTAGTTTTTTAAGAAAATTGGGGTTTTTAATTTTCCCAATTTTCTTAGTTTTTTTCTTAACTTCTTGTTCTTATAAAGACACACTTACTGGTTCAAATGATTTTCACTCTTTGATGTCAAAGTTAGTTGATGACTCAGCAACAAAAATTAAAAAAAATGTTTCTCCTAATGAAGTAGTATTGGTTTCTGATTTTGTTAATTTAGACAAATTAAAAAACAAATCTCAATTAGGTTTTCTTCTTTCAAGTATGCTAAAAGATAGATTAGTATCATTAAATATCATAGTAAAAGAAGTTGAATTTGGAAAAGAGTTTGAATTTGGGAAAACTGGACTTAATGTACTAACTAGAGATAAAGATAAAATCCTCTCTGATAAGGTTAAATCAAGATATGCAGTTGTTGGAACTTATTCTCTTACTAATAAAAGTTTAAATCTATTTGTTCAATTAATTGATATTAATACAGGTAATATTTTATCATCGTCTTATGAAAAAACACAAATTGATGAAGAGATTTTAGAACTAGAAGGTAATAATTCTGCAAATGATAAAAAAGCTCCTGCATCAAGACCTTTTTTAGTTTTATAGAACAGTTATTTTGAATTACACATATTAAAGTGTGTAACTCAAAATATATAAACTATCTACTTTTACAATCAAGTGCTATTTCATATCCTAAAGCTTCAATAGCATCAATATCTTCTTGTGCTGTTTTTCCAGCAGTTGTTAAATAATCTCCAACAACTAAAGCATTTGCTCCATATTTAAATACATCATACTCTTGCTCTTTAAACATCAATTCTCTACCACCAGCAATCATAATCATCTGATTTGGCAAATATTCTCTTGATAATCTAATCAAATCAAATGCTTCCTCTCTTGAAATTGAATTTTTAACTATTGGTAAAGCCTCATTTGGATGGAAAAAGTTGATTGGAACAGACATAGGCTCTAAAGAAGCAATAGATTTTAACATAGAAATTCTATTTTCTTGTGTTTCACCTAGACCAAAAATTCCTCCTGTACAAAGTTGAAGCCCTGCTTCTTTTGCATTTAAACAAGTTTGGTATCTATCTTCCCATGGATGAGTTGTACAAATCTCATTATAAAACTCTTGTGCTGTTTCTAAATTGTGATTATAGTTTTCAATTCCGTGTTTTTTCAACTCTTTTAATTGCTCTAATGTTGCAATTCCATTACATGCAATAAGAGACAACTCATCACCTAACTCTTTTTTAATTGCACTTGCTGCTCTACATACATAATCAAGTCTTTTATCATCAAGTCCTGTTCCTGCTGTTACTAAACAAAACCCTATTGCTCTATTCTTTCTTGCAATAATTGCTTCTTTTACAATATCTTCAATCTCTTTTCTTCTGTATCTTTGAATATCTGCTTTGTATTTAACACTTTGTGTACAGAATTTACAATCTTCATTACAAGTACCACTTTCAATATTTGATATTGCACATAGATAAATTTTATTTTCGCTCATATTTATACTCTTCTTTTTGGAATAATTTCTCATTTATATTTTTAAAAAAACGCGTGATTATATACTCATTTTCATTAATCTCTAGTTGTAAACACTCTATAATTGGTTTTTCTCTAGCACATACTTCTCCAGGATTTAGAAATAGAGTTTTATTTTTGTAATCACACTCAAAAATATGTGTATGTCCAAAAATAACCACATCACTATCAGGCGTTAAATGATATGGCAAGTGCATTAGTTTGAAGCGTATATCTTGAATCTTAAAATAATAAGGCTCTTGTTTGATATTATATTTAGAGGCTATTTGTAATAAATTTCTATCATTATTGCCAAATACTGCAATATATTTTAATCCTGAATATTCTAAAAGTTCAAGGTTTTTTTCTATACATAAATCACCTGCGTGAACTAAATATTCACTATTTATCTCTTTTAAAAAATCAATAACTTCCTTGGTATAGTCACTTTTTAGGTGACTATCCGATAAAATGCCAATTTTCATAATTTATTACTTAGCACTCTTTTTTGTAGTAGTTTTTTTAGTTGTTGTTTTTTTTACAGCAGGTTCTTTTTTTGTAGCTACTTTTTTAGTTGCTGCTGCTTTTGGAGATTTTGCATCTTTTGCAATGATTTCAAGACATTGTTCAAGTGTTAAATCATTTGCTTCAGTTCCTTTTGGGATCTTAAAGTTTTTTCTACCTTGTTTAATATATGGTCCATATTGACCTATTAAAATTTGGATTTTTTCTTTATCAAAAGACTTAATAGTTGATTTTTCTTTTGCTTCATCTAAATCTCTTATGATTTCTTCTGCTCTATTTAAATCAACTGTATATGGATCATCTGTTTTTAGTGAATAATATTTTGTTTTAACTTGTAAATATGGACCAAATCTTCCAATATTTGCTTTAATCTCATTTCCATTTTCATCAACTCCAACAACTCTTGGAAGATTGAATAAAAATAGTGCTTCTTCAAGTGTAATAGTATCCATATTCAGTTTTTCAGGAATTGCCACAAATTTTGGTTTCTCTTCATCATCTTTTGTACCAATTTGAACAAAAGGTCCAAATCTTCCAACTCTTGCACTTACAGGTTTTCCTGATTTTGGGTCAATTCCAAGCTCTCTTACTTGAGAATAATCAGATTTACTAATATTCTCCTCTTTATCTTTTATAGTCTTTTTAAAATCGCCATAAAAGCTTTTCATTACATCAACCCAAGCTTTTTTACCTTCTGCTATATCATCAAACTGCTCTTCAATACGCGCTGTAAATCCTAAATCAATAATATTTGAGAAGTGATCAGTTAAAAAACTATTTACAATCTCTCCTGTTGGTGTTGGAGCTAATTTTTTATCTTCTGTTTTTACTACATACTCACGTGCTTGAATAGTTGAAATTGTTGGAGCATAAGTTGAAGGACGTCCAATTCCTTCACTCTCAAGTTTTTTAACCAAAGATGCTTCTGTATAACGTGCAGGTGGTTTTGTGAAATTTTGTTCTGATTCTAAGTTTTCTAACTCTAAAATTTTTCCAACTTCTATATTTGGTAAAATCTTTTCAGTACTATCAAGTGCAGCTTCTGGATTATCACTACCTTCTGTATATGCTTTCATAAATCCAGCAAATAGAATTCTTTGTCCCTTTACTTGAAACTCAAATTCTTTATTTTTCCCAGCTTCAATTTTATATGTAGTGTTTGCAATTTTAGCTTGTGCCATTTGAGTTGCAAGTGTTCTTTTCCAAATTAAACTATAAAGTTTATATTGAACTGGCTCTACAAACTCTTTAATTTGACTAGGTTTTAAAGCTAAATTTACAGGTCTAATTGCTTCGTGTGCTTCTTGAGCACCTTTTGCAGTTGATTTATAAACCCTTGGTTTTGATAGTGAATACTCTTTCCCATACTCTTCTTCAATTACAGCTTTTGCAGCACTTGTTGCAACCGTTGAAAGATTTAATGAGTCTGTTCTCATATAAGTAATTAAACCGCCCGTATGATTTGGAATATTACCAACATTTCCCTCATAAAGTTGTTGTGCAACAATCATTGTTTGTTTTACTGAAAGCCCTAATTTTCTACTTGCTTCTTGTTGTAAAGTTGAAGTTGTAAATGGAGCAGCTGGATTTCTTGTACTATCTTTTTCTTCAATATCAACAAGTTTGTAAATTCCTTGATCCAAACTTGCTTCAATTTTTAATGCTTCTGCTTCATTTGATACTTTTGCAGTTTTTCCATCTATTTTTGCTAATTCAGCTTTTAGTTCAGGATTTATAAAATCAGCTTTTATTCTCCAGTATTCTTCTGGAATAAATGCTCGTATTTCATTTTCTCTATCAACTATGATTCTTACTGCAACCGATTGAACTCTTCCTGCACTTAATCCATATCTTACTTTTTTCCACAAAAGTGGTGATAATTCATATCCAACTGCCCTATCTAAAATTCGTCTAGCTTGTTGTGCATCAACTAAATTTTGATCTACATCTCTTGGATTTTCTAATGCTTTTAAAATTGCATCTTTTGTTATTTCATGAAATACAATTCTTTTTATAGGATTTTTTTCAATTTTTAATGAAGGAATTAAATGCCATGCAATAGCTTCCCCTTCCCTATCTTCATCGGCCGCTAGGTAAATTGTAGTATCTTTATTTATATGTTTTTTTAAATCAGCTATTACTTTTTTCTTATCAGTAGATACCAAATATTTTGGTTTAAAATTATCATTTGGATCAAACCCTAATTGTGATTTTGGTAAGTCTCTTACATGTCCCATCGATGCCATAACTACATAGTCATTGCCTAAAAATTTTGAAATTGTTTTTGCTTTTGCTGGGGACTCTACTATTACTAAATTCTTCACTAAAAAACCTTACATTATTTTAAAGTTTGCATTCTAACATAATTAAATTAATTTACTTGTAAATTATAATCTCTTCTTCTATATCTATATCAAACTCTTTTTTTATTTTTTCTTTCGCCAAATCAATCAGGTATATTGCATCTTCAAATGAACCATTGCCATAATTTACTAAAAAATTTGCATGTTGCTCTGAAAAACTCATATCACCTTTTTTTATACCTTTTAAGCCAATAGATTCTATTAATCTTCCTGCAAAATCACCCTTTGGATTTTTGAAACATGAACCTGCACTTGGAACATGAGGTTGATTATCTCTCATTTTGTTAAACTCTTTTAGCATCTCTTTACTAAATCCATACTCCACATTAAAAACAACTTCATAAACTATAGTATTTATTTTTGTTTCCCTATAAGAAAAATCTATATCCTCTTTTTTTATATATCCATCTTTTGTTTTTATACTATGAATGTAGTTGAACATCTCCCAAGACTTAAGTCCTGCATTCATCTTTACTAAACCACCTAAGTTTCCAGGTAATTTTGCTAAAAATTCTAAATTTGCAATATTGTTTTTTCTTGTGTATGTTAAAAGTTTTCCTGAAGTTGTAGCACATCCTACATAAAGTAGATTATCTTCTTGTTTTATATAATCAAAAGCTTCACCTAAAACTGCAAATTTTTTATTCACATTTGGTGAAACTAAAAGATTATTTGCTCGACCAATGATTTGGTAATCACTATAATCACCTATTTCATTTATCTCTAAAACTTCTTTTACTGGACCTATTTTAATCGAAGAGTATTTTTTAAAATCAATTATTTTTATACTATTTTGCATCTTTTATTTTGCTCTTAACTCTTCATACTCAGATGGAATTAGAAAATCTTCTGCTCTTATTAGATTTTCATAAAAACCATTTTTATAACCTAATTCATATAATTTATCTAAGGCTTTGTATTGAATATCACTCATTTTTACAGAATTATCATTTGCATATAAATCCAAATATTTATCTAAAGTTGGTGCATCTACTCTAATTAAACCTTTTTCAAGTAACATAGGAGCCAATACTCGTCTATTTTTATTTGCAACTTCAACAGCTTTTATAAGTGTATTTTCATAATCAATCGCACTGTGAAGAGGAATAGAGCGTCTTAGACACATTCCTCCAAGAGGTAATGGCAAACCTCCACCACTAAGCTCAACCCAAATATCCCATATTTCTCTTTCAACTTCTAACTCTTGATTATAAGTTAAAATTGATTCATGGATTAAAACTCCAGCATCAACTGTTCCACTTAAAACTGCCTCTTCTATTTCTAAGAAATTCATATAAGTAATTCTGGCATTTGGATAAGCAATTTTAAATAAAAGTGCATTTGTAGTAAATTCTCCACTAAGAGCAACTTTGAAATTTTTCTTTAAAGAAGTCCCTTTTTTCTTGATTAATTTTGGACCATATCCTTCACCAAAAGAAACAGCTGTTTTCAACAACGCATAATCATCTTTAATCAGCGGATATAAAGCAAACGAAATTGCACAAATATCATATTGACCTTTTAATGTAGCTTGATTTAAACTCTCTATATCATCCGCAATATTCTCAAATTTGGCATCTTTAGCAGTAACCCATCCAAACTTAATTGCATAATACATAAAAATATCATCAGCATCTGGAGAGTGTGCAACACTTATAATTTTCAATTTATTTCCTTGATTTTTTCTAGGCAGATTGTAACAAGATATGGTTTATTGTTTGATTATGAAAGTTTTATTTTAAAGCTTATATTCATATTTGAGTTTTTTTATTATGTCAAATACATCTGATGAATAAGCTAAACCTGTCTTAGTATTATAACTCCAACCCGTATTGTAACTTGCCCAAACTTTTACCCAATTTTCATTATGAACTTTTCGCCAATAATTAATTTCTTCAATAGCATTTGCCATTGCAAATCCTGCATCATTTAATAATTTTTCAGATAAGAATTTTCTAGTTGCTGAATTATCTTGTACGCTTTGTCTTCTAATTACACTTTTAATATTTCCTTGAAAAACACCATAATCATTAGTAACTAAATTTACTTGATTTTTCCCAATAGATGACTCTTTAATAGCTAATGCCATCAAAGTATACTTCATCATTTTATCATTAGTTAATGTTTTTATTTTTTTTAAAATTGTTATATCTGCTGTACTTAAACCTAAAGAGTTAGAATAAGAGAAGTTAAAAAATAATAAAAATAGAATAAGTATTTTTTTCATGAGCGTATTTTACAATAAATTCTAACCATTTTTAATAAATGACTAGAATTTATAAACTATTAAAATCCTGAACTTACAACATACTGTGAAATTATATTTAAAAGTGGATCTATAAATACAACTGAAATAACTGTTAAAAACACCATAAGTCCAACAACTACAATAACAGGAGTTGTTGCATTTTGCATAAATTTAGTATTTGTTTCATCTTCAGGATTTCGTAAAAACATATATGAAACAGGTCTTAAATAGTAATATGCTGCGATTGCTGAATTTAGTGCCATAATAATAGCTAAAGCAATATGTCCCGCATTTACTGCACTTGTAATTAAAAGCATTTTACCCCAAAATAGTGCAAAAGGAGGAAGTCCTGTCAGTGAAAATAGAAAAATACCTAAAATTGAAGCCGTAAATGGAGATATTTGTGCAAGTCCTGAAAACTTTTTAAAAGTATAAGGAGAGCCATAACTATTTAAAGATTTTCCTCTATTTAACCATAACATACCAAATGCGCCTAAGTTTGTAACTGTAAATAAAACCCAATATAAAAATAGAGCATTTATAGCTTCTTGTGTTCCAATTACAATCGCTCCCATTGCAAATCCTGCATTAGAGATTGATGAATACGCAAGCATTCTTTTAATATCTTTTTGTTGTAATGCTATCAAATTTGGAATAGTCATAGTTAAAACTACTGTAACATAAAGCATTGTTTGAATAATTACATCATTTACACCGATAAATATTTCAAAAAATCTTAATGCAACAACAAATCCTGCCATTTTAGGGACAACAGATAAAAAACCTGCCATTGCAGATGTTGAACCTTGATAAACATCTGGAACCCAAGTATGATATGGGAATAAAGATAATTTAAATCCAATCGCAGCAAACATAAATACAAATCCAACTAATACTAATATATAATTAGCATAGTTTTCTACTGATAAAAATCCATCTTGCGTTAAAATCTGTGCTATTTGGTCTAATTCAACAGTTCCTGTTATTGCATAAAACATCATAGAACCAAATACAAAAAATGCAGCTGCTAATGCACCCATTGTAAAATATTTTACTGCCGCTTCTACTGAAACCATTCTATTGTGCATTGCTATCATTGTATATATTGAAAGAGATGATGTTTCAAGACCAACAAATATTAAAATTAGTGAATCTGAACTAACCATAAATTGGAATCCTGCAATAGCAAATAAATATAATGCAAAATATTCAGCATATCTAAACTCTTGAAGTCTTAATTTTGAAAGAGTTAGTAAAATAAATAATACAGAAGATACAAGAATTATACATTGAGATAAAATTGCTATTCCATCAAGCAACATCAAATCAAACAAACCTCTTGATTCTCCATCAAAAGCTAATAATGTAAATAAATCAAATATCAAAAATAAAACTACCAAAACTACATAAAGTGATTTATCTTTATTTTTATTAAAAATATCTGTTAATAAAATTCCTAAAGCACCAATAATTGCTATTGATACGGGTGCGATTGTTCCTAGATTTAAACTATCTAAATTTATATTTATAGGCTCAAGCATTATTTAACCTCCCCTATAGAATTTGAATCTTTTAATCTTACTTTTGTCTCATCATTAACTGCTTTTGTATCCATTACATTAACTAAATTAATTAATGTAGGGTCTAGTGGTTTTAATATAAGTTTTGGATAAATTCCTAATGCAATAATTAAAACAACTAAAGACCCTAAAGCTAATAATTCTCTTCCAAAAATATCTTTCATACTTTTATTTTCTGTTTTTACTAACTTCCCAAAAAATGTTCTTTTGTACATTGATAACATATAAATAACACTTAATACAATAGTTAAAGAAGCAATAAATGTTAAAACAGCTGAATATTTATAAAACCCTAGTAAAGATAAAAATTCCCCAACAAATCCTATTGTCAAAGGTAGCCCAACTGATGCCATTAATACAACTGCATAAACTAAAGCAAATATTGGCATATTATGAGCTAATCCTCCAAACTCTTTTATCATTTTTGTTTTTCTTCTATCATAAAGAACTCCAACACACATAAATAAAGCACCTGAAACTAATCCATGTCCTATCATCAAATAAACAGAACCTGCTATTCCTTCAATATTTAAAGCAAATACCCCTAAAGTAATAACACCCATATGAGAAATTGAAGAGTAAGCTATCATTTGTTTCATATCTTCTTGTGCATAAGCTATCATAGCTGTATAAATAATTGCAAGTAAAGCTAAAAAAGCCATTAAACCTGTAAAATAAACACTAGCATCAGGAAATAGAGGAAGTGAAAACCTAATAAATCCATATGTCTCCATCTTCAATAAAACTGCTGCTAACATTACCGAACCAATAGTTGGTGCTTGTCCATGTGCCAAAGGAAGCCAAGTATGAAAAGGAACCATTGGAACTTTTACGGCAAATGCTACAAGAAATGCTAAGAATAGCCAAATTTGTATATTAAATGGAAGAATTAAATTATTCCAATCAAGTGTACTAAAACTCCATACTCCAGTTGTTTCATGATATAAATAAGCAAAGTATAATATACCTATAAGCATTATTAATGAACCTGTAAATGTATATAAGAAGTATTTAATTGCTGCATAAAATCTTTTTTCTGCACCCCAAAATCCAATAATATAAAACATTGGAATAAGTGTAAGTTCCCAAAAAACATAAAATAACATTAAATCTAAAGATGTAAAAACTCCAATCATTGTCATTTCTAAAAATAACATAGTGATTATCAGGTTTTTTACATTATTTTTTTCAGTAAGTCCAATTAGAGCTATCATCGTCATAAAAGTAATCATAATAACCAAAAATAATGATACTCCATCAACTCCAACTAAATAATTTATTCCATAATTACTTATAAGAGGTATATTTTGAACGAATTGCATACCAGCATAATTTACATCGAAATAATACCAAAGAAGTAATGACAATACAAATTCAACTACAGTAACAACTACTCCAAATTGTCTCATAGAATTTTTTTCTACCAAAAAACCAACAATAGCTGCAGCTGCTGGGAAAAATATCAACATAGATAAAATATTTTCCATTTACATAACCCCTTAAAGTACTGATAAGATTAAGGCAAAAACTAATCCTAAAATTAGTCCAACAGCCATTAATCTTAAAGATGATGATAAATTACCAGATTGTATTGGTCTTGCTTTTACACCCATTTTATTTATAAAATGAGCGATTGAATCAACAGAAGCATCTAATAATCTTATTTCTATTATCTTCCATACCCAAACACATAATATTTTATATGGAATTGAAATGAAAACTTCATAAAATCTAGGAATAAAATATTGATTGATTAATATTTTATAAACAAAACTATCTTCCCAAGATTTATCAAATCCTCCATTTTTATATTTAAATACAGCTACTAAAATACCGAATATAGCGACTGTACTTGTAACTAATATTAATATCCAAGAAGTTGAATGACTAATATTATGAGCTTCCCATGTTGGTAAAGTTTTTGTTACAAATTCTACAAAAGAGTGTTCAAACCAACCAGCAACCACAGCTAATACTGCAAGTGGAATCATCGCGGCTATTACAAAATTTTTAGCTTCGTGAGGATGGAATTCTGCATCACTATAATTTTGTTTTCCAAAGAAAATTTTCATTACAAGTCTAAATGAATAAAATGCTGTTAATCCAGCTGTTATCCATAAAATTGTCCATAAAGCTATCGCATTTGAATCAAAAGCTACTTCTAAAATTTTATCTTTTGAAAAGAATCCAGCAAGTGGGAAGATTCCCGCAAGGGCTAAAGATGCTATTGTCATAATAATTGAAGTTGCTTTCATTTTATTGTGTAAGGCACCCATTTTTCTAATATCTAATTCATCATTCATTGCATGCATTACATTTCCTGCTCCTAAGAATAAAACTGATTTAAAAAATGCGTGAGCAGCTAAATGAAAAAGTGCAACCCAATAAGCTCCAAGACCAGCAGCAACAAACATATATCCTAATTGTGATAGTGTTGAATAAGCAATAACCCTTTTCATGTCATTATTAACAAGTGCCATAGTTGCTGCGAATATTGCTACAAAAGCTCCAAGAGCTGCTATTGCATATCCAACTTCTGGAATCAATGTATATAATTCATTTGATCTAATTACCAAATAAACTCCAGCAGTTACCATGGTTGCTGCATGAATCAATGCTGAAACTGGAGTTGGTCCTTCCATTGCATCTGCAAGCCATGTATGCAGTGGAAATTGTGCTGATTTTCCCATAGCTCCTAAGAACAATAAAGCTCCTATCCATATTAAAGTAGTATTATCTAGTGTTGAAACTTGAGAAAATACTATTTCGTATTGCAAGCTTCCTATGTGCCAATAAATAATAAACATTGCTAGTAATAGACCTAAATCTCCAACTCTATTCATAATAAATGCTTCATTTGCTGCCCAAGATGCTGATTCTTTGTGATACCAAAAACCAATTAGTAACCAAGAACAAAC
>ERZ724503.470-NODE-470-length-17187-cov-4.438127_pt1 | contig 17187 bp, 32 predicted proteins | sample MGYA00376036_ERZ724503 | MGnify/ENA primary metagenome ERZ724503 (study PRJEB28724, sample SAMN07190885) | wastewater metagenome | isolation source: influent of sewage treatment plant in Hong Hong | place: Hong Kong | collected 2016-03-17 ...
GTTGGAATCCGCTCTCGAAATGACTTATAACTGGTAAAGGGGGAAATCATGTCGGTGAAAGAAACTATCGGGATCCCGGTCGCTCTCTGGACGAACGCGAACTTCCCGGAAGGAGATCCGCTCCGGGAGGCGATAATATCGGAGAACAAAACGAACGGTTATTTCGCGGTGAATCTCCCCGTCGGCTCGAAGAAGTTCGAGTCCCGGTCGGATGCGGAGTCGTTCCTCTCCGGGATGGGATACGAGGAGACAAAACGGTTCGAAGTCTTCCGTCGGCGTGTGATCGACGCGACGGAGATCGCGGAGTCGGTCGACGCGCTGTTCCGGGCGATCGTCGGGACGACGGAACTCCTCGACAAAGGCGGGCTGAAGTCGGTCGCTGACGCGGAGAAGCACAAGGAGTTTTTGCTCGGTGTGATCCGGAAGACGCGGGCGGACGTGGCGAGGATACGTTTCGCCGGTAAAAGATTGGAGGCGATGTCGGACGCGGAGAAGATCGAAGAAGCGGCGCGGAGGGTGTAGGCTATGGAAAGCGGAAAGTATGTGTCAGAGATCGAGAAACTCCGCGAGGAGATCGGACGGGTCGTCCGGGGCGCGGCTCTCCGGATGCGTTCGCGGGATCAGATACGGCGCGAAGTGAAGGTTCTCCGTCGATATCTGAAGAAGGCGGGCGCGAAGGGCGTAAAATGTCGGGCGAACGGGCGGACGATTGATGTCGAGGCGCGTCTCCCGACGTGTCCGGCTGAAGTCAAACTTGAAAGCGGGGTCGAGATATGAAAAACGAACTGAAGATTGGGGCGCGGGTTCGCGTGTCTTTATATGATGTTGTAACAAGGATATGGCATGGCGACGCGAGAAATTCGGATTTGTTTCGACGAAAAGAGAAGTTGATCTTCGGGACGGTCGAGGGCGTCGCGGGGGAGTTTGTCGCGGTTCGGCTCGACGACGGGATGGCGGTCGCGTTTCGCCCGGAGACGCTCGAAGTCGTCCCGGCGGAGGCGGGAGTCCCGGCGGCTGACGTTTCGTCGCGTGGCGGGGCGCGGGCGTCGTCAAGTAAAAAGAAAAATCCACCGACGGTTTGCGAAGATAAACTGCGGAAAGACGGCGAGACATACATCGAATGGTTGCGGCGGCGGAGAGAATGGGAAAAAAGTCGTCTCCGGCTTTGGACAGACGCTTGCACAATGGGAAGGTGTGCGATGTCGCGAATACATCTTCTCGACGAACTTATCGCGGAGGCTGAAAAATATCAGCAGGTTTTGATTTCTTGAAAAAATCTTGAGTTTTTCTTTTTCCGGTGATACGGTATCGGGTACTAACTGATCGAGGAGGATCAAAAACGATGAAGAGAAAGGCGAAGGAGAAGACGGTCGGACTTTGCGTCGGGTTCACGGTGAACGAGGATCTCGCGACGAAGGCGAAGTCGCGGTTCGGGTCTTTGAATCGGGCGGCGACGACGTGTCTCGCGGCGATGAATGAATTGTTCGAGAAAGAGATCGAGCGGGTTCTTCTCGGGCTGTCTCAGATCGAGATCGGGCGGGCGACAGCGCGGGCGTCGATGGTGGCGGGGTGGCCCGCGTCGGCGATGATGAATCCGGCGGCGGTGGCGGAGGCGTTGCAAGTCCCGGCGGCTCTGTCGATGTCTCCGGCGGATGCTCTGATCCTGTCGATTTGGGCGACGGCGCAATCCCACCGCGGACGGGTGAAGGTATGAGCGGCGGGGCGTGTCGGTCTCTCGGTTTTTGCGTTCGGTGCGGCGGCTGTATTCCGGGGCGCGTCGAGGAGAGTCGAGGAGCGGGCGCGGTGATCCCGGACGAAGAAGAAGTCGACGATCGGATCGGAGACGAGATCAAGGTCGAGAAGAAGAAGTCGAGGACGGCGAATCACTAACTTTTGAGAGGAGCAGAAAGAAATGAACGGTCTGAAGATTATCGGTTTGAAGATGGAGGGCGTCCGGAAGATCCTCGCGGGGGAAATGGCGATCTCTCCGTCGGGGCTGACGACGATCCGGGGGAAGAACAAACAGGGGAAGAGTTCCGTCCTCGACGCGCTGATCGCGCTGTTCGGTGGCGCGAAGGAGATCCGGGAAGATCTCGTCTCGAAGGGACGGGAGAAGGCGAGGATCGAGGCGACGATCAAGGGGAAGAACGGGGAGGAGTTCAAGATCGAGAAGGTCGTCAAGGCGGGCGGATCCGCGACGCTGAAGGTGACGGACGCGAAGGGGATCACGATCCCGAAACCGCAGTCGTTCCTCGATACGCTGATATCCGGCGTCGCTCTGAATCCGCGTCCGTTCCTGTCGCTCGGTGCGGCGGAGAAAATGAAGTTCCTTCTCGATCTGTTCCGGGTCGATACGAAGACGCTCGACGGCGAGATCAAAAGGGCGGAAGAGGAGCGGACGATCCTCGGGCGCGAGATCAAGTCGATCGTTGTCGAGGATGGGATCGAGGCGGTCGAAAAGACGGATATCTCGAAACTCCTCGCGGCGAAGGAGCAGGGGAAGAAGGCTCTCGCGGAGGCGACGGAGAAACGGCGGAAGGAGATCGAGGCGGCGTACCGGCGGTCGCGTGACGCTGAAGAGAAACGGACGGAGTTCGAGAGGAACTATCAGCGGAAGACGGATCGGGCGGCGGCGATCGACGCGGAGATCAAAAAGAAAGAAGACGAGATCCGGTCGCTTCATAAGGAGGCGGGCGTCGTCGCGGGTGATATCGAGAGGATGGACTCGGAGCGCGAGTTCCTTCCGGAAGTTGAACCGGCGATCCCGTATCAAGGCGACGCTTTGGAGTTCCCGGCTCTGACGGCGACGATCGAGAAGATCGATCGCGATATCGCGGGACTCTCGGAGACGAACGCGAAGGCGTCGAGATACGAAGAGAATCTCCGGCGGCGGAAGGCGAAGGAGGAGAAAGAGGCGGAGTATCTCGCGAAGACGACGGCGATCAAAGATCTCCGGGCGAAGAGGATCTCCGAAGTCGGGAAGGCTGTCGGGAATGTCCCCGGTCTCGAGGCGGTGATCGGTGGCGACGACGATCGTCCGTCCGGTCTCTATATGAAGGGCGTTCATTCGGATTCGTGGTCGGACTCGGAATCTCTCGCGATCGCTCTGGATCTCGCGAGGGCGGCGAATCCGACGCTCCGGGCGGTTCTCCTCGATCGCGGAGAATCGTTCGATCCCGACTCTCTGAAGACGCTCGAAGAGTGGGCGATCCGGGAAGATATGCAAGCGATCGTGGCGATCGTCGATCTGGATCGGGACGAAGGCGGCGAGTTCGACTATTTCATCGAAGAGGGCGAGATCTCAAAACTGAAGGCGGAGGAATAGGCGTTATGAGTTATGATCAAAACTATGTTCGGCTGAAAGGTCGTCTCGGGCGCGATGCTGAAGTGAAGTATAATTCGCAGGGCGTTCCGGTGGCGAAGTTTACCCTCGCGACGTCTGAACAATGGAAAGACGCGAACGGGGAGAAAAAGGAGCGGACGGAATGGCACACGGTGACGGCGTTCAAGTGGGTCGCGGAAGATTGCGCGGGGCTTCTCAAAGGTGAACGGGTCGTCGTCGAGGGGTCGATCCGAACGAATAAATGGACGGGGAAGGACGGCGTCGAGCGTACCGACAAAGAGATTCTCGCGACGGTGGTCGACTGTATCGAGACGCGGAATCGGAAGAGAGAGGCGGCCCCGGCGGGCGCGGCTCCGGCTGGCGGGACGACGGAGATCCCGAAAGGCGCGGCGACTCCTCTCCCGGCGGCGGGCGGAACGGATGAAGAAGACGACTCCTTGCCTTTTTGATCTGCTGAAATGTGACTCTCTCGACGGGCGAGGCTGACGGGCGGGGCGTTCTTTGAAAGTTTTCAATATCTCAAAGACTCAAGGCGGGACGCTCCTCGCGGCGTCCCTTTTTTTAACTCTTTTCGGAGGCTGATATCATGTCGAAAAAAACGAGAATCATTCCGATCGAAGTCTCGCGTATGCTGAAGATACTGAAGGGCGCGAGAGGCGAGGATCGTCCCTATATCGTCGCGGTTCCCTTCGGTGACGGGACGGTCGATTTCCTCGCGACTTCGTCGATCGCGGCGGTGGTGCTTACGGCGCGGAATCCGGAGTCGGCGTCGCTGATCGGTTACGACGGGGAGACGGGGATCTTCGACTTCGCGAATAAGGTCGAAGGGCTGATCCGGATCCCGTCGTCGCTGATGGATCCGATCACGCTCCCCGATATGCCGAAAATATACGAAAAAATGGAAGGCGAGACGAAGGCGGCGAACGGTGACGACAACGGCGGCGTGTATGATTTCGAGCGTCTTTCGATGTTCCTCGCGGCGACGGGGACGGCGATCAATATCGACGCGAATCGTCGGGCGTTGAAAGAGTGTCTCGCGTTCTCTCCTCGGTGCTTCGCGATCTCGACGTCGGCGGACGATCCCGGCTCCCTGCTTATGAGGGGCGCGATCGAACTCCCGGAATATCGCGTCGCGTATTCCTTCGACGCTCTCTTCATGGGGATAAGGTTCGGCGAAATGCGGGACGCTCTCGTTATGAGTCCCGGCCCGCAGAGGATCGATCGCTCGAACCCGTTCGAGGGCGGGGGCGACGATGGCGAGGAGTAAAGCGAACGAGGCGGCTCGCGAAATGGTTGTCGAATCGCGGACTATCTACGGGAAGGATAATCTCTCGATGATCGAAAAGGATCTCGCGTTCCGGGTCGAGATACTTCGGCGTGATACGATGTTCGCGGGGTGTGGGCTCCATAAAGACGAGAGAGACGCGGTTCTCGCGAAACTGAAGATCGTCGCGAGATACGCCCGCGTTTTGAAATGCGCTCTGTCAAAAAGAGACGTCGAAAAAATTTAGTTGCAATTCAATCAATAATCTGGCAATCTTCGGCGGTGTTTCTTTCACAACTGCGAGGATCTTTCCCATGACTATCGGAACGGCGATCGTCTCCGGATTCTTCTCCCTTTTGGCGATTCTTCTCGGGTGGTATTTGAAACGGCTCTCGGATAAGAAGAAACGGGACGGCGCGGGATACGATGCCGTCCGCGTTCTCCGACATTCCTTCTTTCAGAGAGACGCGCTCCTTCGTTCCCGGCTTAAGGAAATGAAACTCGGATCCGAAGGGCGGACTGCTCTCTTCCGGGATATGCTTAAAACGATGCTCGATGTCTTCGACGAACGGCTGAAGGCGTTCGTCCGGTGCGCGATCTTCTCGACTCGGGAGGAGTTCTGCTTTAAGAATCAAGAAATCTTCGGCGAGATCCTCGCGGAGACGGTGCGGCGGTGGCGCGAAGACGGCGTCCCGGACGAAGTCGTTTCCGTCTTCACGGAATGGAATAAAAAGCGGTGCGATCTTATGGTGCAAAATATCATGTTAGCGAGTGTCTCGTCCTTTCATTCTTCGTATACGGAGCGGGCGGGACTGATCCTCGACGAGTATCGTCAATTCCTCGCGTGGACTGTTCTCGAGGCGGAGGCGGGACTCCGGAAGATAAACGGGCGGATCTCCGGGATTCAATATCGGGAGTTCGTTATATGAAGAATCGAATCGAGCAGGGGATACAGATCGCGGTTGTCGATGTTCTCGCGTGGCGGAAGGCGGCGGGCGTCGTCTTCTTTCACCCGCCGAACGAGGCGAAGAGGGCGTCGTTCAAAAGTCAAAAGACGGGGAAGACGGTCTGCATCGAAGGTGCGATCCTAAAAAGGATGGGGGCGCGGAGCGGCGTCTCCGATCTCTGCTTCAGTATCCCGCCGAACGGGAGATTCGCGGCTCTCGAACTGAAGGCTCCGGGGGAGAAGCCGACTCCGAATCAGCGGGAATTCATCGAGGCGGTCGCGGCGTCTGGCGGTCTCTCCGATTGGGCGGACAGCGTCGAGAAGGCGGTCGCGATACTGAAGACGTGGGGCGTTTTGAAGTGACGCTCCCCGGCTGAAAATCTTTTTCAATTTTTTCTTTACTTTCATTTTTTTCTATTTTATACTCCGGCTGTAGTTTATCAATTTTTCGCGAGGAGGCGAAAAGATGACGGAAGAAATGAAGATCGAAAAGACGCTCGAACTGCGGGCGGAACTGGCGAAGAGACTCGCAAAGATCACGAACGAGATCGGCGCGATGACGAAGGACGGGGAGAATAAAGAGTTCAAGTATTTCTTTATTTCTTACGAACAGATGAACGCTCACCTCCGGACTCTGCTCCCGGCGAACGGCGTCGAGATCATTCCCGAAGTCGATTCGATCGATGAGAAGCACCTCGACGGGAAGGACGGAAAGAAGTTTTTCCGCTCGGTGGTGACGATGAAGTTCCTTATCATCGACACGGAAACGGGATTCGAGATCGAGCGGAAGTTTTCCGGCGGGTCGAACGACAACGGCGACAAGTCGATCGGGAAGGCAATCACGGAAACGACGAAAAGATTCTATTTCAAACTGTTTCATGTCTCGTCGATGAAGGATCGGGATCCCGACGAGGAGTCCGGCGATCCGGACGACGGGAAGAAGGAACCGGCTCCGAAGGCTCCCCGGAAGGAGGCTCCGGCGGCTGACGCGGCGAAGGTTCCCGAAGAGAAGAAGGGCGCGGCTCCGGCGGCTGAAAGGACTTACGAGAAAGAGGCTCTGAAGACGGCGGCGGACGCGGCGGCGGCGATGGATAAGGCGGAGGCGGCGGCGAAGGCGGCGGCGGAACTGAAGGCGGCGAAGATCGCGGCGAAGAAGGAGATCGCGGCTCTCGAACTCGATCCTCTCAAAGAAGTGAACGCATACGCGGCGAAGATCGGGAAGGCTCTCGCGGTGATGACGGCGGCGGACTATCGGAACGCGGTCGAATGGGTGAAGGGGGGCGGCAAATGATGAAAGGAGAACGGTTCTTCTATATTCCCGAAGTACACCTTTACGGGATCGGGAAGTCGCTCGTCAATAATGACGGGCGCGAAGTCAAAGTTCACAAGTCGGGGCGGCTGTTTGATCAGTTCGAGGAGATCCCCGCGAAGGATATCGATCTCGACTCATCGGAGTATATGGCGATCGATTCGGTGACGAAGATCCTCGGGGCGGTCGAAGAAGACGGCGCGAAACTCGTCGACTTCTCCGCTGTCCCGGCTGATCTCCTCGAAGCGGCTCGGATCCGGGGGACATTCGTTCACGATATGATCGACGCGGACGTGGCGGGCGAACTCGACGAGGAACGTCTCGATCCGAAGTTCCGGGGATTTCTCCGTTCTTATCGGGCTTGGCTGTCGAGCGTTCCGAACGTGAAGGCGGTCGCGTCGGAAGTGGCGGGCGTCGCGCTGTTCGGGACGGATCTCTCGAAGGCGATTCTCGTCGCGGGTCGGATCGATCGGATCGCGGAGATCGCGGGCGAAAAAGAAGTCGTCGACTTCAAGTCCGGAGTCTCCGACTCCGTCTCGTCGAAGATACAGGCGGCGGCTTATACGCGGATCGCGTCGATGATCCTCGGGCGCGAGGTCAAAAAGGCGCGGGTTGTCGGCGTCCGGGCTGACGGCTCCTTCGTCGAGACGGTCATCGATGTCCCGAAGTATCTCCTTTACATGGATAAGATCGCGGACAAGATCGCGGATCCTTCGATCTCGATCGATGTCGCGGCGATGGCGAAAGACGCGGCGAGGATCCCCGCCGAACTCGAAGACGAACTCGCGGCGGCGGACGAAGAACTCGCGGCGGCAAAGGCGAAGGTCGAGGCGGCGAAGGCGGCGATCATTCTCGCGACGGGCGGCGGCTCCGGGATCGGTTCCCGATGGACTCTCTCCGCGACGAAGGCGACGCTCGGGGTCGACGCGGAGCGGCTCCGGAAGATCCGTCCCGACTTGGCGATGAAGTTCGAGCGGGCGATCGTCGATCTCCCGGCGTCGGCGTGGGCGATAATCGAAGAGACGGTCGGAGAACTGCTCGACGATACGGTTTCGGTCTCGAAGAAAGTCGATCCGAAAGTTCTCTCGATGGTGGCGGCGTACGAACGGGCGTCGGTGACGGTGACGGAACGGAAAGGCGGGTTCTCCTTCCGTCCGAAAAAAGCGAAGTAAGGTGGGCGGATATGGACGAGAAAAAGAAGCAAGCGCAGGACGAGCGCAGTTGCGACCATGAAGGACATGAGTGCTGTAAGACCTGTCTGTATGGTACTACGCCCGTTTGCATACACGACGATGTGTGTGACGGTAAGAGCCACTATAAAGCGCAGGAGCAGGGCGGGGATGACAAACCGATACAGGGTTGCTATTATGACCATGACGACTGTGAGGCAGTACGCGACCTTCGCGCCCGTCTTGCGGCTTGTGAGAAGGAGCGCGACCACTACAAGGACTTTTGCGGTAGCCAGCGGTTCGCCAGCGACTACCAAAACGCAGATCAGATGCGTGAAGATATTAACGACCTCCGCCGCCAACTTGCCTATACAAAGGCTAGTGAGGCAAAGATGATAGATGCTCTTGCTACAGGCAAACAGATAGGTCTTGTGACGGAAGAGTATGCGGAGGTGAAGAGGGGGAAGTGGCTTATGGTATTTCCCGATGGAACAGGCAAGGGCGTGATGATTTATAAGACACCGCATTGCTCTGTATGCGAAAGCGGGAATGATAAAATAGAAAAGTATTGCCCGTCGTGCGGCGCAAAGATGGAGGAAACGCTATGAGGCCGAAGTTGAAAGCGGTTGTTATGCCCGACTGCGACAAGAGAATGAAGTCCTGCGATAAGTGCGAACATTTCGATGCCGCGAGAAGAACGCAGTCTTGCCAAGCGCACGAACACTATTCATACGCAGAAATTATCGCCGCCCTCGTTGCCGCGCTGAAGGAGTTGGGAGTAGATGTGCCTCAATGGATGCCGATTGAGACTGCGCCGAAGGATGGAACCGTGGTGCTTGGATTTTGGATGTCAACCGAAGATATTCATCAAATAATGCCTATCTGTTACGATGATTACACAGGTTGGTACGCCGTGGATTTCTTTTCGTCCAGTGATGGTGGACCCAAAGTATATCCTACCCATTGGATGCCGTTACCAACCAAACCGAAGGAGTAAACCATGAAGCGCGAACTGCTTGTCAAGATAACCGTCGAGTGGGAAGATTATGATGATGTGTGTGACGAGTTGCTTTTAGCCGATGTGCTTGGCGAGATGTGCGAAGGCGTTACTTATGAGATAGTTAAGGAGTAAACCATGAGCGTGTGGGTGTGTATCAATAGGCCGCAAGTGGCGCAGAAAGACACAAAGAACTGTGACCATATACGGGCAGACGGCTCGTGTTCATGCTACGGCATGACCAATCGTAAGCCTTGTGATGCCGTCGAGTATGCGGCTGTTGTAAAAGAGCGTGACGACCTCCGCGCCCGGCTTGCAGATGAAAAGAAATCGTGTCTTGAGTTTGCAAAAGGCGTTGATGAAATGGCAAAGGCTCTTGACTATGTGAAGGGTATTTGTGACCGTGGCGGATACGAAGGAACGGAAAAAGAGAAGTTGTATGTTCCGTTGCGTATTCTGGGATATGTTAAAAAACTTGAATCAAAATTACACATGAGCGACCTAAACTATGATGCACTTGAAAAGAAAATTGTTGCCGTGGAGAAAGAGAACGCCGAGTTGAAGCGCCAAGTGTCAGAGAACCATGATTGGGTATGCGGTTGCGGTCATTGGAACGGCCCAAGTCTTGCAAACTGCGGGATGTGTAAAAGAGAACCCGTCGCGAAACAATAAAAGCGAGGTGAAGGGATGATAACGGTGAACGAGATGGAGCGCAAGTTGCGCGTGCTGAAAGAGTACCTTGAAGATCAGCGCAAGTTGTCCCGCATGGTAGGCGACGGTATCCCTACTTTTGGCAATGCGCTGGTGGAAAACTACATCGAGGCCCTTTCCATCGCGGCGGGTGATGAATCGATGCCCGGCAGAGATACTTGGCTCTACTGGTATATCTGGGACAACGATTTCGGCAAGCGGAAGTTGACGGTAAAGGTGAACGGCAAAGAGATCGTCGTTGACCGGGTAGGTCGGTTGATGAAGGTGATAGAGCAGGAGCAGGGCGGGGATGACTGTCTTTATGTCGGCGGCCCTTGCGACAGCCTAAAGGAGCGTGGAGAAGAGATAGCCGACCTCCGCGCCAGTCTTGAACGCGCCGAAAGGTCGCTTCGCATTATGGGGGCGACGGATGAAGGCGGCGAACTTTGGAAACCGCCGCTCGGGAAGGCTCCCGTCTTTATCCGCGAGACGGTCTCCGTCCCTCTCGAAATGTCTCCGACGGCGAAAGAGGCGAAGAAAAAATTCGACGCGCTCGGGTATTCCTGTATAAAATGCGGGAATCGTTTCGTCGATCCGTCGAAGGCGTGTCCGTATTGCGGCGGACGGCGGTTCGACGCTATCGTCCCGGAGGCACGGACGGATCTCGAAAAGTTCAAAGACGCGATCTCTCCGGAAGAACACGGTCTCCTCGACGCGCTGAAGTCCGGGAACTTTATCACTTGCGGGGCGATGTCGGAGTTCGGGGCGACGGCGGCGAAGATCGTCGAGGAGGCTCTCTCGGAGCGATACTTCGCTCGTCTCCGGCGGGACGAGGCTCTCGCGGAAGTGAAGCGGCTGTCGGTGATGATTCGCGCTCTCCGCGACGATTCTCTCCCGGAAGGATCGGCGGGGAACTGCGACACGGAAAGGTGTCCGGATCCCGGATTCGAGAAACGCGGCGGGCATCGGCTTTGTCGGCGGTGCGCTGATCGGTTCGACGATATCAAGGCGGACGCGGAGAAGACGAGCCGGGAAGAAGAGGCGAAGGCGGAAGACTACGATCGGCGGGAGAAAGAGAACACGGACAACGGGGGCGACGATGAAGAATAAACTTGTCTCGGGCGCGAAGTTCGTCGGCGCGGTGGTGGTGGCGACGCTGTTCGTCACGGTGTATATGGCCGGGGCGTTTTTGAATGTCTTCGGGGAGGCGATCTCGGAAATGGGGCGCGGGCTGAAGCAGATCGCGGACTGTCTCTATTATTCGATCGGGCCGTCGCTGTGAAGGCGGGGGCGCGGTTCCTCATGGCGGCGGTTCTTTTCGTCGCGTGGCGGGGCGTTTCCGGCGGCGTCGCTGATTATATGGACGAGATCGGCTGTCCGATAATCGAGGCGGCGGAGAAGACGGAGTTCCGGGAAGTGGCGACGCTCGTCGCGGCGATCGGTGCGCTTGAAAGCGGGTGGGGTTCGGCAGTATGGGTCGGGCCCCGGCGTCAAGTCTTCGCGATGAAGGCGAATCGGGCGCGTCTCCCCGGAGAGAAACCGATCGACTTGATCCTCGGGTTCTCCTCATTCGCGGCGTCGGCGCTGGCGGCTCTGTCGCTGTTCCGGAGGAGAGGGTTCCCGGCGGATCGCGACGGGTTCCTCGATCGGCTCGACTCCTCGGGGTATCACGCGACGGGCGACGAGTATCGCGTCCGTCTCCTCTCGGTCGAAAAACGGATAATCAAAAACTTAAAAAGGTGCGGGAAATGAAAGCGGAAAAAAAGAAAAGAGTTCCTCTCCCGAAGTCGAAGGGGTGGTTCTCGGTGGCGGAAGTGGCGGCGTCGCGAGGCGTCACCGGGGCGGCGGTTCGGTACTGGATAAAAACGCTCGGTCTCGAAGTGGCGCGGCGTTTCCCGATCCGGATATCGTTGGAGGCTCTCGATAATTTCTTCCGGATCCGGGAGCAGATCGGAGATCCTCGGGGCGGTGCGCGTCCCGGCGCGGGGCGGAAGGCGAGAGGCGGAAAGTTCTCCGGGGGTGTCGCATGATGAAGCGCGGCTATCTGAACGCGGAGAGATCCTCGCGGCGTGACGAGAAGAAAAAGTCGGAGATCGACGGTCTCGCGTCGAATCGCGGAGTCGCGGCGGGTCAATATAAGGCGGCGGGCGCGTGGCGGATCGAGTTCTTCCGGGGCGATATTATGGTCGCGTTCCTTACGGAGTCGACGGAACTGTCGAAGGCGAAGCAACGGGCGGCGGCGGAGAAGTATATCGCGGACGGGTTCGCTGATCGGTACGAGGAGAAGGGGAAGGGCGCGATCCGGGCGAAAAAATAATTCTTGATTTTTTTGTTCGTCTGAATTATCTTTGGCGAAGTGGCGGCTTTTTAACAGAGGAGGCAAGGCAAATGAAAAGAAAAGACGAGGTCAGTCTCAACAAAGCGGCGGCGAAGACGGGGGAGACGAAGTCCCGGATTAAGGCTCTCGCGGTGGCGCGGGAGATCTCCTGTCTATCGGTCGGAGAGAAGCACGGCGCGGCGTGGCGGTTTCACCTTCCGACGCTGATCGCGGAACTCGCGGCGATCAAGGAACGGCGGCTCGATGAACTCGCGGCGAGAAAGGCGGGGGGATAAAATGTCCGACGGGAGAATGTTGAAAAAGCAGATCTCCATGTCCCGGCGTCTCGCGGAACTGAAGACGGATTCGGCGCGGCTTCTCTATACTTGGATAATTCCGCACTTGGATATCAAGGGAAGGCTCTCCGCGAATCCGTTCGTTTTGAAGGGGACGGTAGTTCCTCGGATCGAGACGATGACGGCGGAGACGATCGAAGAGTATCTTCTCGATATGGCGCGGGTCGGAGTGATCGTTCTCTATAGCGTCGACGGCGACGAATATCTCGAACTTCGGAAGTTCGGGGATCACCAATATCTTCGAGCGGATAGAGAGGCTCCTTCGGTGATCCCGGATCCCGCCGAACCTACTCCGGATGAACTCCGGAGCGACTCCGGAGCAACTCCGGGTGGAGTCCGGGTTAAGATAAGAGAAGTTAAGATAAGAGAAGATAAGAGAAAGGGAGAGTCCGCTCCGTCTTCGACTCCGCCGTCTCCTCGTCCGGTGAAAGCGTCGAAAAATGTCCCCTGTCCGGAAGGAGTCGATCCGGGAATATACGAAGAGTTCCTCGCGGACTGTAAGGCGAAAGATAAACCGTTCACGGCTCGGGTTCTCGAGAAGACGATCAGCGAGGCGGCGGCGGCGGGGCTGTCTTTGAACGACGCGCTCCGGTGGGCGGTCGAAAAGGGATACGCGAGATTCGAGTCGGAATGGTATTGGAACGCGAAGAACGGCGGGAAGGCGGCTCCGGCGGCGGACGGATGTCGAAAAGGAGCGGAACCGGGAAAGTACGATAAAGTCGGGGTGACGGTATGAGCGATAACTATTTCGATATTTACTATCGACTGAAGGCGGAGGCTCCGACGGCTCTCGGAGTCGAGGAGACTGAAGAGGAGCGGCGTTCGAGGGTCCGTCGGGATATCCTCGGTCCGATCGTCGAAGGAATAGAGAGAGGCGCGAGAGGCGCGATCCCGGCGGCTGTGTCGCGGTGCTGTCTCGATAACTTCACGGCGAGCCCGAAGGCTCTCGAAGTCGTCCGGAAATACGCGGAGACGAAGAAAGAGAAAAGAGACGAGGGGATCAATTTCATCATTCAAGGAAAGGCGGGCGTCGGGAAGACTCACCTCGCGGCGGCTCTCGCTTGGGAACTCCTCGTCAAGTCTCCACGGATGGAAGTCGATTTCTGGCCGATCGTCGATCTCGTCAGTCTCGCGAAGGCTGTCTTCGAGGATGACGGACAGGCGCGGTATAGGCTCGAAGATATGGGACTGATGGACTTCGTCGTTCTCGACGATCTCGGGCAGGAACGGCGGACGGAATGGACGCGGGAATTGATCTTCACGCTGATTTCGAGGCGGTATAATAACCGACGCCCGACGATCGTCACAACGAACCTTGAGTCGGCGGAGATCGCGGATCGGTACGGTGACTCCGTCGCGTCGCGGCTGTTCGGTGGTGGTGCGGTCGTTCTCAAGTTTGGGGCGGGCGCGGCTGACTTCAGAATGAAAGGGGGCGAGTGATGGACTTTCTTTATCGGGTCGAGCGGTATCCTTTGGGATGGGTGATCTTCGGGGCGATCCCCGTCTCCGATCTCGCGGCGATCAATAAACTCGCGGGGAAAAAGGCGGTCGTCGCGTTGGGCGTCGCGTCGGCTCTCGGGGCGACGATAGCGTTCGCGGAGAACGAGAAGAACGCGAAGAAATGGGAAAAGGTAGTCGAGGCGGAAGTCGCGGATCGATACGGCGCGGGGACTCCGGAGGCGTGGCTCCGGGGAACGGATACGGGGCGGTCGTCGCTTTGCATTTATCATGTTATGGTCGGAGGAGATCGGCGCGAGTCCGCTATCTTCAAAGGTTTCCTTCCGCTCGATTGGGACGACTTCGGGCGGTGCTATCGTTTACTGAAGAAGTTCCCGGCGTGGAGGGCGCGTCTCCCGGAAGTGGCGAAACGGTTCCCGGAATGGGAAGGAGTCGTCAAGAAATGGGACTGTATCGAAAAGGCGTTCGTCGATGCGCAAACGATAGCGGATCGGATCTTTGACGGGGAAAATGTTTCGGCTCTCGATCGGCGGAAGATGGAGTCGTTCCGCTCGAAGGTGAACTCGATCCTCTTCGCGATCGCGGACGAGGCGGACAAACGGAAAAAGAAATAAGTGGGGCGACTATGGGGATGAAAGAAAGGCGGCGGCTCCGGGAACACTACGAACGCGACTCCTTCGGGAACGGTGGGCGGGTGGCGGTCAAGGCGGACGGCAAACCGACGGCGAGTTATTTCGCGATGCTCGAAGAGATCGTCGCGGGGCTGAAGGCTCCGTTCATGGTGAAGAAAAAGAAAAGATGGGACTCGAAGAAACAGACGACGATCTTCGATGTAGCGGGGGCAAAATGATAAATCAAGGCATGATGTCGAGCAATACCGACTTGTGGGCGACTCCGCAAGACTTTTTTGATCGGCTGAATGAAGAGTTCCGATTCGATCTTGATGTATGCGCCGACGACGAAAATCACAAATGCGCGGCGTATTTCACGCGAGAGAACGACGGTCTTTTGCAAAAGTGGCGCGGAGTCTGTTGGATGAATCCGCCTTACGGTCGCGTGATCGGCGCATGGTGTCGAAAAGCGTTCGATTCCGCACGGGGGGGGGCAACTGTTGTCGGACTTCTCCCGGCGCGAACCGATACGCGATGGTTTCACGAATATATTTACGGCAAGGCGGATATTCGTTTCGTTCGCGGAAGATTAAAGTTCGGCGGGTCAAAGAACTCCGCGCCTTTTCCTTCGATGGTTGTGATATGGGGCAAAAAATAGAAAAGTAAAAACCTTGATTCTTTTTCTGGTTCGATTATTCTTTCGGGTCAAGTCCGGAGCGTAACGAGGAGGAGCGATGCAGAATCATATAACGATCGCGATCAGTTCCTTTCGGCGCGTCACCGGCGGAGACCGCGTTCTCTGCGCGAATCCAAAAGGCGCGGGGCGGTGTCCGTTCCTCACGGATCGGAGTCTTTGGGGAGACGGCGGTCGGTCGGTAGTGAAGTGGTGCAAACTCTTCGGAGAGGAGATCGACGCGGGTCAAAGGTGCGACGGCTGTATCGAGGCGGAAAACTTCAAGGGGGCGACGCGATGAAGGGACTGTTCGTTTCTTTCTCGGTTCATACTGTCGAACTTCCGATGGTTCCCCGACTCCGGAGGCGGAAAGGGCGTCGTCGCGAAGACGGTTCCGCGACGATGCGTCGATTCAAGGCGAAAGCAAAGAAGTTTTTCGGCTGTCCTTTTACTGTTAGCGTGTCGGGGGTGCCGCGGTGAAGACGAAAGAGTTCCTCTCCGGATATCGGACTTTTATTTTCTTCGGCGTTTTGACTCTGTTTCAAGGGTGGTTTATGTTCAAGGATCTCGCGGTCGGGTCGGACACTTTCGCGTGGTGGATCGCGGGAGGCGCGGCGTTTATCGGCGCGAATAAAGTCAATAAGGTTTTGAACGCGAAGAAAGATATCGCGGCGTCGCTGACGGGAAACGAAAAATGACACCGGAAAAAAAGCGCAAGTACGCGAAAGAGTGGGCGGATAAAAACCGCGATAAAATAAGGGCGTACAATAAAAAATCAAGAGAGAAGCACCGCGAAAAACGGAACGCGGAGTGCCTCGAATATGCGAAGAATCATAGAGAAGAACTTCGAGAGAACGCGAAACGGTATAGAATCGAGAACCCGGAAAAAATAAAAAAATATAAAGAAGCGCACAGAGAAGAAAACAAAAAACATTTCAGAAAATACTATCATGCGAATAAAGAAAAATGCGCGGATATATCAAGGGCAAAACGCGCAAGAAAAAGAAGCGCTACAATCTATCCGGTAAAAGCACTCGATGTTTTTGTTCGCGATAAATGGGTTTGTGGGATCTGCCATAACCGCATAAATAAAGAACTGAAATATCCCGACCCGATGTCTGCTTCTTTGGATCATATAGTCCCGCTGTCAAAAGGCGGTTCTCATACATACGAGAATGTTCAAGTCGCTCATTTATCTTGTAACCGCAAAACTCAAACAGGCGGGACAAAACAACTTTTATTGCCTCTTGTTTCGGTGGTGGGATAATGATTTTTACAATTTATCGATTCCCCGCAGGGAATGACTCAACAAGTGGAGTGCTTGTTTTTGAAAAAAACGGGGTTCCTGTTTTGGGGTGCTTCACACTCGAAGATCTCCCGCAAAAGGTGAAGATACGGGGCGAGACGCGGATCCCGGCGGGCGTGTATCGGCTCGGAGTACGGCGCGAAGGGAAGATGAACGACGAGTATCTCCGGAAGTTCCCGAAGATGCACAAGGGGATGATCTGGATCCTCGATGTCCCGGAGTTCGAGTTCGTGTATATCCATATTTTGAATAAGGCGATCGAGTCGCTCGGGTGTATCGGCGTCGGTGATGTCGTCAATAATAACGCGATCCCTGGCGCGTTCGGGTTCCTCGGGGATTCAACGGATGCGTATCGGCGGCTGTATCCGGTGATCCTCGACGCGATCAATTCTCTGGAAGGAGCGACGCTACGGATCCTAGACTTCGGGCGGGGGCGGTGATGCCGGAGATCGGGTCCGATAAAATGTTCGATCTTGTTTACTGTCTTCTTCTCGCGGTGCTGACGATCGGCGGGCTGTGGGCGGTTGGGGGAGAAAAGGGGCAAGCCGGGGGGGGGGGGGAGGGAGGGGGGCGGGATACGGTGCTTTGATAGCGGCGGGACTCCGGTCGTTCGGCGGTGTCGCTTTGGAATTCGTCCGGAAGAATTGGCGCGGCGTGGCGATCGGTCTCGCGGTGGTTGCCGCGGCGATCTGGATCGCGTCTCTATATGCGAAGATCGGGTCCGGCGTCGAAGATCTCCGGAAGGCGA
>ERZ724503.474-NODE-474-length-17127-cov-8.052835_pt1 | contig 17127 bp, 15 predicted proteins | sample MGYA00376036_ERZ724503 | MGnify/ENA primary metagenome ERZ724503 (study PRJEB28724, sample SAMN07190885) | wastewater metagenome | isolation source: influent of sewage treatment plant in Hong Hong | place: Hong Kong | collected 2016-03-17 ...
CCGACCGGCAGCTTTGTCCCGAACGCGACGGGTGGCACTGGTGGCGCGGCTGTGCCGGGGCTGACCACGGGCGGCGGCGCTGGTGGCGGGACGGTGGGCACGGCGATGCCGGGACCGGCTACGGCTGAGGCAGGCACGAGCATGCCGATGTCACGGGAGGAACAAGTCTTCCAGCAGCTCCAGAACCTGCACCAGGTGGGGTATGAGAATCCGCCGACGCCGGAGGAACTGGCGCTGTTCCGCAACATCGCGAATGGCCGTGGCATGGATCCGCTGGTCACGGGGAACTACTCGGGCGTGTGGCAGAGCGTTGACCCGTACGCGCCGAACTGGCGACCGCCATACGAGGGGTACAACCTCCCGGGGATGACGTTCAACTGGGAGACGAACCAGAACGAACCGGCGGGGCAGTATGGCCGGGACATTGCGGTTGATGTAGCGCCGACGACGCCGGTCAACACTCCGCTTGTGCCGGGTACGCCAGTACCTCCGGGCACGATTATCCCCGGCCTGGCGCGTGGCGGCATGGCGAAGGGCGCGTTTGTGGTGGGCGAGGGTTCGCGGAGCAACCCATCGGAGCATTCGGAGCTGGTGATTGCGCCGCAGGGTGCCCATGTGGTGCCGCTGGACAAGCCGCAGGCGCGGCGACTCCTGAACGGCGGGCTGCGGAGCTATGCCGGTGGCACCGACCCGTATGCATGGCTGAACGACCCGAACCTTGTCACGACGGCGAAGGGGTCATATGGCCAGCCGACGTATGCCGCGCCGCCCGTTTGGGATGAAGCCGCGTTCTACAACAACGCGGCTCAGCAGACCACGACTACCGGGGGGAGCGGGACTACCACCGTTGCCGCGCCGTCATCGCCAGTTCCGTCCTCTGGTTCGTCTGTGTCCTCCACGACGGCCCCCCCGGTAGTCGCAACCAACACCACAAACACGGCAGCGGTAGCCACGGCCCCGAGTACCACGATGACTACGCCAGCGGCCCCGGCTCCTGTGCCCACGACGGTAAGCGGGCTCGTGAACTACGGGGGGCAGCAGATCACCCCGGAGTACCAGGCGCTGCTTGACGAGATCCGGAACTTCCGCACCGACCCCACCCAGAACACGTATGACCGGACGCTCAACCCGATGGACGTGAGCTTCAACAACCTTGACCCGATATCGCAGGAAGTGTTCTACCGGGGCAGGCAGGCCGAGTTTGGCATCCCGGTACTTGCGCAGCAGTGGGAACAGAACAGGTTCCGGCTGCCCGGGTTGAGCCGGGCCAGCGTGGGGATTGGCTACTAAGGGGGTCTGAGTGGCGTACGTTACCGACGACGAGGCCGAACGGATTGCGGGCTACCGGCAGCAGCAGGGGCTAGCGTCGAAGCCCGCACCTGCCCCCGCGCCGGACCCGTTTGCCAACTTCCAGGACACGGTAGATTTCGCGCCCCCGGCGGTCTATGGGCCGTTCCAGCCTTCAGCGCCAGCGCCGTCCTACAGCCTCACGGGGCCATCGTTCGACTCGTTCAATGTCGGCAATCAGATGGGGCCGTTCGAGCTGTACGACCTGGGCTTCGAGCAACGCGGCCAGCAGTCCCCCGTGCTGTTCCAGCCGGAACCGGAGCCGTTCTACGACCCGCGCGGGGCAGCGTTCCAGGCGTCGCAGCGGAGCCAGAGTAACCCGTTCCTTGAGGACTTCGGCGCATCGTTGCAGGAAACCGGGAACCTCTTTGCGGACCGCACGCAACGGCTGCCGGGGCTGGTCGAAGGACTGGGTGGCATGTTCGGGTTTGGCGGGCGAGCTGGTGGCTTGCCGGAAACGGAACAGCTTGGCGAGATCTACCAGAAAGACATCCTGCCCAACGTCAGCGGCAACGAGTTCATCCGGTCGTTCACGCCGTACGAGCCGGAGAACCTGCCGGGGCCGCTGCCGTACCTGACTGATGCGCTGGCCCCCATCAACTTCGCCACGGCGGGGATTGCCTCGGAAGTGCCGGTGTTGGGCGCGATGTTCAAGGGGCCGTACCTGGCGAACCTTGGCGCGGAGATGGGCATCGACATCGGGGCGCGGTTTGGCGCGGAACAGGCAGCGGGGGAACGTGGCGCGAGTGTGCCGCTGTTCGGGGAACAGCCCGCGTGGCTGCGCGGCCTCGAGGGTGGGCTGATAGGCGGGCTGGGCGCTGCTGGGGCCATCAAGGGCGCGGACGCGGGGATAGCGAACGCACCAGCGATAGGGCGAAGTTTGGCTGAAACCAATCCGTTTGCGGCGAATATGCCGGGGTATCCGCGCGGTGTGGTTGGGGCGATTGACCCGGAAACCGGGCGACCATTTCAGTGGCAGGCGGTGGGTGGTGGGGCACTTGACTTCGATGAGGAGGTATCTCGCCTAACGAGGACTATCAACGACAACTGGGGTACACCTGTTGCTGCACGAGCACAGAAGCAATTAGACAATCTGATTCTCTCAGACAAGGGGAAGCCAGTTGTTCTGTTTCACGGCTCTGATGAACCAAACCTGGATGTAATTTCCAGCAAGGGCCGAACGGCTACCGGGGCATTCTTCGCACCAGATGAAGATGTTGCGGGGTACTACGGGCGCAACACGTATGCCGTTCACGTTACAGATTCGGGGATGCTCGACCTCCGTGGTGAACAGTCATTTGCTTCCTTTGCGCGGAACGCCCTTGGCCTAGAGGGAGACGAGTTGGCGGACGCCGTGCGCTGGCACGATGAAGGCACTTTGTACAACTCGTATGGCGGCAGAGGGTTGCAGGACGACGTAGTAAACACGGCCAAGTCCCTTGGGTTCCGGGGTGTCATTTTCAATGATGCAACAAGCCAGTTTGGTGTGAACCCGTCCTATGTCTTCGTGGATGATGTGCCGGTGGGCGCAGGGTTGCGTGGTGGCGCTGACATTACTCCCCAGCCACCGAAGCTGACGGCGGACGCGGGGCCGGTCATGGACGCGCGGCGCACGCTGCTTGATGCGTTGCAGCAGGAGGCGACAATTCGGCGCACCGGCACAGCGGCGGCAGAGATAAGCGCGGGCCGGGCAAAGCAGGCGGCGGGGATTGGTTCGGCCATCGAGGGTCTGCAACCGAACGCAACCATTGACGAAGCACTCCAGGCTGCCCGTGGTGGTGCGACAGCAGGGCCGCTGCGGCAGACGTTCGCGGCACCGCTAGAGCTTGCGCCAGAGGTTCAGTCGCAACTTGTACGAGAGATCATCGAGGGGTCGGCGGGCAAGCAGTTCGACACGCTCCGGGCGTTGAAGGCGCTCGACAAGTTGCAGGCCGGAGAGGGTTTGCAGCCGAACGAAATCAAGCTACTTCGCACTATCTACGGCGACGAGGTTGCGGACAGCATCGTGCGCGTGAATCGTGGACGCATCATCACGACGCCGGAATTGACCGATGCGGACCTGGCCGAGATCGGCCGGCGGGCTGTGGTCGATGGACGAAGAGTGGCGCGACTGGAAGTAACCGCACAGCGCCAGTTGGAGATTGCCGACAACCTGCAGCGTCAGTCGTACATGGACCCGACCAACACGCGGCTGCAAAAGGCGGCGGAAGAGGCACGAGCGCGGGGCATAGCACAACAGAACGAAGCTGAGCGATTGATGATCGACCGGGCGTCGCGCGTCGAAGCAGGGCAGCAGGCAAAGGCGTTCAAGGCGGAACAGGCAGAGGCAGGCAAGGGGAGCCGTGCCGAGGCTCGCACGAATGAGGCGTACGACCTGAAGCATCCCAACTCCGAGATGGTCATTCAGCGCGCGGAGAAGATGCTGGGCGAAATCCCGTACCAGTCGTCGGCGTTGCGCCAGGATCACATTGAGGCCATCCGTCTTTGGCTCAAGCAAACCGAGATGCACCTTGACGCGGTGGGCGACGATGCGCCCGGGCTGGTGCGGTCGTTGTATGCGGGGGCCACGGGCGAGGTCAGCGATTCGTTCACCGCGGCACTGATTGACCAGCGGGCGGTGTTGCGGTCCACGCTGGAAGCCCAGGGCCTGCCGGACACCATGGCGAAGACGATTGCGAAGCTGTTGCAGGATGCCGAGCTTCGGGCGCGGTACGGGGAGAATGTGCCACAGCACGTCCTTGATGCGCTGGAGGAAGCGAAGTCGCTGCCCTACGGCTCAGAGGGTGCCATAGGTGGGCTGGCGTCCATCTCGCAGGAGTTGAAGAACACGCAGTTTGGCATCGGTGACCTGGCGGTGTTCGGCCAGCAAGGGTTGAAGGTGGGCACCACCAATGCCGTGCAATTCCTCGTGGGGTCGGTGAACCGGCTGCTGCACATGGCACACCTGCCGAGCATGGACACGACGCTGGCGGATGTGACACTGCCCAAGCGCATCGTGTACCAGCTTGACGGGGTGGCACAGTCAAGCAAGGGTGTGACCGACCTGACCAACGAAGGAACGATTCTGCGGCATCTCGGGAAGGGTGGGCAGTTCCTTGACGAGAAGGCCCTTGTCCCGGCCACGCGGGCGCTTACGGATTTCCAGTTCAAGACGGTGTTGACCAACATCCGCAACGTCGTCTATGAGGGGAACCTGATTCTCGCCAGGGCAAGCGGGGCGGACATCTCTGACCCGCTGGTGCGGAGTAAGGCGGCGGCATGGGCGAACGCGGCTACGGGCGCGGGGAAATTGGCACAGGACACCAAGCGCGCGCAACTTGAGAAAGCGTTCCTGTTGTCGCCAGCGATGCGCCGGGCACAAGCACAGCAGGTCGGCCAGGTGGCGCGGGGACTTACCGGCGGGACGCGGGTTGACCGCGTACTGGCCGCCGCCACCATCACATCAACTGCCGGGGCGCTGCTTGGCGTCGGCAAGTTGCTCAATGACTACGTGGGGCTGGAAGAGTTCGAGTTTGATCCGAGCAAGCCGGGGTTCGGCAACATAACGTTGCCCGGTGGAACGGTAGTGAACCTGTTCCCACAAGAGCAATTCGTGAAGGCTATTGCACGGAGCATCGGCGTCCTGGCGCGGGAAGGGTTCGGGGAAGCGGAAGCCAAAGACATCGCGAAGGAATGGGCAAAGTTCCTTGTATCGAGTGCATCGCCGGCGGTGCGGCCAATTCTGGCGAGTACGGGCGTCGGGTATGACCCCGGACGCGGTTGGCGCTTTGGTGACCTTGGCGAAGGAAAAGGCCTGGCAGAACGGGCGCTGGATGCCGCGCCGTTGCCGCCTATCGTGTCATCGATTGCGCGGGGGGGCGTGGATGCGGTGCGGACGCCGCTGGAGGCGCTGGGCGTCAATGCGTACAAGGAAGGTGCGTATAGCGAACGCGACCGGGCGCTGACTGCGGATACGGAGTTCGGCAAGCCCTACAGGGATCTGGAGCCGTGGCAGAAGCTCGCGGCTGAGGAGAAGTACGGGCGGGTGTACTCCAACGACCCGAAGATCGCCGCATCACAGCAACAGGCTGACACGCTCCAGGAAGAGCAAAGGGCCAAACAAGAGGCAAACGATGGGAGACTGTTGCGCGGTGAGATAACCCCGCAACAGTGGCGTGACGAGCGTTCCCGTGACGATGCGTACTTTGCCGGTCGGTTCGACCAGCTCTACGCGGGTGTGAACTTCGCGGACAAGAGCCTTTCGCCGGTTGACCTGTACTACAAAGCCATTGCCGACGCCACCGACCGGACAACCGGGGACGTGGACTGGGACAAGGTTGATGCATGGAAAGCTGCCCAGGGGCCGGAAGCACTGGCGTACATCGAGCGCAACACGAACCTGCGCGATACGAACCTCGAACAGCAGTATCGCCAGGACGTAAGGCTGTTGGGCGATTCCGGCTACTTCGACGCGGAGAACAAGGTAGCGGTCCGCAAGGCCGACCCGGAGATCGCGGCGGCAGTGCGGCGGTGGGGCTATAGCGAGATGTCGGTGAAGGCCGAGGATACCGTGATGCGGTACACGGCCCAGCAGGAAGTTGACGACCGCTCACTGGCGCAAGGTGCCATCACGCCGGAACAGTGGCGCGAGAACTACAACACGCGGCGTGACCAGCTCCGTGCGGAGAAAGATGGCATCTATGCGGGCATGAAAGACGACGGTGTTTCGACTGACCCAATCGACGCCTACTTCAAGGAGATCGAAAAGGCGGTCGCGCCCAACGGCCAGGACATCGACTGGCAGCAGGTGGACGCGTGGGTGGCGCAACAGCCGGCGGATGTGCAGGCAGCCATCAACTCGTACGCGGCGCCTGGTCTGACGCCAGTGGTTGACCAGTACCGGGCCGACGTGAAGAAGATCGTGGAGTCGCAGTATTGGGACGTGAGCGACCGCGTGACGCAGTATTGGGCCAAGGCTAACGGGTTCGATTGGACAGAGGGCACGGATGCAGACAAGTTCTGGGGTGACATCCAGCAAGAGGTTTACCAGCGCGTCCAGGCCAAGGGATTCGCACCATTGGAGGCGCGGTCATTGACCAACGTCGTCATGGGACAGTTGCAGAAAGACTACGTGGACGTGTCGAGCAAGGTGCGTTCGGCGTTGCGGGATTCCAACCCCGAGCTGGCGCGGCTGCTGGTGCAATGGGGATTTTGGGAGCCGGGCAAGGAAGACACCGGCGAGCTGATTGCGGCGGGGACGCTGCGATGAACTACTTGCGTCGCTTGCGGGTGAACGTGGCGTCGAAGGATCGCCAGAGGGCAAACCCGACTACCCCGGCGGGGATGATCAACAGCGGTGCCCAGACGAACGGGAGGAAGAACATCCCGTACCAGGCAATGCCCGTGAGAACAAAGAGCGCCCAGGCCCACCAGGGGACGGGTTCGCGATTCATCCCACGTAGGGTAGCGCCATGACGCCCGCCGCGCTACAGGTGGAGCGCCCGCTGCTGGTGCTGGTCCGTTGCCGCTGGTGCGGGAAGCCCTGGGGCATGTTGCCGCCGGGCACGCCGTACGAGCGCGTACGTTGCCCGCAGCGGGGTTGTGGCATGGAGTTGTCGGGCACTACTTGACGTTCCTGCATTTCTGTTACACTGCACCCGTAAGGCAATAACCGCGACTCACTAGAAGCCGCCCGCGTCGTTGGACGTGTGGCGGCTTTTTGCGTGTCCGGAATGCCCGGAGGGATTCAGATGGCAGAACAGGACACCGCAGTCCTTGAGCCAACGGAAACCGCGCAGGTCGAAACCGAGGCACCAGAGCTTGACGCACTGGAAACGGACCAGGTTCTCGACGAATCGCCGGAAACCGAGGGCACAGAAGAGGCGGAAACGGACGACGAGCGACTTGACCCGGAAGAGGTTGAGAAGCGCGTACAGGCAGCCATCGCAGAACGCGAAGCGGAGTGGAAGGCAGAGCAAGAGGCACAGGGCTACAAGGCTCGTGTCTCTGAGGCGGAAAAGGTACTTGGCCAGACTGCTGCCCGCAGTATCGGCAACATCATCGCGTGGGCCGTGAAGCAGGTAGAGGAGGGCAAGACCGCCGCCGAAGTGCTGTCGCTTGTGAACCCACAGGCGGTCAATGCCGTTGCTGGTCCGCTTGCCGCTGCTGTGAGCACCCAGGAGTACGAAGCGCGAATCGGCCTGATGGATTCGTATCAGCAGAAGGTGGCCCCATCGTGGAAGCCATCGGTAGAGCTGGTGCGCCAGATGGAGCGTGCGCGTAACTCGGGTGACCCGCGCATCGTGTTCGAGTCCCAACTCGACTACATCCGGCAGATGGTCATCGAAACCGAGGGGCCAAAGCTGTCGGCGGCGGCGCTGAAAGAGCGCGAAGAACAAGCAAAGAAAGCCGGGACGGTGGCCGCGAAGAGGCAGGAGACTGCCGCGCGTGCTGCGCGACCTGGCCCGACGACCGGTGTTGGGAGCAATGGCGCTCCTCCCGCAGACCGCGATGTCATTGGAAACCCGAAAGTATCGATGGCTGAACAGCGTCGAGCATTCGAGAAACTACACGGCTTCGCACCAGACTTCTAATGGAGCAAACCGATGGCGACTGGTAACACCACCACCGGGTCTCTTGCTGATAGCCAGCAACTCATCATCGATTCGGCTCGCCTTGTGCGGGAGTACGAGGGTGTGTGGTCGCGAACCTGCGACGTGCAGCGGCTGTCCGAGAACACCGGCCTTTCGTGGGAAGAGATCTCACTGGCTCAGCTTTCCGCCCAGGCGGTAACCGAGACCACCGAACTGAACAACCCGCAGCAGATGGCGGATACGCTGTTCACCATCACGCCCACGGTGTCGGGCATTCAGCTTATCGTCACCGACCGCGTGTACCGGCGTATGCCCAAGAACGTCATCGCCAAGATGGGCGCACTCGGGCAGAACGCCATCGACCGGAAGAAGGATGAGGACTACCTGACGACCTTCGCCGGGGCCACCACGACCCTTTCTGGCACGGGCTCCACGCTGGCGTCCGGCGTCATCGACGCGGCCAAGGCGCGGATCACTGGGAACGTCACCGAGCCGGCGATGGGCACCGTCGTCACCGTCCTGCATGGCTACCAGATCAAGGACATCCAGGATGAGCTGAAGTCGGGCGTCGGCACGTACACCGTTCCCAGCGGCCTCACGGAAGATGTCTTCCGGCGCGGGTTCCAGGGGACGGTAGGCGGGACCAACCTCTACGAAGACGGGAACATCACCATCAACGCCACCCCGGACGCACGGGGCGCGACCCACGCCAAGGAAGCCATCGTCATGGTGCAGGGCCACAGCCCGCGCACTGAGAAGCGGCGCAGGCCGGAAATCGGCGGCGGTGCGGACGAGCTGTTCATGTACGACGAATACGCCTTTGGTGAGCGTTCTGCGGGCAACTGGCTCTACGGGATTCTCTCGGACGCCACGGCACCGACGAGCTAACGACCACCTAAGTCACTCAGTCTCCCGGAGGTTCGCCGGGTAGAGAAATCCTGAGGAGGAAATTCAGATGGCTGGTTCTGTTGGAAAGATCAAGTTCGGCTCCGACTTCACCGGGAAGTACGACTCGGTTGTGTGGGGAGCTGCTGCGCTGGTCTCAGGCGACACCTGGGGCGATGGTATCGGGTTCGTATCGGTCAACGAAGGTTCGTTTGCGTCCACCGTGGACGAGCCGGGTGGCATTCTCGCCATCACGACCGATACGGGCGACAACGACAATGCCGTCCTGTACGCCGGGCCTTTCAAGGCTGCGGACGGCGGCATGGAGGTCGAGGCCCGCTTCAAGTACAGCAACGTGGACTGCGCGGTCTACGTCGGGTTCACCGAGACCCTGGACGGCACGACCCCGGTCATGCCGGCGGAGTTCGCCACGGCGACGATGACGTACAACGGCACGGGCGGCATGGTTGGCTTCAACTATGACGTTGACGGCACGACCGACGACTTCCGCGCTGTCATGGGCGACGGGGGCGCGGGCGTCTCCGGTTCGAGCACCACTGGTGTTCGCGCCAATGCAACCGTCACCGCAGACCGCTGGATCATCGCTCGCGTGGTGGTCTACCCCGACACCAGCGCCGAATGCTGGCTGGGTGAAATCGGCCACGCGGACAGCGCCAACGTCCCGACGATGCGGCTTATCAAGAAGTTCGCCGCCGGCCTGACGGCAACCGACCTCATGTTCGCCTGTCTCATGATCGAGAACCGCTCGGGCAACGCTCGCGTCCTGGAAGTTGACTACTTCTGTGGCGAGGCCGGGCGCGACTGGGCCTGCGACTAAAACGAGAGGGGGTGAGGGTTAACTCCTCACCCTTTATCTCCCGACTATTTGTCAAGTGCTGCCTAAGCAGCCAATAGGTAAGGAGTTTTGAAATGGGAGCGACCCATAGGGGTTGGAAGTTCGATGTGACGAATGGGCGGCTTGCCGCTCAGTACAACGCAACGGAAGTGTTCGACTTCGACGATAACGACATGGCGATCGCGGTGGCGCTGACGACTGCCCTTGGACAGACGGCAACGACCGGGGACATCACCGCCACGGCGGGGAACCTGGTCGCGACGGCTGGCGACCTGCGGGTGACCGCTGGTAATGCCCGGCTTGGCGCGGTATCTGCGTTCGGCACCACGGAGCCAACCTCGGCTATCGTGTTCAAGCAGGGTACGGAGTTCGCCGGGGCGATTGCGACTTCGGGCGGTCTCATGTCGAATGCCACGGTTGTCCGCAAGATCATCGCTGCTGGCACCGTCTCCAACGTCGAGACCTAGGCCATGCAACTCACCTGCGACAAGTGCGGCGAAGTGGTGTCCGGGCCGGTGGAAGAGTCGGTCAAAGACACGATGGATCGGCATAAGGCGAAGAAGCACAAGGTGGCGAAATGACCGCTACGCTCGACATGGCTGCAGTCGATATTGTGTCTGCGCTCGGGGTGTTGCCAGAGGATTTCTGGAACCACGAGGACGATGCATGTGACTGCACGTTTCAGCGTATCGGCATGTGGAAGAACCCCTATCTCGGGGAGACGCTTGAAGTTCGGATGTGTTGCATCTGGGCGGAGTTGTACAAACTCTTCCCACAGTACGTCCGAGTGACGCCCGCCTACCTTGTGGATGACGAGACGTGGGATACCAGCGTTTGGGAGTGGGACGGGGAAGACAACATGCCGCGTTCCATCTTCTATCGCCAGATGGCGCGGAAGGACGGCATTTCACTTGGCGAGGCACGCGAGCGCTACGCGCACGTAGAGCCCCCCAGGGGCACGCCACGGCCCGTTGCGACCCAGGAGGGGCCATCCCTTGTAACGCTGCTTTATGCCCAGGTGGTGAACCTTAAGCGGCGGCTGGAAGCATTGGAGGCCAAGCCTTGATCACCCCTGTAACGCTCACGGTGCATCCAGACGAGAAGTGCTGGCGGCTGAAAGAAGTGAACCTGGTGCGCCCTCCGGTGTACCAGTGGCACCGCTACCAGTTTGTCTGGGTGGCGCGTGATGGGGTTGTTTACGAATGGTCGGCAGACCTTGGGCCGAAAGAGGGCTTTGCCGCCCCGGAGATCGACGTACCGGGCATCTGGGAACACACGGTAGGGGAACTGTGGGACATCGCCGAGCGGTACAGATTAGGCGAGGACCACTGGCGACAACGGATGGCGGAGTTGGCTTCCGAGAGCACCATCGTTCCCGACCTCATCGACCAGCTAGAAGAGCGGACGAAAGTCATCCATAACCGGAGCCTGTTCGGCTTTGGTGGGAGCAAACAGCGAAACGGATTCAGCAGGAGGGCTGCACTTGAGCACCGCAATTGAAGATGCCTTGATTGAGGCAAAGATTGATCAGATCAAGGAGACGCGGGACCACGGGTTCAGCGTGTTCAACCCCGGCGACCCGGAAGTGAGTTCGGCCCTTGAGGGGCGCGGGATGAAGCTGACGAGTACCGCCGAGGACCGGGCCATCATCTACGACACCGAGACGGGCGAACCGCGCGAAGTCCTGGTGAACATGCTCGCCAAGACGCTGAAGAAGAAGCGGAACGGCAAGCCCGCGTTTTCGGTGTCTCCGGTGAAGGAGTTCAAGCGTGGCAGCGTGCCTTGCTGGTTCAACCCGGCGAGCCCGCGCTACGAAGCCATCCGGCAGATTCCCGGGTTGGAGAACTTCGAGTGTCCTTCGGCCAACCTGGCGTCAGAGTTTGATGCAGAGCTGCACGCGAAGAATCGCCATGACCGGCGGTATTTGCGGGTGAAGGACCACGAAGAGCGCATGGAGAAGATCGCTGACCGGGAACGGCAGGACCGCCAGATCGCCGCAATGATGGCGATGGCCGAACGCCGCGGCCCCGGGCGACCACCGAAAGAGGACTGACGAATGTCGCAGATTGAGACCATCTTTCGGAACTACACGGACGCGTTTGGCTACCTGTCCGCACAGGGGCGCATGTACCGCTTTGCTGGTGCGGCACTCAACACGCCAGCGACCGGGGCAACGAGCGTAGCAACCACCACGCCGACGTTCCTGTTGCATGTGACGGCAGGGACGCAGTACGCGGTTATCCCTGCTGAGATGCGGCTATTCCAGGCGGGCACGGTTGCGGGTGGGGCTATCACCTACTTGATGGAGATGGACAACGCGGACCGCTACACCAGCGGTGGCACGGCCATGCTGTCGTTCAACTCTCGCACGGATGGGGCGGCGCTGCCGTCTGGCATTGCCATGTACAGCACCGTGGGCAGCGCGATCGTCGCTACAGATGCGGTAGGCATCCGCATGGATGGGGCACTGCTTGGGCAGGACGTATCCCCGGCAGAGGGTGCGGTGAATCAGCTCGTCTGGACGCCGCAGGCGGGGGCCGACTACCTGGTGCCGACCGCGAGCCTGGGCGCGTCGTGGCTGGTGAACACCTCAGCAGCCACGACGGGGCCAACGTGGTTCTTCAACTTCAAGGCGGCGGTCGTGCCGCTGGATTGGATGAGCTAAGTGGCTGCGCTGGGATGGCTGCTGAATCTCGACTTCGCGGGAGGCTCGGATGGCGGTGGGACTCCTGCGACGAGCAGTGGGCCATCTACGGCGCGGCGGCTTGACCGCACAAAGCGACGTTATGGCGTGGGGTACGGGTACCACTTCTGGAGGGTTCGATGGCTGACGACATAACCCTCAATAGTGGCTCAGGTGGCGACACACTGGCGGCTGATGACATCGCGGGAGTGAAGTACCAGCGGGTCAAGATTTCGGTGGGCGCGGATGGGGCGGCGGCTGATAACAGCACAGCGGCACCGCTGGCCGTGAAGATCAGTGATGGGACCGACGTTGCGACGGTAACGGCGGGCGGGTTGCTCCAGGTGGACGCAAGCGGGGCTACTGTGCCGGTAAGCGGGACGGTTACTGCGGAATTGTCTGCGACAGACAACGCCGTCCTCGACGCCATCGCCGCATCGGTTGCAGCCATCGACGCTGATGCCACAACGATTATTGGGCATGTCGATGGGATTGAAGCCCTTCTTGGCACGATGGACGCGGACACATCTGCGCTGGCCGGTGCGGTTTCGGGTACTGAAGTCCAGGTGGACATCGTGGCCGCGCTCCCCGCTGGCACGAACGCTATCGGGAAGCTCGCGGCCAACTCCGGTGTGGACATCGGGGATGTGGATGTGACCAGCGTCGTCCCGGGCACCGGGGCCACGAACCTCGGCAAGGCTGAGGATGCTGCTCATGCCTCTGGTGACACCGGAGTGATGGCGCTTACTGTCCGCACGAACACAGCGGCATCCCGTGCGGGGACCGATGGTGACTACCAGCCGCTCATTACGGACACAAACGGTCGCCTGCACACGATTGAGCCCTCGCAGGCCAACATTCTTACTGCTGTCCAGCTTATCGATAACGCTTCTGTGAACCACGATGCTACCGTGGTGAGCGGGGTCACGCAGATTGGCCTTGCGGCCCGCTCGGCAGCGCCGACCGCTGTTGCCACAGGTGACGCCACGCGGGCGTTGGCCACCCTGCTCGGCAAGCAGATCGTCTATCCCCATGCCCTTCCTGCCGAGACGTGGCAGTACGCGGGGCCGACCGGTGGGATTACGGACACTGCCGACGATGCGATCCAGGCAGCGGGCGGAGCCGGGGTGCGGCACTACCTCACGGCCCTGACCGTGGTGAACTCCCACGCGACCGTGGGCACGGAAGTCGTCATCAAGGACGGCTCGACGGTGATCCACCGGGGCTACGCGGCGGCGGCTGGCGGTGGCTATACGCTGACCTTCCCGACCCCGCTTCGGGGCACGGCGGCGACGGCCTTGAACGTCGCGTGCATCACGACCGGCTCCGCGACTGTGGTGAGCGCCAGCGGCTTCTCGGCGGCAGAGTAATGCAGCCCGGCCGCGCCCAACCTGCGCTGACTCGGGCCAACGCTCCTACGGCCTTCGCCCTCCGCAACATCGCGGACCGCAAGGCCCGAGGGAGGTTCCGCGCTGCGGCCACAGCGGAGGCAGTGGGGCGCGAACTGGAATGGACGGATGCCGAGGGCTGGCGCTACCAGCTTGAAGCGCCCCCGCGCGTCACCATCGCAGCCAAGGACATCGAGCGGGCGGCGGCCACGGTGGACCTGCAAGTGTGGGACGCGACAGATACCCTCATCTTCCGCGACCGCATCCACGCTTGGGACGGCTTCCCGGTGCTGGTGCCGAACGGGACGCAGCACAAAGAGATGTTGCCGGACGGCACGACGCAGCGAGTAGACAACTTCCGTGAGTCCCCGGTAGAGGCTGCGCGGAGCGATTTGGGCCACACCGTGCGCGTGGTCACGAAGAGTGGGAAGTCCCCGTGGGTGAAGGCTAAGCCGGGGACGGTGAGCACGTTCTACGCGGATACGGGAGACGGGTATGTCTACTCCAATAGCACTTCTTATGCTTCAACGCGAAGCGGGTCTAATCTCTCGGCGTCAACGGACGTTTTTGCTAGAGAAGCACGATGGGCAAAGTCGGGATCAGACTACTACATTTTTGAAGGCTTCTTCCGATTTGATACGTCAGCTATAGGTGTGAGTGAGGAGATTACTTCAGCAGAACTTGCGCTACACGGGACGGGTATCAGCATCCAAAACGCTGATGGATGGACAAACATCTTGGCAAGGCTATATGACTACGGCGCAGGTTTAGATACGGGCGATTACCGTGCTACAGATGGAACATCTTCTGGCGACACATTGTTGGCTTCCTTGCCACGCACATCATGGAGTACTAGTGCGTACAATACATTCTCCAGTGAGTCAGAGTTTGCTAGCAGCGTAACAAAGGGCGGTTGGACAGGGCTATATGTACTTATTCAGGAGGCTGAAGCAGCAACGGCCCCGACGGGTACTAATCAGGTGGTCTGGTATTCTGCGGATGAGTCTGGAACCAGTAGAGACCCGAAGCTGGTGGTCACGCACGCGAGTGCGACCAAGCCCTTCCGCCGCTCCCTCCTCGGCGTGGGGTTCTAGATGCTGACAGACCTCTACCCGCAAACGCCACTTACAGCGACTAACGCGCCGCTGACGACCTGGCTATCCAAGATGCCAGATGAAGCATCGCGCACTCGGCTTCGGGCAAGGCTTTCGGTTGAGACGCTTGGAAACGTCGTTGCGTGGGTCGATACCGATGGCTGGCACTACCAGTTGGAAGCGCCCCCGGCTGTGCGCGGTGATGTTGTCGTTGTTGACCTGCGGGTGTGGGATGCTGGAAACATGCTCGTCTTTCTCGACCGTATCGAGATTCCCGGTGGGTTTCCATTGTTGATGCCCGATGGCACGCAGCATAAGGAGAGGGGTGTTCGAGTAGACAACCTTCGTGAAGCACCGTTAGATGCAGCTCGTGCGGAACTAGGGCGTATCGTAAGGGCAGCCACTGCTACCGGGCGGCACATCAAGGAGGAGAACATTGCCAGACCTTGACCTTGCGGTAATCGGGGGCATCGGCGCAGCGATGGGCTACGGTATCTCTCGCATCCCATGGCGGCGCTTGTTGCGTCGTCACAAATGGGTTGATGACGTAACGGTACAAACGACTCGCGGGAAGCTCATGCGCCAGAGTTGCCGCGATTGTTCAGCTACGCGGTTCAAGCCGTAGTAGACTTGGGGGAAATATGACCACGCCAGCATCGATCGTCCAGCGCATGATCGCACTGCTCCCCGGCGACGACGCCATCGGGGAATACGCAGCGGTGACGGCGCTTGCCACGGGCAGCGTGACGGCGGGGACGCTGGCCTTTGGCGGCAACAGCGAAACGAAGTACGCGCAGAAGTGGATATGGCGTCCCGACACCGCAACCGATGCCGACCGTATCCGTTTGTGTGATTCGTGGGTGCCATCTAGCGGCCTGTTCGAGCACAGCGGGGCCAACTACGCCGACACGACGATCACGGGTGAGAACGTCTACCTGCTCAACTTCGACCCGCGCCACATCCGCCGCGCCATCAACGAGATCGTCCAGAGATTGCAGCGGCGGTATGAGGTCGAAGTGATCGGCATCCAGGGGGTAGACCGCTTCTGGGTAGGCGACCTGTCGTGGCTGGCGGAGCCGGGTGACATCATCGCCCTGTACGAGAACCACTCTCCGGTGCTGACGCGGAACAGGTACCTTCGCGACTACAACACCATCAACACCAGCGGCGACCACGAGCCGGACTTCTGGACGGTGGCAAACGGCGCGGCCGGTACCGGGCGAAGCACTACGCAGACCTGGCGGAACAACAAGTACAGCTTTGCCCTTGTGCGGTCCACCACGGACGCGACGGTGACACAGACCATCCCGCTACTGGAAAGCGGCGTCACGGGCGACACGTTGCGCGGAGAGGCCATTACCGCCGTGCTCGTTGGTTGGACGGCGACGGCATCGAGCCTCGAAGTGGAAATCCTTGAGGATGGCGCGGTGGTGGCGTCGAGCTCGTACCACACGGGCGGGAGTAGCTGGGAGGAGATGACGGCAACGTGGACGGTCGGCGCGGCGGCCAAGAGCCTGTCGATGCGGGTGAACATGGATGCGGACGCCACGGCCTACATCGGGGAGTTGTACGCGGTGCGCGGCTCGATTGACGACACGGTGCGCCGGGACAACTACCCGCGCACGCCACTGGGGAAGCACCTGTACGAGTGGGAGCAGGGCGGCACACTGGCGCTCAAGAGCGGCGGCAAGAGCAAGGGTGGGCAGTACATCCTGGCGACGAAGCGGGGCTACCCGGCGTTCGACAACACGCGGCTGATTAGCGGCGCGGCGGACACCGACGAGACCGACGCGCCGGAAGTGGCCGTAGCGTGCGGGACCATCTGGAAGCTGTTCGAGGCGAAGGCGGCGGGCGACACGAAGTCGGCGGACTGGGTACGCGCGGCGGACTGGCGGGTGCGGTTTGAGAAAGAGGCGTCGCAGCACATGTACATCCCGACGCAATCGCAGGGCGGGTTCAACATGCTCGGCTCTCCGCTGGCAGCGGGCGCACGGAGGATGCCGTAGATGCCCATTGCTCGCTGGCGGCTGGATACCCCCGCGCTGAATGGCTACGAGGACATCGGCTACGGCACGGAATCCCTCGAAGGCGTGCTGTCGTGCTCGTACGGCGACAACACGGATAGCCGTTGGCGTGGGGAGCTACGCCTAGGGCCGCTGGTGACAACGATCGATTGCGATGGAGCCGACGCGGCGGGCGGTGGCAGCGCGGGCACCCCGGCCACGGTAACCGCCTTCGCCTTCAGCAACGGGATCAACGCGATAGACCAGCTGGTAGTCGGGCGCGGGACGAAGCTGGCGGC
>ERZ724503.488-NODE-488-length-16992-cov-5.635532_pt1 | contig 16992 bp, 13 predicted proteins | sample MGYA00376036_ERZ724503 | MGnify/ENA primary metagenome ERZ724503 (study PRJEB28724, sample SAMN07190885) | wastewater metagenome | isolation source: influent of sewage treatment plant in Hong Hong | place: Hong Kong | collected 2016-03-17 ...
GACGAAGATGCCGCCGGTGAACCACAGCGCGAACGCCGAACGGCCGTCCGGGTGGATCAGCCCCGGTGACCACCAGGCCTGGTCCATCAGATCGGTGTCGGCGCCCGCGGCGATGCCGGCCAGATGTGCACGGCCCTGGTTTCCCCACGGCCCCATGGTGTCCCGCGACGAACCGGGTACGCCGAACCGGGCCCGCAACTCGTCGTTGCCCTCGAATCCGCCGGCGGCCAGCAGGACGCCGCGGCGGGTCCGGATCCTTCGGGTGGCCCCGTTGGTCTCCAGAACGGCGCCGACGACGCGACCGTCTTCGACGACGAGGTCGACCAGGGCGGTGTTCAACCGGGCGGCGAAGTTCGGATACTGCCGCGCCGCGATCAGGAACCGCGCGATCAGGGCCCGGCCGCCGACGAAGTAGTCGTGCGGACGGGGCGCACCCAGGCGATCTGAGTCCAGCGGGCCGCGGATCAGTTCGGCCAGATCGGGCGCGGCGGCGACCTTCAACGGTTTGGCCGCCATGTGGCGCATCCCGTCGGCGCGCGCCTTCGGCGCCTTGCCGAAGTAGTCCGGCCACGGCATCGCCATGAACTTGATGTTGTCGTCGCTCTCCAGGTACTCGACCAGGGGTGCGCCGCCGCGGACGTAGGTCTCCTGCAGTTCCCGCGGGGTGCGGTCGCCGACGACGGCGGTGTAGTACTCGCAGGCGTCCTCGACGGTGTCGTCGGTCCCGGCCCGTAGCAGAAAGGGGTTGGCGGGGAACCACATTCCGCCGCCGCCGGAGTAGGCGGTGGTGCCGCCGAACATCTCGGTCGCTTCGACGAGGACGACGTCGAGGCCCTCACGGGCCGCGGTGTAGGCGCCGGTCACCCCGCCGGCGCCGGATCCCGCCACCAGCACATCGCACTCGTCGTCCCAATTCGGCTCAGCCATTGCCGATCTCCCTTCTCACAGGAACCGCTCGCGTCCGTGCCGGTGGAACTCGGCCTCCAGTGCCGCCACGTCAGCGTTCATCATCAGGTGATATTCGGAAGCGCCGCGCCCCACCCAGCGGTACACCGGGTCATCGCAGCGCCATTTCTGTTGTTGCAGATCGCGTTTGAGCACCTTGTTGGACCCGGTCACCGGCAACCGCGCCGACACCCGCAGCATCCGGGGCATGCCCTTGGTGCCCAGATCCGGTTGCCCTCCGAGATATACGGCGAAGGCGGCCACGTCGAAGCGCCCGGGGTCGGCCACTTCGACGGCGGCCATCACCTGATCGCCCGACTGGGGGTCGGGCACCCCGTAGACGGCGGCGGCCACCACCTCCGGGTGGCGCCGCAGCACCCACTCGACGGTCAGGGCCGAGATGTTCTCGCCGTCAACGCGGATCCAGTCGCCGCGCCGGCCCGCGAAGTACAGGAACCCCGCCTCGTCGACGTAGCCCAGATCGCCGGTCCAGTACCAGCCGTTGCGGATCCGCTCGGCGTCGGCGGCGTCGTTCTTGTAGTAGCCCTCGAAGTCGCGTGCGCCCCGGGTGTCGACGATCTCTCCGACCGCGTCGTCGGCGTTGACGACCCGGCCATGAGCGTCGAGAACCGCTGGCGGACAAGGGGTCAGTGAGTCCGGGTCGACCACTGCAATCCCGTCGTGCGCCGGGCGGCCGAGTGCGCCCGGCGGTGCGTCGGGTGCGACGGCCGCCGCGTTGCCGCCTTCGCTGGAACCGTAACCCTCGAACAGCACCGCGCCGAAGCGGCGCCGGAACACCGCCTGGTCGTCCGGCGATGCCTCGGTGCCGAAGCCGCGGACCAGTGTGTTGTCCGCGTCATCGGGACGCTCCGGCGTGGCCATCAGGTATGCCAGGGCCTTACCGACGTAGGTGAAGAACGTCGCCCCGAAGAACCTGACATCGGGCAGGAACCCCGATGCGGAGAACGACGGCGTCAGGCAGACCGTCGCGCCGACGGCCAGTGCCGGCGCCCACAGGGCCATGATCGCGTTGCCGTGGAACAGCGGCATGCAGCAGTAGTCCACGTCCGCGCGGACATGACCGTACTTCTCGACGGCCGTGTATGCGATGCGGGCCAGCCGGCCCTGGGTGCACCGGACCGCCTTCGAGGTACCCGTGGTGCCCGAGGTGAAAAGCAGCAGCAGAAGGGATTCCGGCCCGACGCCGGCCGTGGCGGCCGGCTCGGATCGGTGGCCCGCCACCGCCGCGACGTATTCCGGGCTGTCGGTGCACAGGATTCGCTCCGGACCGATCCCGGTGTCCAGGTCCCGCAACATCGGCAGCCGGGCGGCGTCGGTGACCAGCAACTGACAATCGGCGTGCCGGATGTCGGCGGCCATGTCGGCGGGTCCGCGGGTCGGATTGATGCCCACGATCGTCGCGCCGGCCAAAGCGGCGCCGCCGAGCCAGAACACGAAATCCGGTGTGTTGTCGAGCAGTACGCCGATATGGAACGGCCCCGGGCCGCGCAGCTCCGATGCCAGCGCACCGCGGGCGGCGGACTCGCGGACCACCGCATCCCACGTCCAGTCCCGGCTCCTGGTCCGCAGCCCGGGGTGGGTGTCACCGAGCCGGTCCAGAAGCATCGACGCGATGTCCTCCCGCACGGTCAGGCCCCGGATGCGCGGGCGGGGGGAGCGATGCGGTGCACCGGGTCGGCGCACTCGGTGCCCTCGGCGGACAGTTGGCGCTTGAGGATCTTGAACGTCTCGGTACGCGGCACCGACGAACCGACCCGCACGAACGCCGGCCACTGCTTCGGCCCGAGATCGCTTTGCTCCGAGAGGAATCGGCGGAAGTTGTCGGGGTCGAATGCGGCGCCCTCGGGCAGCACGAGGGCGGCCATCACCTGATCCCCGACCGCCGGGTCGGGGATCGGGTACACCGCGGCCTCGGTCACCCCCGGGTAGCGCGTCAGGACGCGTTCGATGGGTGCGGTGCCCAGGTTCTCCCCGTCGACGCGCATCCAGTCGCCGAGTCGCCCGGCGAAGTGGGCGAACCCGTGCTCGTCCCGGTAGGCCAGGTCACCGGTGTGGTACACGCCGCCGCGCATCCGGTCGGCCTCGGCCTGCTCGTCTTTGTAGTAGCCGCGGAACTGGCCGCGGCCAGCGGTGTTGACCAATTCCCCGACCACACCGGGCGGGCACTCCTCGCCGGTGTCGACGTCGACGATCGTGACACCGTCGACGAGCGGTCCCAGCGCCCCCTCGGGGGTGTCGGGGGTGCGCGCGATGGACACCCCGCCCTCGCTGGAACCGAACCCGTCAACCACCTGCACACCGAATCTCGCGGCGAATCGGCTCAGATCCCGCGGTGCGCCCTCGTTTCCGTACGCGACCCGCAACGGATTGTCGGCGTCGTCCGGGGCTTCGGGTGTGGCCAGGATGTAGGACAGCGGCTTGCCGACGTAGTTGGCGTAGGTGGCGCCGAAGCGGCGCACGTCGGGGAAGAACCCCGACGCGGAGAACTTGCGGCGCAAGGCGATCGACGCGCCAGCGGCCACCGCCGGAGCCCACCCCGCCATGATCGCGTTCGAATGGAACAGCGGCATGGACAGATAACAGGTGTCCGACGGTCCCAGACCGAACCGCTGCGCCAGCATCTGACCGGGAAAGGCCACCTTCTCGTGCGTGCACCGCACCGCCTTCGGATCGCCGCCGGTGCCGGAGGTGAAGATCAACATGAACAGGTCGTCCGGATCGGCGTCCGGGAACTTGACCGGCGCTCCCCGGTGGGACGCCAATTCGGCTGTGAATTCGGGTGATTCGACGTCGACGGCGGCGATGTCGTGCTGGGTGTTCTCCCGATCGGCGAGCACGAACTGGCAGTCGGCGTGGTCGATGTCACGCTGCAGGGCGGCGCCCCGGCGGGTCGGGTTCAGTCCGACCGGCACGATGCCCGACAGCGCCGCGGCCACCAGCATCGTGCAGAAGAATGGCGTGTTGCCGAGCAGCACGCCGACGTGGCGCGGACGGTCCGGGTCCAGCCGGGCGTCCAGCAGCGCGGCCAGCGCCGCACCGTCGTGAATGTGGTTGCGCCAGCTCACAAAGGAGACATCGCCCTCGCCGTCGGCAATATCGCGTGAATAGACGCCCCGATCGTCGACGTCGACCAGTTCGGCCAACAGACCGGACACTGTCGAGTGATTTCGGTGCATTTCCCGTCGGTCAGCGACGGTTCCTGCACCGAAATCACTCATCGTCGGGCTCAGGCGGGGGTGTCGGCCAGTTCGCGGCCGATCACCAGCAGTTGCCCGGTGGCGCTGCCGACCGCGAACTCGGCCTGTTTGGCCGCCAGGAAGTACCGGTGCACCGGGTGGTCGGTGTCGATGCCGACGCCGCCGTGCACATGCACCGCGGTGTGCGCGACGCGGTGTCCGGCCTCGGCGGCCCAGAACGCGGCGGTGCGCACGTCGACGTCGGCGGGCAGGTCCTCCGAGAGACGCCACGCGGCCTGCGTGACGGTCAGGCGCAGGCCCTTGATGTCGATGTAGCCGTCGGCCAGCCGCTGGGCGACGGCCTGGAAGCTGCCGATCGGCCGGTCGAACTGCTCGCGCTCGCGGGCATACTCCGCGGTCATCTCCAGCGCGCGGGCCAGCACGCCGAGCTGGAATGCGCTGAGCCCGAGCGTCTGCCGGGTGGTCAGCCAGTCGACGACCTCGCTTCCGCCCACCACCCGCTCGGCGCCGGCCGGCACACCGGCCAGTTCCAGGTGCGCCACACTGCCGTGGCCCGTGGTGCGCAACGGTGTGACGGTGACGCCGGCGTCGGCGGCCGAGACCAGGAAAACCTTGGTGCCCGAGCCGGTTTCGGCGGGCACCAGGAACGCGTCGGCCACCGGCCCGTAGGCGACCTGAGTGCGGGTGCCGGTGAGGCGGAACGCGCCGGAGTCCTCGGCGGCCTGCACCGGTCCGTCGCCCATGTCGCCCGCCAGTGCGACCGTGAGAAGCTTGCTGCCGGCCACCGCCGGGGCGGCCCAATCCTCTTGCAGCGCAGCCGAACCGAACTTCGCCAGCGCTCCGGCGCCGAGTACCGCGGACTCGAGGTAGGGCACGGCCGCCAGTTGCCGGCCGAGCGCTTCGAGGACCGCGGCCTGCTCGAGGACGCCGTATCCGCCGCCGCCCACGGCCTCGGGCGCGGCGGCCGAGAGGATGTCGGCCTCGATCAGCTTGGCCCACAGGTCGCGGTCGAAGCGGGTGTCCGATCCGTCGAGTTCGCGTTGGTGCTCATTGGTACAGATCGACTCGGTGATGGTGCGGACCAGGCCGCCGAGGTCGTCGGAGGCTTCGCTGTGTGAAAAGTCCATGGTCTTCGGTTCTCTCCGGATTTCTCGGGCTAGCGACTGGCGTGGGGCAGGCCGAGCGCGACCATGCCGATGATGTCGCGCTGGATCTCGTTCGTGCCGCCGCCGAACGTCAGGATCAGGCAGGACCGGTGCATCCGCTCGATGCGGCCGCGCAGCAGCGCGCCGGGTGAATCCGTGCGCAGCGTCGCCGCCGTGCCGAGCACCTCCATCAGCAGGCGGTAGGCCTCGGTGGCCAGTTCGGTGCCGTATACCTTCGCGGCGGACGCGTCCGCCGGTGACGGCGTCGCGTCGGTGGCGGAGGCGAGCTCCCAGTTGATCAGCTTGAGCACCTCGGCCTTGGCGTGCACCCGGGCGAGGTTGAGCTGAACCCACTCGGAGTCGATCAGTCGCCTGCCGTGCCCGTCCTTGGTGTTCTGCGCCCATTCCCGAACTCCTTTGAGCGCCAAGAAGATCGGCTGCGCCGACACAAGGGCGACGCGCTCGTGGTTGAGCTGGTTGGTGACCAGCTTCCAGCCGGCGTTCTCCTCGCCCACCAGGTTGGTGACGGGCACCCGCACGTCCTGGTAGTAGGTGGCACTGGTGTCTACACCGGACATGGTGTGCACCGGCGTCCAGGAGAAGCCCTCGGCCGTGGTGGGAACGATGAGCATCGAGATGCCGCGGTGCTTCTTCGCTTCCGGGTTGGTGCGGACCGCCAGCCAGACGTAGTCGGCGTAGGCGATGAGCGAGGTCCACATCTTCTGCCCGTTGATGACGTAGTCGTCGCCGTCGCGCACGGCGGCGGTGCGCAGTGACGCCAGGTCGGTGCCCGCGCCGGGCTCGGAGTAGCCGATCGAGAAGTGCAACTCACCCGCGGCGATCTTGGGCAGGAAGAACTTCTTCTGTTCCTCGGTGCCGAACGCCATGATCGTCGGCGCCACGCTGTTGATGGTCAGGAACGGCACCGGCACGTTGGCCAGGGCCGCCTCGTCGTTGAAGATCAGGCCGTCCATCGGCGGCCGCGCCTGTCCGCCGAACTCCGTGGGCCAGGACAACGTCAGCCAGCCGTCCTTGCCCATCTGCGCGACCGTCTCGCGGTAGACGTTTCCCCGGCCCATCTCGCCGTCGCCCGACGCCAGCGCCTCGGCGCGTTCGGGAGTCATGAGCTTGGTGAAGTAGGCGCGCAGTTCGCGACGCAACTCCTCCTGCTCAGGGGTGTAGCCGATCCGCATCGCGCTTCCTCACTTCTCGGGCGACCTCGGGAATTCCGCCCGGTTGCATTCCTGGTTGTAACACGTTCTAGTCTTGGGGTCCAGAACGGTGCAAGACTGGCTCGACGGGCCGCGGATCCCATCCGGGGCCTGCCTGGATCGGGAGGAGATTGTCATGCGTGTGGAAGTCGACCACGATCGTTGCGAGGGCAACGCGATTTGCGTGGGTATAGCTCCCGACCTGTTCGGCCTTGACGATGACGAGTACGCCGTGATGAAGGTTGCCGAGATTCCCGCCGACCGGGAAGCGCTGGCCGAACAGGCGGTCGCCGAATGCCCCCGCGCCGCGCTGGTCCGAAAAGACTAGAGGTATTCGTATCTTGAGCGACATTGATCTTTCCGGAAAGGTCGCCGTTGTCACCGGCGCCGCCGCGGGCCTGGGTCGCGCCGAAGCCGTCGGGCTGGCGGCCGCGGGCGCGACCGTTGTGGTCAACGACATCGCTGGCGCGTTGGACAACTCCGACGTCCTGGCGGAGATCGCGGCGCTGGGCGCCAAGGCCGTCGCGGTTCCCGGCGACATCAGCGCGCGGTCCACCGCCGACGAGCTCGTCGCCACCGCCGACGGCCTCGGCGGCTTGGACATCGTCGTGAACAACGCCGGCATCACCCGTGACCGCATGCTGTTCAACATGTCCGACGAGGACTTCGACGCCGTCATCGCCGTCCATCTGCGCGGCCACTTCCTGCTGACCCGCAACGCGGCGACCTACTGGCGGGACAAGGCCAAACGAGGCGGCGACGGCGGAGAAAACACCGTGTACGGCCGGATCATCAACACCTCGTCGGAGGCCGGTCTGGGCGGCCCGCCCGGCCAGGCCAACTACGGCGCCGCCAAGGCCGGCATCACCGCGCTGACGGTGTCGGCCGCGCGCGGACTGGGCCGCTACGGCGTGCGCGCCAATGCGATCTGTCCGCGCGCCAGGACACCGATGACCGCCGAGACGTTCGGCGCGGCGCCGGAGCTCGGCAGCGGCGAGGTCGACCCGCTGTCCCCGGATCACGTGGTGACGCTGGTCCGGTTCCTCGCCTCGCCCGCCGCCGAGAAAGTCAACGGACAGGTGTTCGTCGTCTACGGGCCGTCGATCGGTCTGGTCGCGGCGCCCGTGCTCGAGCACAAGTTCACCGCGTCGGGCGATGCCTGGACGCCGGACGGTTTGGGTGCCGCGCTCGGCGGATACTTTGCCGACCGCGACCCGAACCGGATGTTCTCCTCGGTCGGCCTGCTCGACAATTGACAATTCGGTCAATCACGCGGTACCCGCGCAGTTGTTATCGGGACCTCCCGACAGCGGTAGAACGTGTTCTAGAATGACCCTGCTTGCATGGTCATTGACCTGCGAAAATAAGGACTCATGATGGATTTGTCCGTTCTTTGACACTGCCAACTCGTTCTAGCTAGGATTGCCGTCTCACACAGCTTTACGTCCGGTCAACGGAGTTTTTCGGCCAGTCGATCGGAAACTGCGCGGAATTCGCCAGATCCGTGCGGATTTCATGGCCGGGCTGGTCCGGGAAGAAGGGAACCGAAGGTTGCTCGCACAGCTCGCGGTTCCGGCCCGGGCCGTGGGCGGCTTCATGGAGATGTCGATCGACACCTTCCGGGAGATGTTCCGGCGGCCCTTCCAGTTCCGCGAGTTCCTCGACCAGACCTGGATGATCGCTCGGGTTTCGATGGTGCCCACGTTGCTGGTGTCGATTCCCTTCACGGTGCTGGTGGCCTTCACGCTGAACATCCTTCTTCGAGAGATCGGCGCCGCGGACCTGTCCGGCGCCGGCACGGCCTTCGGCACCGTCACCCAGTTGGGCCCGATTGTCACGGTGCTCGTGGTCGCCGGGGCCGGTGCGACGGCGATCTGTGCCGATCTCGGCGCCCGCACCATCCGCGAGGAGATCGACGCGATGCGGGTGCTGGGCATCGACCCGATCCACCGGCTGGTGGTGCCCAGGGTGCTCGCGTCCACCTTCGTGGCACTGCTGCTCAACGGTCTGGTCTGCGCCATCGGGCTGTCCGGCGGCTATGTGTTCTCGGTCTTCCTGCAGGGTGTCAACCCGGGTGCGTTCATCAACGGCCTGACCGTGTTGACGGGCCTGCCCGAGCTGGTGCTCGCCGAGATCAAGGCCCTGCAGTTCGGCGTCGTCGCCGGGCTGGTCGGGTGCTACCGCGGCCTGACCGTGAAGGGCGGTCCCAAGGGTGTCGGTGAGGCGGTCAACGAGACGGTGGTCTACGCCTTCATCTGCCTGTTCGTCATCAACGTCATCATGACGGCCATCGGCGTGCGGGTGCTGGGGCCATGAGCGCGTTGGGAAGCTTCGATGCCACGATGCGGTTCCGCCGCATGCTCAGCGGATTGCCGCGGATGCTGGACGGGATCGGCGAGCAGGGACTGTTCTACGGCGAGTCGCTGCGGTACATCCCCAACGCACTGACCCGCTATCGGCGCGAGACCATTCGGCTCATCGCCGAGATGGCGATGGGCAGCGGCGCCCTGGCGATCATCGGCGGAACGGTCGGCGTCGCCGCGTTCTTGACCATGGCATCCGGTGGCGTCATCGCCGTCCAGGGCTACTCGTCGTTGGGCACCGTCGGTGTCGAGGCGTTCACCGGCTTCCTGTCGGCCTTCCTCAACGTCCGGGTGGTGGCGCCGATCGTCGCCGGTATCGCGCTGGCCGCGACCATCGGCGCGGGCGCGACCGCTCAGCTCGGCGCCATGCGGGTCGCCGAGGAGATCGACGCGATCGAGTCGATGGCGGTGCAGTCGGTGTCCTATCTGGTCTCGACCCGGCTGATCGCGGGATTGATCGCGATCGTTCCGCTGTATTCCCTTGCGGTGCTGGCATCCTTCTTCGCCGCCCGGTCCACCACGGTGTTCATCGCCGGCCAATCCGCCGGCCTGTACGACCACTACTTCAACACCTTCCTGGTGCCGACGGACCTGCTGTGGTCGTTCTTCCAGGCCATCGTGATGTCCATCGGGGTCATGCTCGTCCACACCTATTTCGGCTACAACGCCTCCGGCGGTCCCGTCGGGGTGGGCATCGCGGTCGGTAGGGCCGTCCGCGCCTCCCTGATCGTCGTCGTCGTGATCACCCTGTCCATCTCCCTCGCTGTCTACGGCGGGTCCGGCAACTTCAACATCTAGGAGTAGCGGACGCCATGGCAAACGGTGAAGCGAGCCGAACGCGCCTCTGGACGGCGGCGGCCGTCCTCATCGCGATCGCGCTCGTCGGCGCGACCTTCACCTACCTCGGTTACACCGCGGCCTACAAGTCGACCGAAACCGTGACGGTGACGTCGCCGCGCGCCGGGCTGGTGCTGGACAAAGACGCCAAGGTGAAATTCCGCGACATCCAGATCGGCAAGGTCAAGGAGATCGCCTACAGCGGTGACCAGGCCAAGCTGAGGCTGGCGATCGACAGCAATCAGCTCAGTCACATCCCGTCCAACGCCACGGTGCAGATCGTGAGCAACACGATCTTCGGCGCCAAGTCGGTGGTGTTCGTCCCGCCGGAGTCGCCGACGGGCCGGTTGCGCCCCGGGGCCACGCTGCAGGCGTCCGAAGTGCAGCTCGAAGTCAACACGCTGTTCCAGAAGCTGATCAATCTGCTGCACAAGATCGATCCGGTCCACCTCAACGGCGTGCTGAGCGCAGTCGCGGAGGGGCTGCGGGGCAACGGTGACGACGTGGGCGCGATGTTGACCGGGCTGAACGCCTACCTGGAGAAGCTGAACCCGGAATTGCCGACGCTGCAGTCCGACTTCGCCCAGGCCGCGACCGTGGCAGGCATTTACGCCGATGCCGCGCCGGACCTGGGGCGGGTGTTCGACAACATGCCCTCCATCGGGAAGACCGTCGTCGACCAGCAGGGCAACCTCAACGCGACGCTGCTGGCCGCGATCGGTCTGGCCAACACCGCCTACGACACCCTGCAGCCGGCGGCCGGGGATTACATCGCCACCATCCAGCGGCTGCGCGCGCCGGCCAAGCTGCTCGGTGACTATTCGCCGGAGTTCGGCTGTCTGTTCAAGGGCATGGCGACCGCCGCCGACAAGTTCGGTCCGATCATCGGCGGCGTCCGGCCCGGCCTGTTCGTGGCCTCCAACTTCCTGCCCGGCGCGCCGGCCTACACCTATCCGGAGAGCCTGCCGATCGTGAACGCGTCCGGCGGCCCGAACTGCCGCGGCCTGCCGGACATGCCGAGCAAGCAGTTCGGCGGGACGTGGTTCCGGTCGCCGTTCCTGGTGACCGACAACGCCTACGTGCCCTACCAGCCGAACACCGAGGTCCAGTTCGACGCGCCGTCGACGTTGCAGTTCCTGTTCAACGGCGCATTCGCGGAACGGGACGACTTCTGATGAGCCAGAAGGGCATGCTCCTCAAGGTCGGCATCTTCACCCTCGTCATGCTGTTGGTGAGCGCCGGATTGGTGGTGGTGTTCGGCGAATTCCGCTTCTCCGGGTCCAACCAGACCTATCACGCCAACTTCGCCACCGCCTCCCGGCTGAAAAGCGGTCAGGACGTGCGGATCGTCGGCGTCCCGGTCGGCACGGTCAAAGACGTGAAGCTGCTGCCGGACAACAGTGTCGACGTCACCTTCGACGTCAACAGCCGGTACCAGCTCTACACGTCCACCCGGGCGATCGTCCGTTACCAGAACCTGGTGGGGGAGCGCTATCTGGAAATCACCTCCGGCCCGGGCGAACTGCGTAAGCTGCCGCCCGGCGGCACGATCGCCCAGGCGAACACCCAGCCCGCGCTCGATCTCGACGCATTGCTCGGTGGCCTGCGGCCGGTGCTCAAAGGCCTGGACGGCAACAAGGTCAACGAGGTCAGCAACGCCGTCGTCGAACTGCTGCAGGGCCAGGGCGGGGCGGTGTCGGAGCTGCTGTCCAGCACCAGCTCGTTCACCAGTGATCTCGCCGCGCGCCAGCAGTTGATCGGCGACGTCATCACCAACCTGAACACCGTGCTGGCAACAGTGGACGCCAAGGGCACACAACTCGACAAGAGCGTCGACCAACTGCAGCAGCTGGTCACCGGGCTGGCCGGACAGGCCGACCCGATCGCCGGGGCGATCCCGCCCTTGGCGTCCGCCGAGGCCGACCTGACCGACATGCTGGTCAAGGGCCGTCGACCGGTCCAGGGTGTGCTGGAGAACGCGCACCCGCTGCTGAGCAAGCTCGACGAGCGCAAGAAGGACGTCAACGACACGCTCGATCCGCTCGCCGAGAACTATCTGCGGCTCAACGCCCTGGGCGCCTACGGCTCGTTCTTCAACATTTTCTACTGTTCGGTTCGAATCAAGATCAACGGACCGGCGGGCAGCGACATCCTGATTCCGTTCGGCGGTCCGCCGGACCCGTCCAAGGGGAGGTGCGCTCCTGCCAAGGGGAACTGACGAGTCGAACCCACTGCGGACCGGTCTGATCGGCATCGTGGTGGTGGCCTGCGTCGTGCTGGTGTCGTTCGGCTACACCAACTTGCCGTTCTACCCACAGGGTCAGCCGTACACGGGCTTCTTCGCCGATGCCGGCGGCATCGCACCGGGCAACGACGTCTACATTTCCGGCATCAAGGTCGGCGCGGTGCAGTCGGTCGAGCTGGCCGGTACCGCGGCGAAGGTGAACTTCACCGTCGATCGCCACATCCGGGTGGGCGACCAGTCGCTGGCGGCCATCAAGACCGACACCGTGCTGGGCGGTAAGTCGCTGGATGTGACACCGCGCGGCGGCGGCACCGCCAAGGCGATTCCGTTGGGGCGCACCACAACCCCGTACACGCTGAACAGTGCGTTGCAGGACCTCGGCGCCAACACCGCGGCGTTGGACAAGCCGAAGCTGGAACAGGCGCTGGGAATTCTCACCGACACCCTGCATGACGCGACACCGCAGCTGCGCGGCGCGCTCGACGGCATGGCGAACCTGTCCCGCAGCATCAATGCGCGCGACGAAGCGCTCGCCGACCTGCTGACCCATGCGCGGTCGGTGTCGACCGTCCTCGGGCAGCGGGCCACGCAGATCGACCAGCTGATCGTCGACGGCAACCAACTGTTCGCCGCACTCGACGCCCGCCGCAGCGCCCTGGCCAGCCTGATCGCGGGTATTGACGACGTTTCCGCGCAACTCTCCGGCCTCGTCGCCGACAACCGCAAGGAGTTCGGCCCGACGCTGACCAAACTGAACCTGGTCCTGGACAACCTCAACGGACGCAACAAGCAGATCGAAGAGGCGATCAGGCGCCTGCCCGGTTATGCGACCGCGCTCGGCGAGGTGGTGGGCTCGGCTCCGGGCTTCCAGATCAACCTGCACGGTCTGCCGCCGGCGACGATCTCCGAGGTGCTGCTCGACGCGTACTTCCAGCCCGGCAAACTGCCCGACAGCCTTTCGGACTACTTGAAGGGACTCATCGCGGAACGTCTGATCATCAGGCCGAAGTCACCATGACGGACACCGGTACCACTCGTCGCACACGGAAGCGCGGCCTGCGCATAGCGGTGGTCGTGGCCCTGCTGGCCGCGCTGGTAGGGATATTCGTGTTCTGGCCCGGCCGGAGTTCCCAGAAGTTCGTCGGGCTGTTCTCCTCGGCCGTGGGTCTGTATCCCGGCGATTCTGTTCGGGTGGTCGGCGTGCCGGTGGGCACGGTGGCATCGATCGAACCGCGGGACCACGACGTCAAGGTCACCATGTCGGTGCGCAATGACGTCAAGGTTCCCGCCGACGCGCGGGCGATCATCGTGTCGCCGAACCTATTGGCGGAACGCTTCATTCAGCTGACCCCGCCCTACGACACAAGTGCGCAGGGAGGGGGCGGCCCGGTGCTGGCCGACGGGGCCACCATCGGACTGGACCGCACCGGGGTTCCGGTCGAGTGGGACGAGGTCACCGCGGAACTCGCCAAGCTGTCGAAGACGCTCGGTCCCGACGAGGGCGGGCTGCAGGGTCCGTTGACCCGGTTCGTGGACCAGGCGGCGGACACGTTCGACGGCAACGGTGACTCGTTCCGCGCCGCGCTGCGCGAGTTGTCGCAGACCGCGGGCCGACTCGGCGACTCACGCACGGACCTGTTCACCACCGTCAAGAACCTGCAGGTTCTGGTCAACGCGCTGTCGTCGAGCAATGAGCAGATCGTGCAGTTCTCCGACCACGTGGCCTCGGTGTCACAGGTGCTGGCACAGAGCTCGACCGGACTGGACCAGACGTTGGGGACGCTGAACCAGGCGCTCTCCGATGTGCGGGGGTTCCTCGACGAGAACAACGAGACGTTGATCGGGTCGGTCGACAAGCTGACCCAACTCACCACGCTGTTCTCGAAGCACAGCGACGACATCGAGCAGGTGCTGCACGTCACCCCGAACGGGCTGGCGAACTTCTACAACATCTACAACCCGGCGCAGGGCACCGTCGGCGGCATGCTGTCGCTGCCCAACTTCGCCAACCCGGTGCAGTTCATCTGCGGCAGCACCCTGGAGGCCGGGCCGGCGGCCAGCGCCGACAACATCAAGCGCGCCGAGATCTGCAAGGAGCGGATGGGGCCGGTGCTGCGCCGGATGACGATGAACTTCCCGCCGCTGCTGTTCCACCCGATCAACAGCATCACCGCGTACAAGGGCCAGATCATCTACGACACACCGCAAACCGAGGCGAAGGCTCAGACACCGGTGCCGTATCTGCAGTGGCAGCCCGCCCCCGGCGTCGCGCCACCGGCCATTCCGCCGGGAGCCACCCTGGGGGATCTGGTTCTGCCGCCGCCGGCGGAGCAGGGTCAGATTTCTCCCGGACCGCCCTACGTGGTGGGCAGCGGTCCGCCGCCGGGCCCGGTTCCGGCCTCGGGAGGCGGTGGCTAGTGCGCACCACTTGGCGAAAGACGTTACGCGACAGCGGATATCGGACCATCGCGCTGAGTTCCACGGCGATTGTGCTGGCCGGTTGCACGTTCAACGGGCTCAACTCGCTGCCCATGCCCGGTACCAGTGGGCACGGGCCGGGTTCGTACACCATCACCGTGGAGTTGCCCGACGTCGCCACCTTGCCGCAGAACTCGCCGGTGATGGTCGACGACGTGACGGTCGGCAGTCTGTCGGGACTCGACGCCGTGCAACGTCCCGACGGGACGTTTTACGCCGCGGCGCGATTGTCGTTGAACCCGGAGGTCAAGTTGCCGGCCAACGCCACCGCGCAGGTGGCGCAGACGTCGCTGCTGGGTTCGCAGCACATCGAACTCGCGGCGCCGGCCAACGGCACCGGCGAGGGCAGGCTCGTCGACGGTTCCCACATCCCGATCAGCCAGACCGGTCGCTATCCGACCACCGAGGAGGTGCTGTCCTCGCTCGGGGTGGTGGTGAGCAAGGGCAATGTCGGTGCGCTGCAGGACATTACCGACGAGCTCTATAAGGCCGTCGCGGGACGGGCGGGCGGCCTGACGGGTCTCATTCCCAGGCTGGCCGAACTCACCGACTCGCTGCAGTCGCAGACCCAGGACATCATTGCCGCGCTCGACGGGCTGAACCGGTTCGCCGGCACGCTGGCCAAGAGCAAGGACAGCCTGGGGCGCACCCTGGACACCCTCCCGGCCGCGCTCGAGGTGCTCAACAAGAACCGGGCGAACATCATCGACGCCTTCACCGCACTGGGCCGGGTGGGAACGGTGGCCGCCGACGTCCTAGCGAAAACCAAGGACGATTTCGCGGCCGACTTCAAAGATCTCTACCCGGTGGTGAAGTCGCTGGCGGAGAACGCCGATTACCTCATCAGCGCGTTGACGTTCCTGCCCACGTTCCCCTTCGACCGCCGATATCTGCGCAACGCCGTCCGGGGTGACTACCTCAACGTCTTCGTCACCTTCGACCTCACCCTGCGTCGACTCGGGGAGTCGATCTTCACCACCTCGGCGCTCGATCCGAACATGAAGCACATGAGCGAGGTCCTCAACCCGCCGGACTTTCTGACCGGTTCGATGGCCAACCTGTCCGGACAGGCGGCGGATCCGTTCAAGATCCCGCCGGGCACCGTGCCCGCGGCGGAGGGACATCGCTGATGCTGCACCGTGTCACCCGAATCCAGCTGATCGCCTTTGCGATCATCACCGTGCTCAGCGTCACCGCCATCGCCATCTTCAACCTGCGGTTGCCGGCGAAGCTCGGAGTGGGCACGTATCAGGTGGACGCCAACTTCGTTGCGGGCGGCGGGATTTACCCGGCCGCCAACGTCACCTACCGGGGTTTCACCATCGGGCGGGTGGATTCGCTGCAACTCACCGACAACGGTGTCGTGGCCCGGATGCGACTGAACAGCGGGACCCCGGTGCCCGACAACGTCACCGCGGCGGTCAAGAGCGTGTCCGCCATCGGTGAGCGGTTCATCGACCTGGTTCCGCCGGACCAGCCGTCGGGGTCGAAGTTGCACAACGGCGACAGCATCGGTCAGGACAGAACCACGATCCCCCAGGACATTTCGTCGCTGCTGACCCAGGCGGACGCGATGGTCAGCAGCATCAGCAACACCCGGTTGCAGGATCTGTTGCGTGAAACGTTCAAGGCGTTCAACGGATCCGGGCCCGAACTGGCTCGGCTGATCAGATCCGCGCGACTGCTGATCGACGAGGCCAACGCCAACTCCGACCAGACCATCAAGCTGCTCGACCAGTTGGGTCCGTTCCTGGAAGCGCAGGCCCGCAGCGGCGACAACATCAAGTCCGCGGCCGACGGTTTGGCGCGGTTCACCACCGAACTGCACAATGCCGACCCCCAGGTTCGCGACCTCCTGGCGACCGCGCCGGGTGCCGCCGACGCGGCGAACACCGCGTTCTCCGGAATCCGGCCGAACTTCCCCATGCTCGCGGCGAACCTGGCGAACCTGGGCCGGATCGGGGTGATCTACAACAAGTCGATCGAGCAGGCCCTGGTCATCTTCCCGGCGCTGTTCGCCGCGCTGATCACCGTGGCCGGCGGCGTGCCGATGGACGAGGGCGCCAAGCTGGACTTCAAGATCGACCTCGGTGATCCGCCGACGTGCAACGTGGGTTTCCTTCCCGCGACCCAGGTTCGCAGCCCGGCCGACGAAACCGTCCGGGACCTGCCCAGCGACATGTACTGCAAGACCGCGCAGAACGACCCGGCCGTGGTGCGCGGTGCGCGCAACTACCCATGCATGGAGTTCCCCGGCAAACGGGCTCCGACCATCCAGCTGTGCCGCGACCCGCGCGGATATGTGCCGCTCGGTAGCAACCCCTGGCGCGGACCGCCGATACCCTACGGCACTCCCATCGAGGACGGACGGAACATCCTGCCGCCCAACAAGTTCCCGTTCATCCCGCCACAAGCGGACTACGACCCCGGTCCCCCGGTCGTGCAGTTGCCGCCCGGAGTGCCGCCGGGCCCGGGCCCGGCGCCGCAGGCGCCGTTCCCACTTCCGTTCCCGCCCAACGACAACCCACCGGCGCCGCCGTGGCCGTTCTA
>ERZ724503.489-NODE-489-length-16989-cov-6.935573_pt1 | contig 16989 bp, 19 predicted proteins | sample MGYA00376036_ERZ724503 | MGnify/ENA primary metagenome ERZ724503 (study PRJEB28724, sample SAMN07190885) | wastewater metagenome | isolation source: influent of sewage treatment plant in Hong Hong | place: Hong Kong | collected 2016-03-17 ...
TCACCAGTACTCACTCTGGCATATATAGCTACGCGCTGTACCATAAACCCTCGAAAATAATGACTGCTATGCGCATTGTCCAGCTGGCGCTTTCCAGCGGCTGAGCCAGCGTACCATAAAGGAAATGATTTATGACACAACCGGCACTTACGTAAATCTTGAAAAGCAGTATCCGATGGATGGCTCTATTTAGGTCATCGAATGAGAAAAACACACAGGTTAATTTCGGTGGTTGGCTAGAGAATGGTTGAGACCATGTAATTAACCGGAGAGGCTTGTATGAAATTTGAAAGTGTTTTAACACTTGTTACAGGTTTGTTTCTTTCCGCAAGCGGCATTTCTGCCGAAGAGCTGGTGAAACCAGGGAGTAAAGAAAGAACAGAAGGACCAAGGGACAGAAATCTATTTCACGTGCCTGCTTCCTTTATGAAGACAGATCACGTTGGTCCTAGAGCCCTTTGCTTCATGGTAGGAAAATGGCATGGTTCTGTAGACGGTGAACTCTGGGAAGAAGTTTGGTCCGAAAAGGACGATAAGACAATGATGATGTGCCTTAGAAACATACAAAACCAAGCTGGGGTGGTGAATTTTGAAGTTTTGGTTATAAGAGGAGGCAGACATGGCGGAACAAGCTATTTAAAAACACTCGGACCACTGCTAATAGAAGAATCACGTGATCCTTGGATGGGCGGAGTCGGGCAAGAAAGCGCAAATTCAGCATACCTAGCTCTCAACTTACATGGTGAAGATGACAAGGTAAAAGATAGTCAAAAATTTGAGTATACGCAGAAGAGCGATGATTTCGTTATTTTGAAGGTAACCAGAAACGAAAAGGAAAAAGTTATAGAACTGCACAAGTCTGGGTCTTAAGGTTTTTCTTCGGCGGCAAGCTTTTTAAAATAGCCATCAGAGCGCTTCTCGACCCAACATTTCGGGCAACCACTTTTGTTTACGGTCCTATTCCTGACGCGAGCTTGCCAGACATGACGTGGGTTCTCCGAGCATTTCCACCAGACCATCAACCACTTTTGCGCTGGTATATCTTTAGCGGTTATATTGCCATTCCTGGTTGGGTGCAGTTCGTTCGCCAGTTCCGGATACAAAGCCTGAAGAGAATTGGTTTTGGATACAAGCCTCCAGGTGCAAAAGGGGCAACGAAGAATTTCTCCACTTTTTCGAAATGGTTTATACCAACTATGGTCAGGTCCATTAGGACAGCGCCACCAGACGAAAGTGGTGATTGTTAGCCGCTCTGGGTTTACTCCCTTGTTTTTCTTCTGATCAAAAAGCTTCAAGAGCTTAGGATAATTGCGCAGATTCAAGCAACGCTTATCATGACAGACTGAACACCCGGAGCCCTGGCCAGTTCTTGATTTTATTGATGCCTGCCAACTATGACCATGCTTGCATTGCCACCATACTTTCTTGTGAGATCCCGCAGTAACTTCGTCTGGTTTAAGCTCCCCATTTTTGCCAGGATGCCATTCTCTAGCAATTTTGGGAAATAGTCTTGAGAGTGAATTTTCCTTGCATACACGCTTGCCGTTGCAGTAGGGACAGTTGGAACCCTTCAGTGTTCTGTCAAGAATTCGCATGTCATAAATATGACCAACAGGGCATTTCCACCAGGCAACGACCTTTGAACCATATGAGAAATCCTCAGGACCAAAACCGCAATTCTTCTTGTAGTACCACTCAACAGCCTTTTCAGGATAGGCGTTTTTGAGCGGTACTCCTCGCAGGTTGTTGGGATGAGGCTCGATTATGTCTTCGATTGCTGGAGCTTTTTCGTTTGTTCTTCTTCTCGACTTTTTCATTGCCTATTGCTCAGTTTCTAAGGAGCGCAGATGTTCTTCGGCGTAGCGTAGATTCTCCTTATTCTTTGTTAGTTCTTTCTGCTGAAAATCGCGGTAGGACTCTAACTGGCGGCGGTCAGTAATACTCACATTTGGATCTGCAATTTTGGTTTCAAGCTCAGGAATGAGAGTCTGCCCATGCTCCACGGACCTTTGATAACGGTCAACATCTAACTTAGCGAAGTAAATATCCTGGTCATGCTTTTTCTTCGCTTCCTGCTCGCGGCGTATCTGATCAGGGTCTTGCGGCTGAGCTGGTGGAGAGAAGTTTGTGGAAGGACTCAGCTCAGGTGATGGAGCGAGAGGCGTCGGGATTGACTGTGACGGTTGCTCTTGCTTGGGGGCATGGTCTCTCTCCCAGTTAAACGTAAAAGTATGCCACCAGGCTTTGACACCGGTGCCAACATAGCCGAATAAACAGAGACCAATATAAGCAGCACCCAACCCAATGGCAATGCGCCACCTCAGGCGATTATCCCTCAATTCTCGCTCATGGGCCATGGCATCCTGCATGGCTTGGGCGGCACGTTGTTCGGTTTGCTCTCGCTCATTCTGAACTGGCTGTTCAGAGGCAGCTCTCCTGGCCCGCTCCTCGTTCTTGGCTTTTGCCTGAGCTTCCTCACTGTTCGTTTCTTCGGTTGTCTTAGCCCGGCGCCCTGGACCGGTATTGCTGCGGCCAGCAGGGCCAGCACCGCTCACGGTCCCAGGCTTACAGATGCAAGGACCAGTCGGGTTATGCCCCCCGCCTTCAAAATGGGACTGGAGAATATCCTTGGCCCAGTTGAACTTTTTCAGCTCTTCCGTTGCTTCATCTTTCCATTTCGGGTCATTAGGAGCCCGGTCTGGATGCCAAACCATCACGGATCGCTTGTATTTGGTCAAAACCTCAGGCAAGCCGGTACCAGCCTCAAGACCAAGGTACAAATAGGCTTTACGGATGTTTTCCTCTTCAGACATCAGTTAAACACCGCCTTCATAACCTGCCCCCAGAGAGTCATTAGCGACAAAAGAGTCAAACCCAAAAGCCACCAGGGCGGTGCGGGAAGTGCCTTGTCAGCAGGTTTACCAGCATCGGAGCCTGGACCTAAAGCTGTTTCGGCTGCGCTGGTAATACCGGAGATTATCGAATCACAAGCCCCAAAAGCCGCTCCCTCTATCTTCGGACTGAAATCAAACTGAACTACAGTTGAGTCATTGCCCTCATCCTTGAACTGGACATCCATTTCAATAAGGCGCTGTACACGCTCTTTTCGCGTATGCAATTGCCCGCGCGCATCACCCTCAATTTTGGTTTCTTCCTCTGTGTATCTGAGGCTCGCCGTTATGCGGTGCTGCATGGTATCGGCAGTTGAGACATGCCACTTGTCTCCGAAGTTATAAGTTTGCTCAGAGAGTATCTGCCTGATTTTTGCAAAGACGTGCTTTAGAGGCTGCTTGTATCGCCTGGGGACTGGATGCAGAAAGTTATACCGGTCGACTCCGCCCTTGTGAAAGAACGGCCAGGCGGCCCAGATACCAGCCACAAGCCCAGGGAAAAGCCCGGCTTCCTTTTGATGAACTACCAATTCGGCAACCATTGCTCCCACGGCAAGGAAGACGAAAACTCCAACGATAATGCCCACACCAATCATTTCATGGCACCTCTAAGTCTCGTCATAGTCAGGAGCAGCCGCTGGCCGCTCTGCCTTGGGTGCCGGCCGCCTTGTTGTTTCCTTTTCTTCTTTTTCGCGCTCCTCAGGCGCTGGCTTGCTATCAAAGCGGCTCGGCTTCTGCGGCTTCTGATTATTAGTATTTGGCTTCTGCTGTGGCTGAGGTTGCTTAGGTGGTTCCTGTTTAGGCTGCGACTGCTGCTGTTTAGCAGCGCGTCCGCGCTTTCTTACGAACTCCGTAACCTCATGTTTTTCTCGCTCCGGTGGATCATAGGCAAGCGCCTGCGAGTAAGCATCCGGGGCAGTTAACGGCAGCCTGAGCGGTTTTGTATCGGCGGTGAAGACTATCACTTCATTTTTCAAGCCGATTAATTCATCCGGCGTGATAAGAGCTCGTCCTTGGACGAACTCTTGAACGCGTCCGCTATCGCTCACCGTTGCCTCTTCTATGGTCGTTCGGCCAATAGCCTCGCTTAATTCTCGCGCTTCCTGAAAGGTTTTTTGCTTGAAGTAAACTTGCGTGGCTGGCATGTCGATAATTATCTGAGCTTCGCGCCTGCTGTAGACCTGCTCTAGCTGGGCGTAATTCTGGAAGCCTAAAATCAGACCTATTTTGTTTTTGCGAATAATCGATAGAGTGTCACCGATGCCGGATATTTTTCCGAAGTTGGTAAACTCATCAAGCAGCATGGTGACTGGATATTTCATCTCTTGCCGGATTTCTAAAATATGATCTAGCAAGAAATTGACCATCAAAGATCCTATCAATTTGCTGTCTCTCGACCGACTAGGTACAGCAAGATAGAAAGTGAAGAGCTGCTTCTTAAGCGCGTCAAGGTCGATATCTGTAGTCTCAGTTAGAGTGACCATCTGATCAGTCATCCACGGATTGAGCTTTGTTATAAGCCCGGAGAAGACACCGTACTTGAAATTTGTTTCTCCAGAAAGGCGCATCCAGCCTTCGAATTCCATTTGCGCAACATCCGATGGACTACGCTCAAGAATCTTTGCCACCCTATCTGGTCCCTGCAAAAGCAGCCACCTTAGTGCGCCAAAATGCCCGTAACTAGGGTCGCCCGCTGCTGCATGAAGAATGAGCGGAATTAGCAAAAGCTTCTCAGACCGGTTCCAAGTCTGGTCTCCGCGAGCCTCCGCGCTCTCCCCGTTCATGATTATCAGGTCAGCCAGCTTCTCGGCCAAATTGGCTTTAAGTTCTTCCGGCGCCCTTCTAACTCGGTCTATCGGGTTGATTCTGTGAGAAGTCATATCAGACGGGTTGAAGCAGTAGATTGTATGACCGGCAAGCTTCCTCCAGCCGGAAGTGAGCTGGTACAGCTCCCCGGCCTCATAGCCAGGGGTAGCCTCGGTGACGATCATCGAAGTAGCTATCCTCTCGATAAGCTGCGGAATAAAGAAGCCTGTGGATTTCCCTACACCGGTTCGGCCGCAAACCAGGGCGTGAGCATGAGTCCAGCGTTCAGCCACCTGAAGGTACTGGTTCTCCTTAGTTCGTCCGATAATTAGCCTCTTCGGGTCAACCTGGCGCTGGACATAACCGGCAGCCTCAAGCTCCTGCTCAGTGCCCCACCTGGCAGCACCGTGGACCGTGCTTGGTTCTTTCTGCGCCCGGGCTGCTTCAGCCCGCTCGGCGTCATTTTGAAGCTCAAGGAAAATCTTGTCGCAACGGCGCTGACACTCACTTTTGGTAGCCGAGCCTTTGCGCTCCTCTAGTTCTACCTCGACGAACATGCCGCCAGAATTGGCTTTGCGCCAGCGCAGGACCACTCGGTATTCATGCCGCCACCAGTCCTGGCCAATTTGTTCATCAAGCCGTTCCACGGCTAATATCTGGTCTAGTTGCTTGCTGGCGCGGGAAACCTGGTAGCCCAGACGGTCCAGGACGTTAACAGCCAGGACGGGAAAGTCCTTTGGATTGGTCTCAATAATGCCAGTGTCCTTGACCTGCATCTACCATCGTCCCCATGGGTCTCGGCTGAACGGGTTGTCCTTGTCTTTCTTCTCTTGCTCTTTCTCTTTTTTCTTTTTCTTCTGTTCGTCCTGAGTTCTCTTATTTTCCTCGATAGCTTTGTCTAATTTGTCTATTACTTCTTTGTCTTTTTCCCGATGCTCAGGATCTCGCCCAGGCTTGACGTATTCATCGTGCCTGTCGCGCTTAGCCTCCTCCATGGCATCTCCGGCTTCCTTGACCCGGTCGCGGTTATCGGTCAAAGGTATCCAGCGGACCAGGGTGTTAGCGAGCCCGGCGCCCTGCATGAAGAGTCCGACCACTGGATTAGACATCATTTGCTCCTGCATGGGGTTCAGGACACGCCCACCCTCGGCAGACTTGTGGTCTTCCATGGTCTTACTGCGCTCAAACTTCTTGTGAGTGGCGGCAAGTTCCCGCTCCAGAACATTAGCCCAGCGGGCTCGGTCGGCATTTTCCAGCCAGCCCCGAAGCTTCTGGTACTCATCAACAGGCAGGCGCTCAGCCTTCTTGTCCCGCAACTTGTTGGATAAAGCGCTCAACTGTTCATAGGAGCTGTCCTTGCTGTATTTCTTGCCCTGATAGTCAAATGAGTCTTTCTGTTTATCCGGTGCCGGCCCCGGCGCCTTGTCGCCTTTGTCCTTGGCCGCTCGAGGTGCTCGAGCGGCTAGCTCTTCCTTCTCTTTCATCCAGGCTATAAGCTTCTTGTATTCTGGTTTTTCAATCCTTTCATCAGGATTGTCCCAGAGGTGCTGATTAAGCTCCTGTAGCTCCTTTAGCGTATTTCGCTTACTCCACTCTCTGCCGGCGGCTTCAATCGTGTCGTGGAAATAAGGCTTTTCGGATTCGCCCTGGTCACGGCCGGGCTGGCTGCGATCTTCTGCAGGAACTTTTCCGCGCTCTATATCCCTCTGTTTTTGCTTCCATTGGTCGTAGGGTTCCAATTGCTCACGGATGATCTTTCTGTGCATCCAGGGAAGCTCCAGACCGTCTCTAATGCGTTCCTGGCGAGCGGCCTCCCTCTCCCGATTTCGAGCCGCCAGACGTTCGCGCTCTCGCTCTTCCCTATCACTTCGACTCTTTTCAAGCTCGAAAGGGTGCACCCGCTCTAGATAGCGGTCGCCATAGTCCTTGATTCGGTCATAGTCTTTTTTGTCAAAGCGGACATCCTTGCCGGTTTTGTCCTTCCCCATGACCACCACATGAATGTGATTGTGGTCGGTATTATCATGCTCAACACCCACCCAGTGAAGGTCTAGCCCCTTATCACGCCCAAGCTTTTTCATCACTTCACGGGTGAAAGCCTTCTTGTCCTCCGGATTTATCTCCGGAGCAAGGGTTATCTTGTGAACCACAACCTTACTGTCGCGGTTCTCCCTGATTGCTTTTCGTAGGTCTTTGGCGTCCAGGTTGTCGTCCTGGTCATCGAACATATCGCGCCCGCCGTCTTGGCGATCCTCACCCGGTCTGTGCTGGATGTACTTCACATGCGCCAGCGCGCGCCCGACTGCGGCAAGCTTTGGGGGCTTACCGCTCCGTCGGCTTTGCCGGTCCCTTGCCGATATGTAGTTATGCCTGACAACTATCATTAGCCCTTAACGACCTTTTTCATCCGGTCGGACAGCTCTTGCTCGTCCTTCTCAACGTGCTTTGCCATTTTCTGCTTGGCTGACTGAACGGCGATATCGAAAGCGGCCCTGGCGTTGTCATCATCCGGCAAAGACATCCAGGCAAGCTCATACAATGTGCCGACAGCCCGACCTTGCCGGGCAAGCATCTTACAAATCCGGTCCACGCCGGAATTGATTGCTTTGACGTGCTGGTCGGTGGCGTACCTCATAGCCTGGGCGACCTCGGTCTCCCTTTTGTCATGCTCCAGGTTCTCAAGATTGTCGAGATACCAGAGCAAAGCTTGCCGGGTAAACTCGGCCCTTGTCTGCCCGGCCTTCTCGGCGGCCGCCTCCAGGCGTTTAATGTCGGCCGAGGCTAGCCTCGTTTCGACCCTCGGTCCTATCCTTAGCGACTGTTTTTCTTCTGCCATACTGTGCGCCTACCTTAACCCTTACCATCATTATAATAGTAGACCTGTGCGGCGCGCTAAATGTTCCATACTAGAGCCGTGCGGCGAGCGTAATGCCCATTATATGGGCATTTGTTTAACATGTGCGGACGCACTGTATCTTGCCTTACCGTATGGTCGAGCCTAAACGGCTCTCCCTCCCGGTGCGGGCTCCTCTCCCTTCGGTCGCTCCGAAGTTCCGTGGCGCGTCAGTGCCACTTCCGCGCGCTGCAATCTCAGCACTAATCCCAACTAGGAGGCGGCGGTCCTGGTCCTCTGTCCGAATCTTTCTTACTGCCGCCAGACTTAGGTAGTTTCAAGGAGCCTGCGCCTATTCTGAACAACGAACTAACTACTGACAGCAGAGCCCTCACAACCATAGAAACTAGATTGCTCACTATCCCGGTTACCGGCCGGATAACACTGGAAGCACGGCCGCCTGCCATAAAGTTCAAGGCAAGCAGAATGACAACTAATAAGCCTAACGACCAAAGGATGTCCATAACGACAATTCTATTGCAAAGCCTGGATGCAAAGAGGGATGAGGGGTTTGCGGAACGAGGAGATTGCGCGAGCTAGCACCGCACTATTTGAAATCACTTTAGAGGTTGAATCTAAAGACAATGTACAGATTGCTGGATTTGCCGCCACTTTTTGCACAAGCCTGAGAGGACGTAAATTAATGGCTGCTGATAGAAGCTGAAAAGGGGGCTTTTGATCGGAGAGCGTGAGGTGTATCCATGACACTTATTTAGACAGGCGCAACCCAGAACTCCTTACCAGGCAACTAGTTACAAGCAAAGCATCCAGGCAGCCTAACTGCCCAGTGTTTTGCTGCCTGTTTATAAATGCGCGTGGATACATCCATTCAACAACCCAAAAGGTAAAAACATGAAACGAACATTCAGAAGCCTCCTGGCTGCCGCCGGGTTGGCTTTCATCGGACTGGGAGCACTTATACTGCCTAGCCAAGCGCAGGCGGTCATTACTTGCACCGGAATAGATAACAGTCAGCCTGCAACCAACTGGCCCTATAACACAAATGTAGTTGGCTGCACAAACACCACCGTCTCAGGACAAACAGCCCTGATAAATGCTTTTAAAGCGCTTCAAACACAAGCTCCAGATCTGTGGACAAAATTTCAGACTACAAAGCCGCAAGTCTACCTTTTCAGGAATGTAGCGGATTACGACAGCTATTTCAACGCTCACCCTACTTTGCCTCATCCGGCTGCTGGCTCCGGACCTGCCTTTACATATTCTCCGAATACACCGGCTGTACCGCAGTTTACTATCGTATTTGAAGATAGACAGGGTCTCGGGCCTCTGAACCGGCTTACCACAAATGCTGGGGTGCATGAGTTAGGACACTGGGCTGACTACATCTATAGGGCATTGGCTTCACAAGTGTCACGTGCCTCAGACGGGCTGGTATTCCAGGATCAGATCTATTTCGACTATCTCGCCTTTAACTTAGCCAAGCCTTGTGCTGCTGATAGCACCGGGCTTTTCAATCAGAGATTAAGCCCTAGTGGCTCATTGTATTGCTCTGGTGCCATTGGTGAAACTGGTACTTTGATCGCTCCATTTGCCGGACTGACCAATAAAGCGGTGTTACAGCAAGCTTGGGGACCACAGCTTACGGTTCTACCCAAAGAGAACTGGTCTGAAGCGTTTGCCGTGATTACCGGAAATCTGGATGGTACGGCGAACACCACGCAGGATCTGGACTACTTTTACTCTTCCGGCCGCTTTACTTGTTCAAAGCTGGTTGTGTCTACAGCAGTTACGACAGGAGCTTTTCCGACTGTAGCAGCTCTTGAGAATGCCGGGTGCTACAAAGTGCCGACGGTTACTGGCTCCACCATGCCTTCAGGACTGTTATGCACTTTGGTGGAACAAGGAACTACCTTTGGTTATCCGTACAAATCTCGCTTTGGTCAGTATGTCTATTGCGGAGCTACCCCAGCGACCTACAAGTTTGGTGCCGGTGGTGATAATCTCCAGAACATGCCTGGTGACGTGTTTGGAACTTCTTACATGAAGAATCGCTTCCAGACCAACAACGTGACCCTCTATGTGTTTCGAGATTACTTGGATGCGCAAGCAAGGCTCGGTGCAGCGGCACTGCCAGCCGATATTGGAAACGCTTTCAAATATGGTGCAATCCAAGAAACTGCCGGTGTGGGCAGTGCTCGCACGAAATTCATAGTTGTCTTTGAGCGTGTCAAAGATGGTTCTGGAAACTGGGTTGCGGTCCCCAGCCAGCAGTTTTCTGGCGCCCTGATGCACTATGCTGGACGAATGGTTGATTTCCTCTCTCAGCGGTTTTCTGGATCGTTCGCGTTCACTCAGGCATATATCCGTGATAGAACTGATTACAACGCCAAGCCAACCTGCCAGGTTCTGTCATTCATGTGTGTAAACAATGTTGTTGTTGCACCCTACAATCAGGCTCCCTATGCAGGTAAAAGCAACCTCGAAAGACTTCTAATTTGGCGCCCTGAGTACACCAAATATTTTATGGACTCCGAAGTTGCAGGACAATACAGAGGCCTAATAGCCGAGGAGATCGCTATCAGGGTTTTGAATAGCGGTGAAAACCTGAATGGTGTGGATACCTATCTGAACTCAACCACTCAATTTGGAAAATGCACTTTCCTCTATTCAAAGGCTCTTTATGACACCTTTGGTCTGCCCACTGCGGCTGATTTGACTGCTAACAACTGTCCATAAGTTGTTGTCGGCCAACAGTTCTTCCTAACTGAGAGGGAGGTCTTTCGACCTCCCTCTTTTTCTACAGCAATGAACTGGAGAACTTATCAATTTCAGCTCTGCTGGCTTCAGGATTGGCCTCAAAGAAGGCTTGCCACTTTGCATAAATCACTTTAATACCGTTGGTGGCAGTTTGCGGCTTGATGGTTCTTATGTTGGAAGTCGATATGATCTCTGTCTCTTTGTACCGGCCAGGATATCTGGTCAAAACATCTACAGGAATTTTCCAGGTGGCAGTCTTATGTGATTCTTCTGGATGTTCTGCGAAGTACCGGTCCACTACGTCAGTCTGCTTTACTTTTTGCGTTGGAAGAAAATCAATCACAACTCTGCGTAGATCGCCGGTGTTTCCGTCTTTTCGAGGTTGAAATCTACCAGCGCCTAGAACAGCCTGCAAGCAGTCAGCATCAATTTGATGATCCCCAGATGATGGGTTTATTTCAGGGTCATATATTTTTCCGTCATCTGCAACCCAGGCATAAATGTAAACCGGCTGTTTAAACGCATCTTTGGAAATTATTAGGTCCTGAAAAACTCTTTCGAAATAGCTGTCCCCCCACTCCCACTTGACCTCTGGACCACACTGGGTCACACCTGGAGAAGATGGTCTTTTGGGGCTGTATCCTAAATCTCGACCTTGTGCTGATATTGGAACAAAGACTGATACCGCAATAGCAAAGCTCAAAATCTCAAGCTGTTTCTTCATAAGACCTCTTCTGGTTCCGTTTTGACAACAAGCGCATTGTCCAACTAAGGACTGAAATCTACCCATTTAAGTTTCTAATCTTCAACAGAACAGGACTTAGGCTCTTTTTGCTTCCAGCTTTATACTATACAACACAGTCGGAACATATCTAACCCCAGTTTGAAGGAATCAGGCTTTAGTGACAAACTTCTCGTAAATCTCGTCAGCGTGGTCCCTGGCTTGTTTTTCAAAAACAGGGTCAATATGCCAGATCGGGCGACCGTCATAGCCTTTCTCGACCTTCTTGCTCAAAAGACCAGCCTCGGTCAGGGCCTTTATTGACCGACTTACATTGGACTCGGCAATATTCAGCATTTCAGCGATTTCTCTCTGCTTAATGCCTATAACGCCGTCCGTTTCTGTAGTGAGCATGCACATGAGCACACGCAGTTGCTCACCTGTAAGGTTCGATTTAACCACATGCTTGAAAAAGAAGTGCTTGCTTCTCATGCGCCCCTCCTGGTCGTTCACCCGAACTTATCATATACGATAAGTCGACTCATGCCAAGTAAAGCCTGCGGAATAGAAAAGGCTGGCTCTGATAGTCTCTACCCCATTCAGTTTTTTCACCGTAATCCCCAGTCACAGCGGGTTCATACTTGTACAATTTCATACTTCTTCCCAAGCTACAGCCGGACTTCTTTCGCCAGTTTCAAGAAAATAACAGGCAATATCTTCAAAAACAGCTCGTGAAAGACAGTGTTTTGAGTCGATTTCAGTGTCCGATGTGGTGACAATGAAGATATGGGAGCCTTCAACAATCTGAAGTGGCGACAAGGCGACCAGATACGGTGGCTCGCCGTCCGTATTAGAAAACTGTACTGTGGCTAATTCACCGTCAGTGCAAATGGTAAGCATGAAACCGTTTGGATGTGTGAGTTCGCCAGCCATAGGCTCGTCGAACTGGCGAAAGAAGGCAACCAATTCAGATGGAGAACCCAAGGTTTTATCAGGTATTGGCACGATGCCGAAATCATGATACTGAACGCTCATCTGATGGCTCCACCCAAAATTTTTACTGCTCTCCTAAACGTTCACCAGTAGTCAAGCTGCCCAGCGTACGTTTCCGTTCCATTACTACTCAGAGCCCCTATTGGCGAACTGGCGCATGATACTCATTTTCTACAAAGAGATAATCAGTTTTGAAGGTCTTCAAAAAAGCCAAAGCCCGTTCGGATATGACCAGAAAACCATCATTTGGTGATGCCCCAAAGTCATCAAGCCCAGCCTTACCGATAGCAGACAGCATAAAGAAATCAGGTAAAGTCTCACCTGGATGATCGTCGCGCTGCATCCAGAACTGATCGCCGTCCACGACAGTTATCGGCTCAAGTCGAAAACCCGACAAGCCTGATGCTTTTAGCGAATCAGCAAGCTTTGCAACCACAAACTGCCCATCACCTAAGCCGCCAACAATATCGTCTGTTGGCCAAAGATCTAGCTCCAACTCGTTTCGAATAAATTCATCAGTATCGTCTGAGCGAAGCTCATTGAGACATCCAACTGTTTGAAAAGTCACTCTAAAAAATTGCATTAGTTATTTCTCGTAGTATTGCCCGTAGTGCTTATCAATTTCCGCAAGTTTTGCAAAGACCTTGTCTCTCGTAATGTTTCCTTTGTTCTGTTTCAAAAAGTTGTTCCATTCATCTGATATGGCTTGATGAGCTGTCATTCTGGTTCCGGTTCGCTGGGACACCACTATGAGGTCCTTCCGAATCCCCACCAACATGCTCGCATCACCGTTTATCTCTTTAGCAGAAAAGGTTCCTTTGGGTACCCACTTCTCATCAAGCAATGCTTGGGTAATTTTGTGATGAACCTCCAACTTTCCTTTGAGGTGGGAGAGATGTGGGTTAGCCTCATAAAACAAGTCATCATAACGCTTAGGCAGATATTCTAGCCCCTTAGCCTTAAGCTGACTTTCCGATAATTGTGACAGCTCGTCGGGCTGTACTCCTGCTATTTCAGCGGCTTTGGCTGCACCTATGGATTTTTTCTTTCCTTCCAAATGCCAAGGAGACATCCTGTGGATGAAGTCTTCAGCTTTCTGCTGCCATGCCTCGAAACCTTGTTTAAATTTGTCAATCGGTCCTTTAAATTGCTCCATCAGGCCTACGGGCCCAATGTGCGCGGTAGCAAAGGCAGGTCTTGGTCCTGTGTCAACAACAAGGAACTCAAGAAATTGAGCAACACTATTAGCGGCGTTATTGAGCTTCTGGCGTGACTCTTCTAGTAGTTTTCCTGTCAATTCAGCGGCCGATGTGCCTACCTTTTTGGCAGACTGAGCAGCAAAGTTCTTTGACTCCAAAGCCACAATATCGAGGATTTCAGTGAGTTTTTTCGCCTTTCCTATTGCCTGAGCGCCACCAGCTCCAATCAAAGTGTCAGCGGTAAGCTCGGTAATCAGCTTGTACTTAAGTCGCTCCTGCTCCCGAGGCGGTAATTGTCCCCAGTGCTCATTCAAGGCATTGCCGATAGCGACGACATCCCTAAAAGGCTTTGAATAATCACCCGTATAGCCAATATTGAAAAGGTATTTGTCAGCAGCTTCAAAAAGCCTGATTCCACCAACTACCGTCTGACCAAGCCCCTTCCCAAATTCCTCACCGATTGTGCCAGCAACTTTCTTGTCGTTAAACAAGACAGCTCCACTGAAATCGACTATTTTGGCCAAATTTGTAGAGACTTCACCAATGCCCTGAACAGTTCCAATTAGTTGCCCCCATCGACGCTCATTTTCATCATGTTGGTATTGCTCAGCACCGGCGACTAAAGCTGCACCGATGACTTGTGCCTGCTGGTCGATTGGAAGAGCAGAAATTCTTTGCCCAGCAGTAATCCATCCGTCAAGATTATTAGAGAGCGGTGAAAGTCCAATAGGATGGCTTTCTTCAACTCGCCCATACATCACATCAGTCGCCTTAGCGTTTGTAGCATCGCTTACGACTTGGTTTTGCACATCGCCTTGAGCTATTAACTGATCGGCAGCATAAGTGTGAGAACCAATGGTCATGCCTTTCTTTGCATCAGTATACGAAAACGATCCGCAGGAGTCTTGTTCATCATTTTGCGGCAACTGTGTTTTTGACTTCGCCAAAAGCTCAGCCTGTAAGGCTTCTCGGGCATAGGCGTCCAGGGCGTCAGTAGGCGCACCGAGTGCCTTAGACTGAGTGCGCATTTCCTGGATCATCTCAGCCAGAGTCCGCTTATCCTCAGGCAGACTCTTGTCTTTGGCTATGCTCTCAAGGTCCTGAGTAGTGGAGTTCTCAGGCTTGTTCGCCATTTCGCGCAAAAGCTCGCGCTCAGTCTTCTTATCAGTCCGGGATGCTGTCCGTCCTTCATAGACAAGTTCGATACTATGCTCTTGCGCGGCTAAGTTTGCAGGGTTGTAGCGCCGCAAAGAGCCATCGCTTGCATTAGTGCGCTGCTTTTCGACAGAAGCCATGTCGCCGGCGCCGGCGGCTCTTGCCGCCTGGGCGTCAGGGCTAGAAACCCGGTCAGGCGCGGGTTCAAGGCGTTCGCCCTTATTACTTTCTTTGGCGTCTGACATTTGGCAGCCCCGGCAATCATTAGCCATTTATGCCCGGGCCAGCTATCAAGAAAACAGAACAACCAGACACAAGAGGGCAGGGAGTTAAGCCCTGCCCTGTCTTGCCTATCAGTAAGGCCGGTCGCTCATATCCAAGATGGCAGCTTCCAGACTGCCGTACTCTTCGATAAGGTCTTGCTCAAAAGCCTCCAAGTCAAACTCCTTGTCGATTTCCTGCATCAAGTGCTCAATCTGCTCATTTTCCATATCGTCAACCTCCAAGTAAAGCTACGCAGCCTCGTGTCACAGGGGCAGCACGAAGAGGGTGGTGCGTCCAGGTCCGAGGAGCGAAGCGTGCCTGGACGCGCCGGGGTCCCCACGTGCTTTAGTGAAGACACAAGGCGGCGGGCCACCACAGCGGGCTGGCAGCCTGCGCATTTTCAGCGCCCGTGGGCGCGCATGTTCGAGGGTGGCGGGCGGGTAGCCCCAGCAGGCGCCAGCCTGCGTTTCCGGCAATTATCCGAGACGAACTAAGACGCCCAAGGCGACCACCAAGCAAAAAGCCGCCAGGGGCGGCTTCTCGGGACTTTCAAAACAGAGTTATTTCTAGTAGCCCATTTCGCGGCGTACCGCCATGACTTTCTCTTTGCAGTCGATGACCCTGAATTCGCAGTAGTCCTCGCCTGGGTCGTCAATGTCAGTGCCGAAAATTTCCACCCGGTTAACGGCGTTTAGGTCGAACTGTGCCGGATCTAGCTTTAGTGTCTCCTGGCAGAACTTGACGGCGTCGTCGCCTTTTTTAGTTTCGTACAGGTGCATAGTTGGTCCTCGCAGTTTGAATATTTTACTAGAACAAGAAAGGAAAGCCGCCCCTCTTGGGGGCGGCAATTTTCTGACTGATCGATCACTCGTCCCAGAGATAACACTCTGTTTCGCGTAAGCTGTTCATGCTCTCGGAGCTTACGATGCAGTGATCGATCACGCTAATACCCAAGAGCCTTCCAGCTTTGATTAGCTGCTTTGTCGTCTCTATATCCTCTCGGCTGGCTGATACTGAGCCGCTCGGATGATTGTGCGCGACAATGATTGCAAAAGCATTGGATAAGAGAGCGGCTTTGAAAACTTCGCGCGGGTGGACAAGAGAGGCATTTAGTGTGCCTTTCGATACCTCGTGGTAGCCAATCACTTGAAACTTTGCGTCAAGATGGAAGGCAATGAAATGCTCTTCTGAGTACTGGGTGAGCGGCTGAACGAAGTGATGGAAGGAAATCGGGCTAGTGATTTTCGTTGGCTTCACTCCCGGCTCTTTGACCAAGATGAGCCTGTACTGAGGGATGATGTATTGATAGTGCTTCTTGAGAGTTCTAGCACCTTTTCTCTTTACGGCTTTAGCCGGGGTGGCCGAGGTGCCAAAATCCTGGCTCCTGGCTGGACTTTTAGCCTCAATTTTGACTAGGCTTTTGGCCGAGCTGGCCGGGCTACCTGCGGTTCTTGTCATTTTGTTCATGTGCTTGTCCTCCAATCGTGCCATTTCCGGGGTGCCCGCGCACCCCATGCAGCACATGCAACCAACGCGCCTGCCTGGGTCCCGGCGTCCAGCCTCGCTTGCGACCCTCGAAGAGGGCCTGGGCTGGACGCTGGGAGGCGGCGTGTAGGCTATGTGCCAGGCATGGGAAGGAAGTGGGCAACCCACGACGACTTCAACAGATTGAAGATGCCGGTAAAACTGCGGGGCTAAGAAGCTCTGATTGAATTAGTAAACATTGGCGCAAGGCCCTAAAGGAAGGGACCAAGACTAAGGCGGCTACCGCGGCTAAGGCGGTCTCTGCGGCTCCTGCTCTTTTTGAGCCCGCAAACGAGCATCGAGACTTTGATAAGCAAGAATAGCCCTGACTATCGCTTCTTTAGAACAAGCCAGACACAAGGCATGAGCAGGTAGATGCTTCTCAGTCTTTAGATCACAGGTATAAAGGCCAACTAGATCAGTCAAAAGACTGCGCTCAATGGGATTGATAAATTGTTCTTCCAAAGTCATACAAGAGCCCTCTCAAAAGCCCCAGCCAGCATAGTCCAGGGCAACTACTAGCGTTAATGTGCTTAAGCACAGAGATAAAAGAAAGACCGGTGAGGCGGGGCTTATGCCCCGCCTCCTGCCCGCTAGGCTGCCTTGCGCTTCCTGGCCGCAGGCTTCGATTCAGTAGGTTCTGCCTCAGCCTTGGGCTTTGCCCCGCAGAGGTGGAACCCGGAGAGCTTGATCACTGGCTTCTTCATCTCGACCTTGACTCCGTTTATTTCCTTGCTGTACTTGGAGATTGAAAGCCTGCCGGTAATTACAACCTCGCGCCCTTCAGTGATGGTCTTCATCACACGCTCAGCCAGTCCGTTCCAG
>ERZ724503.492-NODE-492-length-16971-cov-7.352388_pt1 | contig 16971 bp, 21 predicted proteins | sample MGYA00376036_ERZ724503 | MGnify/ENA primary metagenome ERZ724503 (study PRJEB28724, sample SAMN07190885) | wastewater metagenome | isolation source: influent of sewage treatment plant in Hong Hong | place: Hong Kong | collected 2016-03-17 ...
AACAAGCTGGTTTTTCTTGTAATGAATTAAAAAGATTATCTAAAAAAGAAGATTGCAATTAAATAGCCTTAAAATCAATATTCCCTTTTAAATAAAAAATAGACTACTATACAACAACTACAACTTGTATATACAAGTTGTAATTTTTCTGTAACATACCTCTTTTATACTTTCACAAATCTAACTTGTATAGACATGGTGAAAGGAAAACTTTTGGTTAAAAAATATGAAAAACCAATGTATTTAAAACTTTATGAAAAAGTTTTAAAAAATATCGAAAACAAAAAATATAATTCTTGTGAGAAACTACCTTCTGAAAATGATTTTGCTAAAGAGTTTAATGTAAATAGACATACTGTAAGACAAGCTTTACAGATGCTCAAAGAAAAAGGTTTTATCTATACAAAAAAAGGAAAAGGTAATTTTATATCAAATATTAAAGTTCCTTATTCTATTTCTGACAAAAGTTCTTACTCTTCAAAAATTTTAGATTTAGGTTATGAACCTAAAACTAAACTTTTGGGCGTAGATATATTAGAGCCAAATGAAGAAGTTGCAGAAAAATTGGGTTTAAATAATAAGTTAAAAGTTATTGAATTTAAGCTTTTAAGATTTGCAAATGATTTACCAATATCAATCTCTTATTCATATTTTGATGCTTATTTATATAGAGAACTTATTAATAATCTTGAGTGTAAACCATTTTCTCTATACAAAATTTTAGAAAAAGCCTATCCAAATCTAGAGGTAACAAAAATTTCAACTGTTTTCGAAGCTGTTATGCCAACAAAAGAACAAAGTGAACTTTTAATGATGCCTATAAATTCACCACTATTGGCAGCTAGTACTATCTCAAAAGACCAAAATGGGAATTTTGTTGAATACGGAACAAGTTATTTTAGAAGTGATGCATGTAAAGTAAAAGTAGATTTAATTTAAAGAGGAGTTTATCGTGATAAAAATGAAAAATTTAACCCTTGGGTACAAAAAAGAGGTTATTTTAAAAGATGTTGATTTAAAAATAAAAAAAGGTGAATTTATCGGAATTATTGGTCCAAGTGGTGCTGGTAAATCTACTTTATTGATGTCAATTACTGGTGGAATAAAAGTATTTGATGGGAAATTTGAGGTTTTAGATTTTGATTTACACAATATTAAGAAAAAGAATCTAGTTAAATTAAGAGAGCAAATTGGTGTTATTTTTCAAGGATATAACCTTGTAGATAGAATCTCTGTTTTAGATAATGTAATTAGTGGAATGTTGAAAGATATACCATTAAGTAGGGCGATAATTAAACTTTATAGGGAAAAGGAGTTAAAAAAGGCAAAAGAGTATATGGATATTGTAGATATCACAAAACATTCAATAAAAAGATGCGATGAACTTTCGGGAGGCCAAAGACAAAGAGTTGCAATAGCTCGAGCACTAGCCGCAGAACCAAAGATTATCTTAGCAGATGAGCCTGTCTCTGCACTTGATCCAAAAAGTGCTAGAAAAGTTATGGAGATTTTGAAGAAGGTAAATGAAGTTTATGGGGTAACTGTAATAGCAAACCTTCATCATTTGGAGTATGCCAAAGAGTACTGTGACAGAATAATTGGGGTTAATAATGGAACAGTAGTCTTTGACGACAACAGCGAAAACTTAACTGAAAAGTTAGTTGAAAAAATTTACACTGCTAATTAGTAGTGTAACAAATTATCTATAAATAGGACGTAAAATGAAATTAATTAAAAAAATCACGTTAGCAACTTTTGCTTTAGGTATGTCTGTAACTTCTATGTTTGCACAAGAAAAATGGCCAGAAAAAATCAATTTTGGTGTAATTCCAGTTGCTGGTTCTACTTCTATGAAAGAGAATTTTTCAGGTTTAACTGAACATTTAAATAAAAAATTAGGAATTAAAGTTGAATTACAATTAGCAGGTGATTATACAGGTGTAATTACAGGAATGCAACATAAACATATAGATGTAGCTTATTTTGGACCAGAATCTTATGTTCAAGCACAAAAAAGAGCAAATGCTGAAGCTTTAGTAGTAGAGGTTGATATTGAATCTGGGGTACCTGGATATAGAGGAATTATTATTACTAAAAAAGATAGTGGATTAAATAGTTTAGAATCAATCAAAGGTAAAACTTGGGCATTTACATCTTCTCAATCAACATCAGGTACTTTAGTTCCTACTGTAATGTTTTCAAAATCAGGGATTAATCCACAAGAATATTTCTCAAAAGTTTTATATTCAGGTGGACATGAAGCTTCAATTTTATCTATTAAAGCTGGAAAAATTGATGCGGCTTCAACTAATGATTTAGATTTTAACAGAGGATTAGGAAAAGCTTGGACGGCAGATGACTTTAACATTATTTGGAAATCAGATTTAATTCCAGGTTCTCCAATGGCTGTACGTGGTGATTTACCAGAGTCATTAAAAAAAGCTTTAAAAGAGGCATTTATCTCTTATAACGATAAAGATGGTTTAAATAAATTAAAAATCAAAGGTTATATTGAAGCAAATGATTCTATGTATAACCCAATTAGAGATTTAATTGAAGTAAAAAAACAGTTAGAAGAAAAAAAATAAAAATATTTTAAAAGAGGTTTTTCCTCTTTTAAACAAGGAAAAATAGATGAATGTAAGTGAATTAAAAAAAGAGAGTAATCCTTCTTCATTTTATAAAACTTTAATCACGTTGATTATGGTGCTTGTAATTGTTCAAAGCTGGAATGATACAGGAATGAATCTATCATTTTTAATTGATGGTGGAAAATATATGCATGAATATCTTATGGGAAATCCAGATATTGAAAATAGTGGATTCTTTCCTCCAAATTTTAGTGCAAATGCTTTAGAAGTATATTCATTAGCAATGCTTGAAACAATTCAAATGGCAGTAATAGCTTTAGTACTTTCTGTATTAATTGCTGTTCCATTATCTTATATGAGTTCAAGAAATATATTAGATATTTTAATTCCAGGGAAAACGCCATTTCATGAATTAATTAAAAAAATCATGTATGGAACTTCAACATTAATAGCAAATGTTTTCAGGTCAATTAATGAAATTATTTGGGCTTTAATATTTGTAAGTGCAGTTGGACTTGGACCAATGGCAGGAATCTTAGCTTTAGGTGTTCATACAGCTGGAGTTTTATGTAAATTATTAAGTGAAGGAAATGAAGCAATAGACCCAGGTCCTGTTGAAGCATTAACTACAACTGGTGCTGGATTTATAAAAGTATTGGTTTATGCAGTTATTCCTCAAACAATGCCACATTTTATCTCTATGGTTTTATATAGATTTGAAAGTGATGTAAGAAGTGCTTCAATTTTAGGATTTGTTGGCGCAGGTGGAATTGGGTTTTATCTATTTGACAAAATGAGAGCTTTCGAAAATGGTGATGTTTGTACGATTATTATAATTATTGTCCTTACAGTTTGGGGATTAGATAAGTTAAGTTCGATTGTTAGAAAAAGGTTTATTTAAAATGAAAAGAGAAGATATAAATAGTTTAGCACAACTAGTAAAAATTGAGGAATTGAAAAAATTATATGAAAAAATTGATAAAGAGTATGGTGTTAAAGTATTAACAACACCAACTGAACAAACACTTTTAGTTCCAGTTAAAGACCCAATTTCAAATGGGAGTTTTTATGCAGGAGAGGTGCTTGTTACTTCTTCTATTGTTGAAGTTAAAAAAACAAAAGGTTGGGCAATGATTATGGATAGTAATAATGAACTATCTTTATATGTTGCTACTTTAGATGCTTGTTTTGAAGCAAATATTTACAAAGATGAAATAATAAATATTTTACAAAATGCAAAAAATGAAAATGATGAAAAAAATAAAATAATCAATCAAAAAGTAAACTCTACAAGAGTATCTTTTGATTTGTTATAGATTGGATAGATTATGAAAACAATTGATATTGAAAAACTTAATAGAGATAATTTTAAATCAATTATGAATGCATTAGCAATGCCTGGAAATATTGAAAAGATAGAGTCTTTTTATGATTCGAGTCTTTTAGCTGTTGCTAATTGTTTATTATATTCAGAGGTAAGTTATTTTTATGAAGGAAATGAAGAGTTTGATTTAGTTGATGCAATTACAAATGCAACTAAAACAGATGAGTGTGAGGCTGATTATATTTTCTGTGATGAATTAAATGATTTTTTATTAAATAAAGCAAAAATAGGTACATCAATGGAGCCAGAGTTTTCAGGAACATTAATCTACAAGTGCAAAGATTTTGAAGGCTTAAAAGTAAAATTAAGTGGTCCTGGAATTGATAAAGAGAAAATCTTATCTTTACCTATTGATAAATCTTTTGTGGAGTTTTTTAATGAAAAAAACTCATATTTTCCTTTAGGAAATGAGGTTTTCTTTTTAAGTGAAGATTCACAAATTGTTGCATTATCAAGAACTACAAAAGTGGAGGTTATCTAAATGGCATATTATGCGATAAAAGGTGGAGAAGAGGCTATTAAAAACTCTTTAAATTTTTATAATGATACAACTTTTGAAGCACAAAAATTTGATGATGAAGATTTAATTGAAGCATTTACTTTTTCAATTGATAAAGTTATCAGTGAAGGGGCTTTATATAGTAAGAAATTGGCTTCTAAAGCTATAAAAAGAAGTGCAGGGGATTTATTAAATGCATCATTTTTTTTAAGAGCTCATAGGTCATCTTGTCAAAGAATTGGAATAGCAAAAGAGTTAGATGTAAATGATATGAGATTAACAAGAAGAATTTCATCTGCTTTTAAAGATATTGAAGGTGGACAGCTTTTAGGAGCTTCAAATGATTATGAAATAAAACTTCTAATTGATTTGAAAAATGAAGAGGTAAATCTTGAAGAGTATTCAACAAAAGATAATATCATCAAATCAGCCTTAACTCCACTTAGAGAAGATAATTTAATAAAAGTATTACCAAAAGAGAAAGAGCCTTGGGATATTACAAGAGTATTTCCAACTGCACCATATCCAAGAAGTGCAATACTTCAAGTTATGAGTAGAGGTGAAAGTGGAAGTTTGCTTGGTTTTGCATACACATCTATGAGAGGATATGGAGATGTTCACCCAACAATTGGTGATTTAAGAGTAGGGGAACTTGATATTACTTTTAATCATCCATTTACAAAAAATGAAGTAAAAATTGGAATTATTGAAGCAACAGCAGTTGAATGTGCTGGAACTTTTAATAAAGATAGTGATGGAGAGACAAGACTTACAACTGGTTTTGGATTTTGTTTTGGGAAAAATGAGACAAAAGCTATATCTATGTCTATTATCGATTTATCTTTATACAATGATTCTTATACAGTTGGAACTGAACAAATAGTTGCAAGTGATTTTGAAATGATTATGCACCATGTTGATGGAATTGAGTCATTTGGTTTTGCAAACCACTATAAATTACCACACTATGTAACATTCCAAACTGATTATCAAGTATTTAAAAGTGCTAGTAAATATGCAAAAGAGCAAGATGAAAAAGAGGTAGAAAAATGAGATATGCATTTTTAGATGAAGAAGCAAAAAAAGAGATTAGAAGATCTATTTTAAAAGCAATTGCTATTCCTGGATATATTGTCTCTTTTGCAAGTAGAGAAATGCCAGTAGCAAGGGGTTGGGGAACAGGTGGATTACAAGTAACTCTTGCAATTATAAATGAGAGTGATACTTTAAAAGTAATCGACCAAGGTTGTGATGGAAGTGTAAATGCTGTAAACATCAGAAATTTTATAAGTTCAGTTACAAATGTAAAAACAACAACAAAAACAACTGAAGCTTCAATTATTCAAACAAGACACAGAATTCCTGAAATTGAGTTAGAAGAGGGTCAAACTTTAGTTTATCAAGTTCCAATGCCTGATATTTTAGAGACAGTTGAGCCAAATACAGCTAAACAAAAAATTATGCATGCAAATGCTGATTATTCAAAATTATGGGTTTTATTGTATGAGGATACTTCAATGTTTGGAGATAGTAGGATTTCAAATAGATATCCAGTAATGGTACATAATAGATATGCTATGGATCCAAGTCCAATTCCAAAATATGATACACCAAAATTAAATAACAATAAAGCATTACAGCTTTTTGGTGCAGGAAGAGAAAAGAAAATTTACGCAGTTCCTCCTTATACAAAAGTTGAGCCTTTGAAATTTGAAGATAAAGAGTTCAAAGTTGAAAATTTTGAAGGAGAAGTTTGTAAAAGATGTGGAAGTTCACACTCTTTTTTAGATGAAGTTTATGATGATAATGGTGAGTTAAATTATTACTGTAATGATACAGATTTTTGTGATGAGCAGTGTGGAGATAAAAAATGATATTAGATATAAGAAATTTATCAAAGGTTTTTGGAAAGTTTTGTCCTAAATGTTTAGACCACACAGGAGCTTTATTTAATAGTTCTATTTGTCCAACTTGTAAAAGTGTAGTTGGAGTTAATAATGTAAATTTATCTTTAAATCAAGGTGAAGTTTTAGGAATAGTTGGTGAAAGTGGAAGTGGAAAATCAACACTTTTACAACTAATTTACCAAGACCAAAAAGCAAGTATTGGTGAGATTTTTGTAAAAGATTTTGTGGATTCTAAAGGTGAAAGAAAAAATATACTTGATGCAAATTTAAATGAGTTATCACATTTGAGAAACTCTTTAATGTCTATGATTTACCAAAATCCAAGATTAGGACTTAATTATAATTTTTCAGCAGGTGGAAATATTGCTCAAAAAATTATTGGAAGTGGAAATAAAAAGTATGAAGAGATTAGAAATAGAGCTTTATATTTTTTAGATAAAACAGAAATTCCAACAAGTAGAATTGATGATTATCCTGAGTATTTTTCAGGTGGACAACAACAAAGAATTCAAATTTCAAAAGCATTATCAAGTAATCCAAAAATATTACTTTTAGATGAGCCAACAACTGGACTTGATTTATCAGTTCAAGCAAAAATTCTTGATTTGATAAAAGAATTACAACATGAAATTGGATTTGCAATGATTGTAGTAAGCCATGATTTAGGGGTAATTAAACACCTAACAGATATTACAGTTGTTATGAAAAATGGGCAAATAGTTGAAAGTGGTTTAACTGATCAAATTTTAGAAGACCCACAACACCCATATACACAACTTCTTGTGTCATCGATTTTATAAGGAATATTTTATGATTAGATTAGAAGTAAAAAATTTAAACAAAACTTTTACAGTACACACAAGAGGAAGTATTGAAGTAAAAGGTTTTGAAAATATAAATTTAAGTGTAAAACAAGGGGAATTTTTATCTCTTTATGGACCAAGTGGTGCTGGAAAATCATCGATTTTAAAAACTCTTTTTAGAACATACACAACAACAAGTGGAAATATAATTTTTCATAAAGATAATGGAAGTACTATTGATATTGCAAATGCAACAGAGAGTGAAATATTAAATCTTAGAAAGAGTGAAATTGGTTATGTATCACAATTTTTACAAATTCTTCCAAGAGTTAGTGCTGTTGATGTTGTAAGTGAGCAGTTGATTTTCAAAGGTGAAAGCCAAGAAGTTGCAAGACAAAAAGCAAAAGAGATGTTGGATTATTTATCAATTAGAGAAGAGTTATTTGATTTATCTCCTTTAACTTTTTCTGGTGGTGAGCAACAAAGAGTAAATATTGCAAAAGGAATAATTGCACCAAAATCTTTACTTTTATTAGATGAGCCAACAGCTTCTCTTGATAGAACAAATACTATGAAAGTTGTTGAGAAATTAAAAGAGTTAAAGACTCAAGGTGTTGCAATGGTTGGGATTTTCCATGACCTTGAAGCTATGGAAATTATAAGTGATAATATATATAAATTAGAGAGAGTTAAATAAAAATGGAAACAATTTTAAGAAGTAAAAATGTTTTAATAAATGAAAAATTTGTAAGTGCTGATGTTGTTATTAAAGGCGAATTTATTCAAAGAATTGATGAGTATGGGAAAAATGAAGTAGCTGTTGATTTAGGGGATAAAAAAATAGTTGCAGGAATTGTTGATTTACACTCTGATGCAATTGAAAAAGAGATAGAGCCAAGACATGGAGCTACATTTCCTGTTGAATTAGCAGTTGCTGAACTTGATAAAAAACTTTCAATGGCTGGAGTTACTACAATGTTCCATGCTATTGGATTTGAAGAAAATCCAAAGAAAAAAAGAAGTTTAGAGTTTGCAAAACATCAAATTGAAGAGATTTATGAAGCAAATAAAAAACATTTAGGTGTTGATAATTTTGTTCATGCAAGATTTGAATTAAGTGCAACTGATGCAGTTGAGCCAATCAAAGAGTTAATTGATTTAGGTAAAGTTCAACTTTTATCTTTAATGGATCACTCACCTGGTCAAGGACAATTTAAAACTCTTGATAAATTTAAAACTTATTACTCTAGTTATTATGGTTTAAATGATGATGAAGTTCAAGATGTGGTAAATAAAAAACTAAATAAAGACGAAGATAAGATAAATGATTTAATCAATCATGCTAAAAAACATAATATGACACTATTAAGCCATGATGATGATTGTAAAGAGAAACTTCAAGGGCTTTTAGATATTGGGGTAAAAATTTCAGAATTTCCACTTGATTTAGAAGTTGCAAAATTTGCAGTTGAAAAAGGAATTGCAACTGGAATGGGCGCTCCTAATATTGTAAGAGGTGGAAGCCAAAGTGGAAATATTGCAGCAATTGAGTTAGTAAGGGAGGGTGTTTGTAAATATTTATGTTCAGATTATCATCCAACTTCAATGCTTCAAGCAGTTTATAGAATGAGAGAAGATGCAAATTTACCTTTAGAAAAAGGATTTGCAATGGTTACTTCAACACCAGCAGCTTATGCAAACTTAGATGATAGAGGTGTTATTGCTGAAGGTAAAAGAGCTGATATTATAGTAGTTGATGATACAAATATTCCAAAAGTTGTTTTAACTATCAAAGATGGTGAGTCAATTTACAATGGAATTAGAGGTTTTAAATTATAAAAAGGAAAAAGTATGGTTATGATTTTTAGAAGTATTTTACAATTAGAGGTAAAATATAATGACAAAAATAGAAAATCTTAATAGTGAACCAAAGGTAGTATTAGGGGAAAAACCATACATTTTCCCTAATGCAATTATAAAAAACTCATATTTTGGTAAATATACTGAAATTGCAAATTATGCAAATATTAGTGATTCATCAATGGACGATTACTCTTATGTTAGTGAATATACACAAATTGCAAATACACAAATTGGAAAATTTGCAAATATTGCAAGTAATGTTCGAATAAATCCAGGTTTTCATCCTTATGAAATGCCTTGTCAACACCATTTGCTTTATAGACGAGAGATGTATGGTTTTGGTGAGAATGATGAAGCTTTTTTTAATTATAGAAAAACTCAAAAAGTAATAATTGGACATGATGTTTGGATTGGTCATGGTGCTGTAATCATGCCTGGAATTAAAGTAGGAAATGGTGCAATAATTGGTTCAAATGCTGTTGTAACCAAAGATGTACCTTCATTTGCTATAGTTGCAGGTGTTAGTGCAAAAGTCTTAAAATATAGATTTCCAAATGAGATAATCAAAGAGATAGAGAAAATTGCTTGGTGGGATTGGAGTCACGAAGAGATAAAAGATAGATTAGGCGATTTAAAAGATATAAAAGAATTTATTTATAAATATTCAAAAAAAGAAGAGTAGAAATGAAAAAAAAGATAATTTTAATAGTTGGTGCAAGTGGTGTTGGAAAAGATAGTTTAATAAAAGAGGCAAAAAAAGAGCTAAAAGAAGAGTTCAATTTTATTAGACGTTATATAACAAGAAAACCAGATAAAAATGAAAAAAACTATTTTTTAGAAAATTCAGCATTTAAATTATTAAAAAAGAATGATTATTTTGTTTCTTCTTGGGAAGCTCACGACAATTTTTATGGAATTTCTAAAAATTCCATAAAAAATAGATTAAATATTATTTCAATTTCTAGGTCAAAAATTAGCGATTTCGAGAAAAATTTTGAAAAAGTTTATGTAATAAACATTACTTTAAATAAAGAAGAGTTAAAAAATAGACTTATAAAAAGAGGTCGAGAAAGCCTTGAAGAGATTCAAAAAAGATTAGATAGAAGTTATGATAAAATTGAGGCAAAAAATCTAATTAATTTTGAAAATGATAAACCATTTGAAGAGAGTAAAGAGGCATTTATAAAGCTTCTAAAGGAAATAAATGAACTTTAATTTTTTAGGAAGTAGTGATAGTGCAGGGCTTCCTGTTCATAACTGTAATTGTATTGCTTGTGATAGTTATAGAAAAGAAAAAAAAGAGAATCACTCAACTTGTGCATATATAAAAATAAATGATGAAATAATTTTATTAGATGCTGGAGTTTATGATTTAACAAGTAGATTTGATGGAAAAAAAATTAATGCTATTTTTTTAACACACTTTCATCCTGACCATTGTGTAGGACTTTTAAATCTTAGATATTCAAATGATGAAATTAATTGTTTTCATCCTGAAGATGAAAAGGGTTTTTCTGATTTATTTAAACATAATCATTCAATCAATTATGTTGAAATAAAGCCTTTTGAACAAAAAATAATAAATGAAATTAAATTTACAGCAGTTCCTTTAAAACACTCTAAAAATACATTTGGATATTTAATAGAGTATAAGAACTATAAAATTGCATATCTAACTGATTGTAGTGGAATTCCTAAAGAGAGCTTTGATTTTTTACAAAAATTTGAAATTGATTATGCTTTTATAGATGCTTGTTATGATGAAAGAAAAGTAGTTGGAAATCATCTAAATTATTTACAAGCAAGTGAAATTTTAGATAATTTAAATGTAAAAAATGGTTTTTTAATGCATATTTCTCACATAACACAAGAGTACATTTTAGAAAATGATATTAAACTAAAATATCCTTATGTTAGTGGTGATTTTTCAATTAGTTTCTAATAAATATTAATAAAAAGCATAGCTTTTATACTACTATCTTCATTAGTAGCTTTTAAATTTGATGAAATTCTATGTTTTGAAAGATTTCCTTCAATTGTTTGTAAGATATGCCAAAATCTTTCATTAAAAGGAGTATCAATCTCTTTTATTTTGTATTTAATAATTGTTTCAACAATAGTTTCAATACAGTGGAAATAGAAAATTTTATTTTTTGCTCTTTGGATTTTATAATTTTTCATAATTTTTAAATTATTTATATAAGTATCTTTTTCAAGTTTAGATAGACTTGTTCTTGCTTCAACTTGTTTTTCCTCTTCTTCAAGATGAATCATATACGAATTTATTTCAGTATTTATAGTTTGTTCTAAATCAGGATGGAATTTTAGAAGAATATCTAAAATTTCATCACCACTTAAATTTTTATGATTTATCTGATGAGAATATTTTTTCTTTTTTTCATAGGTATGGTCAATTGCAGTTAAAATATCAATTGCATAAGATAAATAGATATATTTATCCTCTTTCCCATCTTTAAATGAAATACCATGTTCGCTAATTACTGGTTTTAAACCTGCATATTCTATTTTCATACCTATTTTCCTTAATTAAAATTTTGCGTTTGGAATAGGGTAGTTTTCAATAACAAAGTCTATATCTTTGTCACCTCTACCACTTAAATTTACTAAAATTGTTTTATCTTTAGATAAAGTTTTTGCTAGTTTCATAGCAAATCCAACAGCATGAGCTGATTCAAGTGCAGGAATAATTCCCTCTAATTGAGATAATTTATAAAAAGCATCAACAGCTTCTATATCATTACAAAGACCAACTTTACTTCTTCCAATCTCATTTAAATAAGCATGTTCTGGCCCAACACTTGGATAGTCAATTCCACTTCCAATAGAGTAAACAGGAGCAGGATTTCCATCTGCATCTTTTAGCATGATAGAGTTAAATCCATGCATGATTCCCTCTTCACCATAAGTTAATGAAGCTGAGTGTTCTCCAATTTTATCACCTTTACCCATTGGCTCAACACCATAAAGTTCTACTTGTTTATCATCAATAAATCCTGCAAATAATCCCATAGCATTACTTCCACCACCTACACAAGCAGTTACAACGTCAGGAAGTTTTCCTTCATGTTCAAAAAATTGTTCCCTTGCTTCAAATCCAATTACACTTTGGAAATCTCTAACCATCATAGGAAATGGATGAGGACCAACAACTGAACCAATACAATAAATAGAGTTTTCAGTATCTGTTAAATATGCTTCAAAAGCCGAATCAACTGCTTCTTTTAGAGTTTTAAGACCATGAGTTGCTGGAACTACTTTTGCTCCAAGAATTTTCATTCTTACAACATTTGGATGCTCTTTTGCAATATCAACTTCACCCATGTGAATTTCACACTCTAAGCCAAAATATGCAGCTGCCGTTGCCAGTGCAACACCATGTTGTCCAGCACCAGTTTCTGCAATTACTTTTTTCTTTCCTAGATGTTTTGCTAAGATAACCTCAGCCATACAGTGATTTAATTTGTGAGCACCAGTGTGGTTTAAATCTTCTCTTTTTAGATAGATTTTTGCACCACCACAAAATTTAGTTAGATTTTTTGCAAAAGATACAGGAGTTGGTCTTCCTTGATAATGTTTTCTAACATATTTTAAATCTTCAATAAATTTAGGTGAATTTTTTAATTCTTCATAAGCTTCTGTAATTTGAGCAAACGGTTTTTCTAAAACAGGAGGAATATATGAACCTCCAAATTTACCAAAAAAACCTTTACTATCAGGCATTGTCTCTAAATATGATTTGTTCATTTATTCTCTCCTACTAAATATAATTAATTTTTTATGAAAGCCATTTTTTCACTTTATCAAACATTGATTCAAATGTTGATTCGTGAGGTTTACTTTTTATCCCAAAACTCTCTTGTAATTTTTCTAAAAGTTCTTGTTGTTCATCATTTAAAGTTTTTGGATATTCAATTTTAATTTGTACAATTAAATCGCCTTTTCCATAACCTTGAACAGATTTTACACCTTCACCTCTAAATGTGAATTGTTGTTTATCTTTTGCACCTTTTGGAATTTCAAGTTCAAGTTCACCCGTAAGACTTGGGATTTTAATTTTTCCACCAAGAGCAACTTGAGTAAAGAATATTGGTGCTTCAACATAAATATCATTGTCATGTCTAATAAAATGAGGATCTTCTTTTACAGAAATTTGTAAATATAAATCACCTCTTGAACCATCAGGTGCTATATTTCCTTTTCCTGAAACTCTAATTCTCATTCCATCATTTACACCTTCTGGAATATCTACTTTAAAGTTATCTTTTACTTCTTCATATCCAGTTCCAGAACATGATTTACAAGAAGCAGCAGCAGATTGTCCTGAACCACCACATTTTGGACAAGTTTGAGCAAATGTCATAAATCCTTGTCTTGAATGAATTTGTCCATGTCCGCCACAAGTAGAACAAGTAGCAAGTTTCCCATCTTTTGCACCAGTTCCATTACAAGATTTACAAGCTGTTTTGTATTTATAATTTATCTCTTTTTTACAACCAAATACAGCTTCATTAAATTCTAGTTTAACTTCAATAGTTACATCAAGATTGTAGTTATATGATTTTTTTTGTCTTCTTCCCCTTGAACTTGAACCAAATCCAAACATCTCTTCAAACACAGAACTTAAATCATCAAATCCACCTGAGAATCCACCACCTCTTTGTGCACGTCCTTCAAGTCCAGCTTTACCATATTTATCATAGATTGCTCTTTTTTCTTCGTCACTTAAAACTTGATAAGCCTCATTAATAGCTTTGAATTTTTCTTCAGCTTCATTATCTCCTGGATTTTTATCAGGATGATATTTCATTGCCATTTGTCTATAGGCCTTTTTAATTGTACTTTTATCAGAACCTTTACTAATTTCAAGTAATTCGTAGTAATCTATTTCAGTCAATTTTTATCTCCCTAAAAAAATATTTATATTTTTGTAAGCCGCGATTCTATCAAAAACTTGATAAATGTTGATTAAATTTTGTTATTTATAAAAAAGAGTCATAAAAGAGTCATTTCATTGTTATAATCTTTTCACCAGATTATTTTAGGAAGGTTTATGATATTAATTTCGCTATTAAATAGATATGATTTATCAATATTTCCAATACTTTTAGAATTTAAAGATGATGTAAAAAAGCATATTTTAATTCATGATAGTTCAAAAATTGAAACAAAAAAAGTAAAAGAGATATTAAAAGTGCAAGATAAGTTCAAAGAGACTTATAATTTAAATTATAAAAGTTATTCTTTAAAAATCAATGAAGATTCTTTTGAGGATATTGTTCATTGTTATGAACAAATATTAAAATTATCAAATAACAATTACGAACAATTGTATTTTATAAATTGTATAAATTCTTTACCTTCATGCTCAGTTATACTTTCAAGTAAATTACTACAAAAAAATGGGAATCTTATCTCTTATGAAAATTTTGAAAATGGTTATAGAATAATTTCAAATAAATGTATGAAAATAAATACAACAACTAATCAAGAAGATATCTCTGATTTTTTATCAAAAACTTGTGAATTCTTATCTTAATATAATTTACTAAAAATCTTAGATATAATCCCAAACATGAATAAAGGATTAGAAAAATTTTATGAGCTCGTAGAAGCTTTTGAATCATTACCAACCATTGGAAAGAAATCTGCATTAAGACTTGCGTATCATATTGTAATGAATGATAATTATTGTGGAATTAAAATTGCACATAGCATTGAAAATGCTCTTAAGAATATTACAAAGTGCTCAAGATGTGGTTCAATGAGTGAACATGAAATCTGTGAGTTTTGCTTAGATGAATCAAGAGATAAAGATAAACTTTGTATAGTTCAAAGTGCTAAAGATATATTTGTAATTGAAGATTCAAAACAGTTTGATGGTAAATATTTTGTAATAGAAGAGTTAGACCAAGATGTTATAGACTCTTTGCATAAATTTATAATAGATAATAGTGTTAAGAGTATACTATTTGCAATAACACCATCCATAGCAAATGACGCATTTATCTTATTTATAGAGGATAAATTAAAAAGTTTCGATATTAGATTTACAAAAATTGCACAAGGTGTTCCAACTGGTGTGAGTCTTGAAAATGTAGATATATTATCACTATCAAAAGCTATACAAAGTAAAGTGGAAGTATAGAAAAATGGAACAAAGAATTGTTTGTCAAAGATGTGTTTATTATTTTGTTACATGGGAACCAAATAAACCTCATGGCTGTAAAGCTTACGGATTTAAGTCTAGGTTATTGCCATCTGTTGCAGTTAAAAATTCAAGTGGCACAGATTGTAATTTTTATACCCCTAAATTTGTTAAACAATGAGTAGTGTTTTGTTAAATGAACTAATAGAAAAAATAGAAAAAAACAAAATATCAATAATTAGAAAATGGATAAATATACCTAATACTATTTCTATTATAAGAGCAAATTCTATTGATGAAAATCTATTTGTGAGAAGATATTCATTTGGAGTTATTGAACATTTTATTCAAGTAATTAATAAAAATGAATCAATTGAAAAATCATCTGCAATGATTGATTTTATTAGATATTTAAAAAAACAAAATCTAAAAGTAAATGAACTTTTTTTGATATTTTGTGCTTTTAAAGAAGCAATTATCTCTTTTAGTTTAGAACAAAACATACACTCTTTGGAAATAGAACACAAAGTAAATTCTATATTTGAAAAGTTTTTTTCAAATGTTTTAGATGTTTATTCAAAGACAATAAGTCAAATAGAAAATGCTTTAAATAAATCTATTGATATTGTTGATAAATATGTAATTATTTCAAGAACTGATATTCATGGAATAATTACTAGTGTTTCAACAGCATTTTGTAAAATTTCAGGATATGAACCTTTTGAATTAATAGGTAAATCTCATAATATTATAAAACATCCAGAGATGCCAACTGAGTTTTTTGAAGAGTTATGGAAAACAATAAAAAGCGGAGATATTTGGGAAGGTGAAGTTAGAAATCTAAGAAAAGATGGCTCAACTTATTGGGTGAAAACCACTATTGTTCCAAATTTTGACAATAATGGAAATATTACTAGTTTTGATGCGTTAAGAGTAGATATTACGCCACAAATTGAGCTAAAAAATCAACAAAATTTATTAGTAGAACAATCAAAATCAGCAGCACTTGGTGAAATGATTAGTATGATTGCTCACCAATGGAGACAGCCTTTACAAGCTGTTTCTATTTTGATTCAGAAATTACCTTTATTAAAAATGTTAAATGGTGAATTAACAGACGAAACTTTAAATGAAGTTGTATCTCAAGTATCTACTCAGCTTGATTATATGTCAAAAACTATTGATGATTTTAGAGATTATTTTAAACCTAATAAGAAAAAAGAAGAGGTTTATATAGAAAATGTTATAAATAAATCTATGGATTTTTTAGCTTATTTATTTAAATTAAATGGTGTTGAAATTAGATATAAAAATGAATCAAAAACTAAAATTTATATTTTTTTAAATGAGATGGTTCAGGTATTTATAAACTTAGCTAAAAACTCTTGTGATGCAATGATAGAGAAAAATGTAGAAAATAGGGTTATTTCAATTTATAGTTATGAAAAAGATGGAAGTTTATTTATAGAGTTTGAAGATAATGCAGGTGGAATGAAGCCTGAAGTTATGGGTAAAATTTTTGACCCATATTTTTCAACAAAAAGCAAAAAAAATGGAACAGGATTGGGGCTTTATATGAGTAAAACAATCATAGAACAACACAGCAACGGTAAAATATCTGTTTGTAATACAGATAACGGAGCAAAATTTATTATTAAATTACCATTGACTTAAAAAGCTTAAAACAAGGCTTTTTGATTAAGTGGTAGTGTAAAAATAACTGTGTAAATTCAAAAATATTAATTTATTAGATAGAAT
>ERZ724503.494-NODE-494-length-16947-cov-20.778653_pt1 | contig 16947 bp, 12 predicted proteins | sample MGYA00376036_ERZ724503 | MGnify/ENA primary metagenome ERZ724503 (study PRJEB28724, sample SAMN07190885) | wastewater metagenome | isolation source: influent of sewage treatment plant in Hong Hong | place: Hong Kong | collected 2016-03-17 ...
TTCAAATATTCAAGCTTCTTTAATCACTGGTGAAGAACAGATGTTAAATGAAGATGCAGCTCATGTTTGCTCAACTATTGAAATGTTAGATTTTGATTTAGATGTAGATGTGGCTGTTATTGATGAAGTTCAAATGCTTGATGACTCTGATAGAGGTTGGGCTTGGGTAAATGCAATCATCGGATGTCCTGCTAAAAAAATCATTATGACAGGAAGTGTAAATGCTCTTGATGCCATTAAGAAAATAGCTTCTTATTTAGATGAAGATTTAGAGATTGTAAAACATCAAAGAAAAAATGAGTTAAAAGTTCTTACAAAATGGACTTCTTTGGATAAACTTGAAGATGGAACAGCACTTATTGCTTTTTCAAGAAGTGATGTTCTAAAACTAAAACATAAACTTCAGAAGAAATATTCAGTTTCTGTTATATATGGAAATCTTTCGCCTGAAGTTAGGCGTGATGAAGCTAAAAGATTTAGAGAGAAAAAAAGTCAGATTTTAATTGCAACGGACGCGATTGCAATGGGATTAAATCTTCCTATTAAAACAATTTTGTTTACTACAGATACAAAGTTTGATGGTGTTAGTAAAAGAAAAATAACAGTAAATGAAATAGTTCAAATAGCAGGTCGAGCAGGTCGATATGGACACTTTGAGGCAGGTTTTTTGGGTGCCACAAGAAGAGATGTACTTGAACATGTAAGCTTTGAATTTGAAAGTTCAATAAAAACTATTAAACCGCCTTTTAAAGTAAAAATAAATAACAATCAACTTGAAGCCCTAGCTGCTCACATAAAAACAAATTCTTTGACAAAAGTATTGAAATTTTTTGCAGATAATATGTATTTTAGTGGTCCTTTTATAGCAGCAAATATCTCATCAATGCTTGAAGCGGCAAAAATAGTAGATAGTAGATATAATCTGAGTTTAGAAGATAAATATCTTTTAGCACAAGCTCCAATAACAACAAAATCAAATATTATTATCCAAGCATATGATGCTTATATTGCAAGTGTAATTAAGAAAAAAGTTTGTCACTATAAGCCTTCTATTACTTTACCAAAAAAAGCAATAACTCAAAAAGATTTGCTTTTAGTTGAAGATGAGGTTAAAAAAATTTCTCTTTATTTATGGCTTTCGTACAAACTCCCAGAACTTTTTCCCGACCATGATAAGGCATATATTTTGAGAAATTCTTTTAATGCTTTTATTGAAAAATCATTAAGAGGAAATCTAATTCAAGAAGAACTTCCTAAAAAAGTTTTTGAAAGAAGAAGACCTCGTGAAGAAATAAAAGAAAAAAATATGGAAAAAAGTTATAAATCAAGAAGGAGAAAAGCAATTTAATAAAAAATTGGCTAAAATTCCTATTCAAAATCAAAGCTTCGTGCATAATAAGGAATATCAATAGTGTTTAGGTTTTTTAAGGTTAATGAAGACCTTTTTTATAAAGAATTATTATCAGATAATTTAGACGTAAATAAAATCCAAAAATATATTGATAAGGGAATAGACTTAAATAAAAAAGATGAAAAAGGAAGAACAATTCTTTTTCTTCTAGCTTCAAAAAGAAAACTCGATGCTATTAGAATTCTTTTAAGAAATGGTGCAAATCTGTATATAGAAGATAAATTTTCAAAAACTGTTTTGGATGAAGTTTGTGAAAAATCAGATGGAATAATGGTTAGATTTTTTCTTGATAATGGTTTTGATATAAATAGAAAAAATAGCTCAGGAAGAACAATTTCTCAGGATGTTGCACTTATTGGGAACTATAAAATTTTTCAAATTCTAATGAATTATAGACCTAACTTTGATATTAAAGATAACTATGGAAAAACTGCATTATTTGATGCGGTTGAAGGTGGAAATCTTGCTATATTAAAAGATATCGTGAATAATGTAAACTCTTTGAATATTCTTGATGAAAATCATCAAACAGCACTTTTTAAAGCTGTTTTGAAAGAAGATAGTACTTTTGCACAAACTCTAATTTTACACGGAATAAATGTAAATTTTTTAGATAAAGATGGACAAAATGTTCTTTTTAATGCAATTTTACAAGGAAATAAAAATTTTCCCTTAATTGAATTATTAATCAAAAAGAATATAAATTTAAACATCATTGATAATTATAATAAGAATATAATTGATGAACTTTTATATATAGTTTTTTTGCAAAAAAATGAAACAAAAGAGTTAGAAGGAAAATATAAAGTAATAAATTCTGAAAAAGAGTATATGTCTTTGGCTCTTTTATTTATTGATAATGGTTTAGAAATTGATAAAATTGATGAAAATGGAAAAACTACTCTTCAAAAAGAGATAGAGAATAAGAATTTTGCAAATATAGAATTTTTAATAAATTGTGGAGCAGATGTAAATATTTATGATGAAAATAATAAGAATATTGTTTATAAAGAGATTTTAAAAGGATATTCAAACTACAAAATGATTGATTTTTTAGTTTCAAAGGGTGCAAGTCTTGAATCTAGGGATTTTGATGAGAAGAGTGTAGTTGATGATATTGTTGAAATTATAGCAATTACAAAAGGTTTGAAAAAAATAAATCCAGCACTTGCTCCTTTGATTAATATGGATGAAAAATATGATATTTTGTTAAAAAAAGTTTTGACATATAGACCAAATATTGAAACTCGAAGATTAGATGGTAAAAATATTTTATTTGATTTGGTTTTATATAATGATTTTGAGACTTTAAAAACAATTATAAATTATGGGCTAAATGTAAATATTAGAGATAAGAATGGAAGAACCCCTTTGATGTATATGGTAGAAGAGGGATTAAAACTAAAAGATAAAAAGCTAAGAGATTCTTTTATTGAAAGGTTAGTTAATTTTTTAAAATATAGAGTTAGTGTTGATGTTCAAGATTTAGATGGAAGGACAGTAATTCATAAGGCTGTAATTGCTAATGATTTACTCGTTGTTGAAAAACTTTTGACTAAAAAAGCAGATTTAACTTTGAAAGATATTCATGGAAGGACAGCACTTCATCATACTCAGTGGCATGGAAACTATAAAATAGCTAGATGGTTAATGGCAGCAGGTGGAGATATAAATCAGCCTGATAATACAGGATTCACCCTTTTAAATTATGCAGCTATTTTTGGGCATATTAAACTAGTTATTTCTTTAATTGCTTCAGGTGTTTTAATGTATAACAGAAATCCCAAAAATAAAAAAGTTGCCAAATTCTTTAAAGAAAGAGAGAAAAATTTAGATAGATTATTAATAAATGATATTGGTGATATTAAAATGCAAGGTGCATTAGAAGAAGTTGTTGAAAATCTCAAAAAAGAAATAAATGAAGTTTTAATATAAAGGAAAAAAATGTTTAATAAATCAATAATAGTTTTAGCAGCAGGTGCAGGAACAAGAATGAAATCAGATACTCCAAAAGTATTACACAAGATTTCTGGGAAACCAATGTTATATTATTCAATAAAAGAGGCTTTAAAATTAAGTGATGATATAACGGTAGTTTTGTTTCATCAAGCACAAAGAGTTCAAACTGAAATGGAAAAATATTTTTCAAATATAAATTTTGTAATCCAAGACCACGCAAATTATCCAGGAACTGGTGGTGCTGTTATGGGAATAACTCCAAAATATGAAGAAGTTTTAGTTTTAAATGGAGATATGCCACTAATCCAAGCAGAAGAACTAAAAAAATTTGATTTAAATGCAACTATTGTAATGTCTGTTTTAGAGCTTGAAAGTGCAGATGGTTATGGAAGAGTTATTATTGAAAATGGAAATGTGAAAAAAATAGTTGAACAAAAAGATGCTTCAGAAGATGAGTTAAAAATCAAAACAGCAAATGCTGGAATTTATCAATTTGAAACAAAATTTTTACTTGAAAATTTACCAAAACTAAATAACAATAATGCTCAAAAAGAGTATTACATAACTGATTTAGTTGAAATGGCTATAAATCAAGGAAAAGTTTTAAAACCACTTGTTGTAAACGAAGAAAACTTTAAAGGTGTAAATTCAAAAGTTGAACTTGCTGATGCTGAGGTAATTCATCAAAATAGAATTAAAAAAGAGTTTTTAAAAGCTGGTGTGATTATGAGACTGCCTGATACTATTTATATAGAAGAGGGTGTAGAAATACAAGGTGAGTCTATTATTGAAAACGGAGTAAGTCTACTTGGAAATTCAAAAATTATAAATTCTCATATTAAAACAAATAGTGTTGTTGAAGACTCAATAGTAATTGATAGTGATATAGGACCAATGGCACGAATACGACCGCTTAGTGAATTAAACAAAACACATATTGGAAACTTTGTAGAGACAAAAAAAGCCATTTTAAATGGTGTAAAAGCTGGGCATTTATCATATCTTGGGGATTGTTCTATAGACGAAGGAACTAATATTGGTTGTGGAACAATTACTTGTAATTATGATGGTGTAAATAAACATCAAACAATTATTGGGAAAAATGTTTTTGTAGGTTCAGATACCCAGTTTGTGGCACCTGTAAATATTGAAGATGATGTATTAATTGGGGCTGGTTCTTGTGTAACAGGAGATGTTAAAAAAGGTGAGCTTTATCTAACACGAGCAAAAGCAAAAACTATTGATGGTTATTTTTATAAACATTTTTCAAGTAAAAAAAAGTAGAAAATAGATGTTACTCAAAAATAAAAAAATATTAGTAGCAGTTACTGGTTCAATTGCTATTTATAAAGCTTTAGATTTAATCAGACTTTATATAAAAGCAGGAGCGATTGTAAAAGTTATTATGACAGAAGGTGCAAAAAAGTTTATAAACCCAATAACTTTTGAAGCAATTTCTCAAAATAAAGTACTATGTGAAGAGAGTGAGAACTGGGACAAATCTCAAGACTATAATCATATTGATATTGGAAAATGGTCTGATATTTTGGTTATTGCTCCAGCTAGTGCAAATACTATAAATGCAATAGCTAATGGTTTAGGAAACAATCTTTTACTTCAAACAGCTTTGGCATATCCAAGGATGAAGCTTATAGCACCAGCAGCTAATACAAATATGTTAAAAAATCCAATTACACAAGCAAGTTTAAAAATGCTAAAACTTTGTAATTATGAGATTATCTCCTCACAAACAAAAGAGCTCGTTTGCAAAGATGTAGGCGATGGAGCGATGGCAGAATCAGCTGATATTTTTGATGCTACATGTAGAGAATTATTAAAAGATGAATATTGGGTAAATAGAAAAGTTGTTTTAAGTGGTGGAGGAACGATAGAAAAAATTGATGATGTAAGATATATTTCGAACTTTTCATCAGGGAAAATGGCAAATAATTTGGCAAGGGCTCTTTATTATAAAGGAGCAGATGTTTGTTTAGTAAGTTCAAGAGGTTATGAAAATTTACCAAAAGAGATACATCTTATTAAGGTTGAAAGTTCTCAAGAGATGTATGAATATTTGGTTGATTCGATTAGAGTTGCAAAAAAAGGGATTTTAACAAAACCAACTTTGATGGATAGTTCAACTCCAACTTTGATATTAAAAAAACCATTTTTATTTATGGTAGCAGCCATTAGTGATTATCTTCCCGCATATCCACAAGAAGGAAAGTTGAAAAAAGAGTTAATCGGAACACAATGGAATTTAGAGTTAAAACAAAATATGGATATTTTAAAATCTTTAGATAAAGAAGGAATAGTAACTATAGGTTTTAAAGCGGAAATGGATGAAACAACAGCACTAAATAGTGCTACAAGAATGTTAGAAAATAAAAATATTGATGGTGTTTGTTTAAATATTTTAAATGATGAAAATTATTTTGGAAGTGATAATAATAATATTGAGTTAATTTGCAAAAATAACTCTTATGAAATAAAAGGTTCAAAATTAGAAGTATCTTTAAAAATGTTAGAAAAATTACAAGAAGAGTTTAAATCTTATGAGTAATATAAAAATTCCCTCTCACCTAGCAATTATTATGGATGGAAATGGTAGATGGGCAAAAGAACGTGGGCTTAATCGAACAGCAGGTCATGAAGAAGGTGCTAAAACAGTTAGAAAAATTACCTCTTATTGTTCATCTTTGGGGATAAAATATTTGACTTTATATGCTTTTTCTACTGAAAATTGGGAGCGACCAAAATTAGAAGTAGAATTTTTGATGAAACTTTTGGAAAAACATCTAAAAAAAGAGTTAGATGTATATTTGAAAAATAATATTAGATTTGAAGTTATTGGAGATTTATCAAAATTTTCAAAAAAACTTCAAGAAATAATTAAAGATACACAACTGGCTACTTCAAAATGTACAGGTTTAACACAAGTTCTAGCTTTGAATTATGGTTCAAAAAATGAGATAATCAGAGCCGTAAAAAAATTAAATGAACAAAACCTTGAAGTAACAGAACAAAACCTTGAATCTTGTCTTGATACAGCTGGAATGGGAGATGTAGATGTTCTGATTCGTACAAGTGGAGAAGTGAGACTTTCAAACTATCTATTATGGCAAAATGCTTATGCAGAGATGTTTTTTACTCAGACATATTGGCCTGATTTTGATGAAAATGAACTTGATGATATTTTGAGTGATTTTAGTAAAAGAGAGAGAAGATTTGGAGGTATTTAGTTTTATATTTGGAATAGTTATTGGTTCATTTTTAAATGTATTGATTTTAAAACTTCCACTAAATGAACCTATTTTTATAAAAAATAGAAGTAAATGTCCATCTTGTAATCATTTGATTTATTGGTATCATAATATCCCTCTTTTTTCATATTTATTTTTAAGAGGGGCTTGCTCTTATTGTGGTGTTAAAATCTCATTTCAATATTTTTTGGTTGAATTAATAACTGGAATTATAACTTTAGCCTTATTTTTAAAATTAGGATTAACTTTAGAATTTGCCTTTATGTCTTTTTTGTTTTATGTTTTAATTACTTTGTCTTTTATAGATTTAAAGTATAAAGCTGTGCCTGATTATTTACTTTTATTGGCTTTATTTTTATCCTTTTTTGCTACAAGTTTTTCTATATATGACTCTTTTAAAAATGCTTTTTTATTTAGTGGAGCAATGGTTTTACTAAATTTTATTATTACATTTTATATTCAAAATATAAAATCAAGAATTTTGAAAGATGAGAGTTTAAAAACACAAGAGGCATTAGGAGAGGGAGATATTCCAATTATTGCTATGATAGGAGTGATTCTTGGAGTACAAGCAGGAGTAGAAGCTATATTTTTGGCGGCTTTTTTTGCTATAATACCCGCAATTTATTCTAATTTAGTAAAAAAAGATATCCAAACTGCATTTATTCCGTATTTAGTTTTAGGATTTTTAACACAATATTTTTTTGATTTAGAAACATTTATAAAGGTCTTTTATTGAAATTAAACCACTATTTATACTCACAACTTGCCATAACCTTTTTTCCTATATTTTTAGGTCTATTTTTTATAACATCAATCGTTTTTTTGGTAAAAATAGCTTCTTTAACTTCTATAATTACTATGGATTTTTTTGAGTTATTTACTTTATATGCTTATGTTATTCCTCAAATTACTTTTTATACGATGCCTATTTCTTTCTTTATTTCTTTAGTAATTACATTAGCAAAACTTGCAAGTGAATATGAGTTAACAGTTATTACTTCTTTTGGCTTAAATCCAGTTCGTATTTTGAAAGTTTTTTTACCTTTGACTTTACTTCTTTCAGCTTTATTGCTTGTCGTTTCAGTTGGGCTTATTCCAAAGACTAAATTTTTAACAAAACAGTTTTTAGATGTGAAAAAAAAAGAGGCGAATTTCAATATAAAAGCAAGTGAATTTGGGCAAAAATTTGGTGATTGGTTGATATATATAAGTGGAAAAGAAGATAAGGTTTATGAAGAGGTGAAACTTTTCAAAACGGATATTAAAAATGACCAATTTATAGTTAGTCAGACAGCAGTTTTAGAGAATGATAAAGGGGCTTTGAGTTTTAAACTTCAAAATGGGAAAGCTTTTATAATTGATGAAAAAGAGCTTAATCAGATTGATTTTGAGTCAATGTACATCAATGATTCAATAGCTGATAGTAAAATAGGAATTTTTACAAATAGTTATGAATATTGGAAAAATAACATAGAAAAAAATACTGATGTTGATGATTTAACATTTTTTATTTTAACTTCTTTATTTCCTCTGTTATCACTATTTCTGGTAATTACTTTTGGGTATTTTAATCCAAGATATGAAAAAAACAGAGCAGTATTTTATTCTTTGACGGCAGTTGTTTTGTATTATGTTTTAATAAAATCAATAGGAGACAAAATACTTTTACATGCTTTATATGTAATTCCAACTATTTGGTTAATTGCAACATATATTTTATACTCTAAAACTATAAAAAAAGAGTATTAAAATATCGTGAATCTAAAATTTACTCTTGCTTATGATGGAAGTTTATTTCAAGGAAGTCAGAAACAACCAAATGGTCAAACCGTTGAAGACAAACTTTTAAAAGCATTTAAAAAAATAAATATTGAAACAAATATTGTTTTAAGTGGAAGAACTGATAAAGAAGTTCACGCAACAGGACAAGTTTTTAATTGTTTAATTCCTGATTATTGGGAAGATTTTTTTAAGTTAAAAGAAGTGCTAAATAAAAATCTTCCTTCTTCTATAAAAATATTAAAAATTTCAAAAGTAGATGAAAATTTTCATTCAAGATTTCATGCAAAAAGTAGGGTATATAGATATTTAATTACCACAAAACCAACAACTCCTTTTAATGATAAATTTATTACTTATGTAAAAAACGTTGATGAAGAACTTATAAAAAAAGCTATAAAAGAGTTTATAGGGATATATGATTTTGAGTATTTTCATAAAACAGGAAGTGATAAAGATATAACTGTAAGAGAGATTTTTAATACAGCATTTTATAAATATAAAGATATTTATGTTTTTAAATTTACTGCAAATTCTTATTTAAGGTCTCAAATTAGATTGATGGTTGGATTTTTACTGGCGATAAATGAAAAAAAATTAACTATAGAAGATTTGAAAAAACAGCTAAGATTAGAAAAAAATATCTTTAAAACACCTATTAAAGCAAATGGATTATATCTTGCAAAAATAAAATATTAAAGGATTAAAATGTTTTTTAGAAAAAAGAAATTTTACACCCTTTTGGATATAAAAAATCAGATAGTTTTTACTCCTTTAATATTTATTTTTTTACTTTCAATTCTTGCTTGTATCTGTATTTTTCTATTTTTACAGTATGAAAAAAAGAATAAAATAGATTTATTAATTCAAAATGAGAATTTTTACAAAAGTGATATTTTAAAAACATATATTTCTGGAATAAAATACAATTCAAGCGTTAATTTTAGTGATATTGAAAATGAATTAAGCAACCATATTTATGAAATAATAGGTTTTTTAAAAGCAAATAGCAAAGATAAAAAAGAGTTTGATATACAAAACTTAAAATTGTATTTAGAAGATATTGAAAATAAAAAAGGGATAAAATTTTTAGTTTTTAATTTAGATTATAGATTATTACATGGGGAAGAGATTTTAAATAATTTAGTTGAATTAACAAATTCAGAAAATAAAACTGAAAAGTTTAAATATTATATGCTTAGAAATATCGAATATATAGGAGACAATAATCTTATGTATAGCATTGATAATCAAAAAAGAAATATTCAATTAAGCTATATAAAATATATTGATTTTTTAAATATTTATATAGGAGCATATTCGAAAATTGATGATATGAAAGTTCTTACAAAAAAAGCTATTTATGATTCAATAGTTCCAAAAAGTAGAACTTTAGAAAATTCATATTTTTATTTTTATGATATGAATGAGAAAAAAATTTTTAACTATGAAAAGAGTGAAAAAATAGAAGATGAGAAAAATATAAAAGATTTTGAACAAAATAGTAAAAAAGATTTTTCATATATTTTCCCAAAATATCAATATAAAATATTTATAAAATCAAATATATCAAAGCAAGAACTAAAAAAAATAAATGAAGAGTATAAAACAAAACTTATATCTTTTTATCTAATAGTTATTTTTGTTGCTTTACTTCTTATTGCTTCTTCAAATATTTTTGGAAGATTTATAAATACTATTTTCAATAGATATCATAAAAGATTAGAAAGAAAAAATCTTTTATTTAAGAAATGGAAAGAGAGATATGAGTTAGCAATTATTGCTTCAAATGATGGTTTGTGGGATATGGATTTAAAAACTAAAAAAATCTTTTTTTCAAATAAATGGCTTGAGATGTTCGCTTATGAAAGAGATGATGTTCAAACTTTTAATGATTGGTTAAATCTAATTCATAAAGATGATAAACAAAAAGTTTTAGCTGAGTTTGAGAAACATATAAATAAACAAAGTGAACATTTTATTTGTGAATATAGATTAAAGGATAAATTCAATAATTTTAAATGGGTTTTAGTAAGAGGTAAAGAGTTCAATTCAAATAGAATGTTGATGATGTCGATGAATATTGATGAAAGAGTTAAATTAACTAAAGAATTACGAGATGTTGAGTTGCTAAGTGAAAATGGGAGAATTGTAATTTTTAGATGGGAAAATGATAAAAATCTTAGCGTTAAATTTGTTTCAAGAAGTATAAATGGTTATGGTTATGAAGTAAGCGATTTTGAAAATAAGAGTAACTTTTTTGATTTTGTTTATAAAGATGATATTAAACAATTAAAAGATGTGATTAAAAAAGCAGTAGTTGAAGATTTGGATTCTTTTAATTATATTCATAGAGTTGTGGATAAACAAAATAATATAAAGTGGGTTTATAATAGAACTATTTTGATAAAAGATGACTATTCAAATGTAATAGGTTTTTATGGATATTTAAATGATATTACAAAACTTAAGATAAATGAAGAGGAATTAAAACATAAAATAGAATTAGAAGTTGAAAAGAATTTGGAAAAAGATAGGTTATTAGTTCAGCAAAATAAACTGGCATCTATGGGTGAAATGCTCGGAAATATAGCTCATCAATGGAGACAACCTTTGAATAATATCAACTTATTGATTTATTATATTAGAGATTCATATGGAAAACTTCCAAAAGAAGAGTTAGATGAGACTATTAAAAATGCTAAATTACAGATTGATTTTATGTCTCAAACAATAGATGATTTTAGAAATTTTTATAAACCATCAAAAGGGAAAAGAAGATTTGATATCAAAGAATCTATTATTCAAAGTTCTAAAATAGTCAAATCATCTTTAGAAAAAAACTCCATAAAATTGGAAATAGAAGCTATTAAAATTGAAATTGATAATTATGAAAATGAGTTTGAACAAGTAATAGTAAATATTTTAAATAATGCAATAGATGCAAAAATCATAAAAGAGAAACAAGAAAAATTTCAAGCAAAAATTAAAATAAAAATCTATAAAGAAGAAGAAAAAATACATATTTGTATTTTTAATAACTGTGGAAATATTGATGAAAAAATTATTGAAAGAATTTTTGAACCATATTTTACAACTAAGTTTGAAAATCAAGGTACAGGAATAGGGCTTTATATGACAAAAGTAATTATAGAAAAAAATATGAATGGAAAAATTGAAGCACAAAATAAAGATGATGGAGTAGAGTTCTTAATTACATTAAATGCTTAAAATGATTTTAGCTATAATCCTAGAATATATGATAAAAAGAGTTGAATATGCAAGATTTTAAAACAAGAGTTTTGTTAGTTGAAGATGAAGAGTTAGCCAGAAAAACTTTAGCTTTTTATTTGAATACAATTTTTGATGAGGTTGTTTTAGCAAGTGATGGTTCAATTGCTTTGGATATTTTGAAAAATAATCTACAAAAAGAAAATCTCTTTGATTTGATAATAACAGATTTAAATATGCCAAATGTAAATGGTATGCAAATGATTGACGAAATTTTGAAGATAGTTCCTAACCAAAGATTTATAGTTGTAAGTGCTTATAAAAATGAAGAAGATTTATTAAAACTTATAAATCTTAGAATTAGCGGATACTTTGTAAAACCTTTAAATATTGATAACATGATGGAGATGCTTCAAAAAGCTAAAGAAGAGGTTATTTTAGATAAACACCCTAAAAAAGAGAATGATAATTTAATTTATTTAAACAATAGTTATACTTTTGATTTGGAAGGAAACAAGTTATATAGACATAATATTATTGTAAAGTTGTCAAAAAAAGAGTCTGAAATTTTAGATATTTTAATTAAAAATCTTGGAACTTTAATTAGTGTGGATAGATTTAAACAAGAGATTTGGAATAATACAGATATAAATGATTCTTCTTTTAGAACAGTTATGAAAAGGTTGAAAGATAAAATAAAAGATGATGATTTTATAATTTCTCATAAAGGTTATGGATATATAATAGAAAAAGTTTTAGACAAATAGATAAAAGATTTCTCTTTTATCTATTTTTATATTTTCACTTCTTTTTTTTGTCTTGCTTTTTGAACTAAATATATCCCTACAATTATAGAAATACCAATCAAATACGAAATATAGTGACTTGGTAAGCTCATATAAGTTTGCATAATTTTTGGTAAAAACATAAATGGTACAGGAATTAAAAATAAAATTCTTTCAGTTAAAGAAGTTTTTATAATAAAATATCCCATCATTGAACAAGAAAATGCAACCATTCCAATAAATGCACCAATGAAAATTACAGCAATTTCTATAGGATTTGTAATCCATACCCATCCTAGAGGGTCTGCTGGATTTGTTGCATCTACTGCAGAAATTAGTAGTAATTCTGGATTGAAGAAAAACATAAATGGTAAAATGGCAGTTCTTATATTATATACAAAACCAATAATTCCTGTTTTTATTGGGTCTGCTTTGGCAATTCCTGCAGCTGCATAAGCTGCAAGTCCAACAGGTGGAGTAACATCTGCTAAAATCCCGAAATAAAATACAAATAAATGAGCCGCAATTGCAGGAACAAGGAATCCGTTATCAGCAGCAAGTGTTAAAATAACAGGAGCTGTAAGTGATGCCATAACTATATAGTTTGCAGTTGTTGGTAGTCCCATTCCTAAAATCAAAGAGATGATTGCTGCTAAAATAAGAATAGCATAAATATTTCCATCAGAAAGAGTTTCAACAACTTCTAATAAAACTTGCCCAAGCCCAGTTAGTGTGATACTTCCTACAACAATACCTGCAAGAGCCGTTGCAATAGAAATTGGAACCATATTTTTAGCACCATTTATCATTCCTGCTAAAATATCTACAAAACCACTAAGCCAAATCTCTTTGGTAATTTTTTCTTTGGCTAAAAAAGCTCTAAATGGGTATTGAACAATCATTAAAATCATTAAAAGCATAATTGCATTAAAAGCAGCACTTGCAGCACTTTGTCTTAAAACAACCAAAGTATAAAGTAAGAAAAAAATAGGAATTAAATAATGAATCCCTTGCGTAAATGATTTCCACTTTGATGGAAGTTCATCGTCATTTAATCCTTTTAATCCTAATTTTAATGCTTCTAAATGAACTATATAAAATAAAGCAAAATATGAAACAAAAGCAGGGATAAACGCAGCAATTACAACATCTGTATATGCCATACCTAAAAATTCTGCCATGATAAAAGCAGCAGCTCCCATGATTGGAGGCATTAATTGTCCCATTGTAGAGGAAGCTGTTTCAACTGCTCCTGCTTGTTCAGCTTTAAATCCTGTTCTTTTCATAAGTGGAATTGTAAATGTTCCTGTTGTAACAGTATTTGCGATTGAACTTCCACTCATAATTCCAGTGAAGCCAGAAGCAACAACGGCTGCTTTTGCTGGACCACCTCTATATTTTCCAAGTAAAGCAAAAGCTAAATTTATAAAGTATTCTCCTGCTCCTGCTTTATCTAATAAAGAGCCAAAAAGAACAAATAAAAATACAAATCCAGCAGATACCCCAAGTGGAACCCCAAATATTCCTTCACTTGTTAAATACATATGCCCTGCAAGTTTGTTTAAACTAGCCCCTTTATGAATTATTAGTTCAGGCATATATGGACCTAAAAAGTCATATGCTAAAAATGCAATTGCAATAATACTAAGTGCAAGTCCTAAAACTCTTCTTCCTGCTTCTAATAAAATTATAACAGCAACTGTTGCCATAATAATATCAAGAGTGGTATAATCACCTGGTCTTAAAGCTAATTCTTGATAAAAGACTACGATATAAGAAGTTGTCGCTAAACCAACCAAAGCAAAGGTATATCCAAACCATCTAATCTTTTTTAGAAAATATGGTTTTCTCATCATAGGATAAATTAAGAAAGCTAGAACAATTCCAAATGATAAATGCACAGCTCTTGAGATAGTTGAATTTACAGGCTCTATAACTATATACATTTGGTATAGTGACCAACAAAGTGCGATAATAGATATTAACCAAAATTCATATTGATTTGAACCAAAAACTCTTTGTCCTTCCATTTCATTTATAGAAGCTTCAGTATCTTTTATTTGGTCTTCTTTTAGTTGAGAAATATTGTGCGGTTTTTCTTCACAAATTGACATGTTTGTCCTTTAAAATAGATAAGATTTTGTCATACTTCATCCAAAATATTTTAAATGAAGTATGAAAAATAGTATCTAAGGAATAAAAATTCCTTAGATAAAATTATTTGATAAGTCCAGTTTCTTGGAAATATTTTTTAGCACCTTCGTGTAGTGGTGCAGAAAGACCTTCAAGTAGAGACTCTTTTGTAATATTGCTATAAGCTGGGTGTAGTTGTTTGAATTCATCAAAATTTTCTAAAATAGCTTTAACAACAGTATAAACAGCATTTACACTTACATCATCACTTGTAACAAGAACAGCTTTTACCCCAAATGTTGGAACATCTGCATCATTTCCTTTATACATTCCTCCAGGAACATTTGCTTTTGCGAAATAAGGATATTTTTTAATTAAAGAATCAACATTAGTTCCTTCAATTGGAGTAATTTTTACATCAAGAGAATTTGAAGCATCTTTGATATTTGCTGTTGGATGACCAACCATATAAAAATACCCATCAATTTTGTTATCTCTTAATCCATCGGGCATTTCAGAAGCTTTTAAATCTCCAGCGAATTTTAAATCTGATTTTTTAATTCCACTCTCTTCAAAAAGTGCCAAGGCTGTTGCTTCATTTCCACTTCCTGGATTTCCAAGGTTAATTCTTTTTCCTTTTACATCAACTAAAGAGTTGATATTTGCATCTTTTCTAGTAACTAAAGTTAGAAGTTCAGGATAAATAGCCATAACTGATTTTAATTTAGGAACAGCACCATCTTTAAAAGCACCTTCTCCTTTACTAGCTTGATAAACTATATCAGATTGAACAATACCAAAATCTAATTCACCATTTTTGATAGTATTTACGTTATATACTGAACCACCAGTTGATTCAACAGAACATCTTATTTTTGTATCTTTTTTATATTGATTAACTAATCTACAAATAGCACCACCTGTTGGATAATAAGTTCCTGTTACTCCACCTGTTCCAATAGTAACAAACTCAGCTGAAAAAGCTGGAATTGATAACATTCCTACTAAAGTAGCTGTTGCTATTTTTTTACCACTAAATTTTGTCATTTTATCTCCTTAGTTTTTTGTTATGTAAAAGTTTAACCTATAACATGAAGTAATTATATCATTAAAATTTAATCTTTTCATATTATAAAACTAATTAATTACATAAAAATTATATATAAATTACAATTATTGAAAATTTATCACATAAGAAATATATTTTGACTTAAAAAATTAGAATATATTTTAAAATAATAAATAAAAAATACTTGACAAATAAAGACTCAATAGGTTATAATTCTTTAGCAGTTTAAGATACTGAGTGCTAGATTATGAAAATGGTTGTAAATATGATAGATAAAAAAGAGTTTTTGTTACAGTCTATTATCAAAGCTTACATTGAGCATTTAGAACCTATAGGTTCTACTCAATTAAAATCTATGTATGATATTACTTATTCTCCTGCAACTATTAGAGGATACTTTAAAAAATTAGGAGAAGAAGGTTATCTTGCACAAGAGCATATAAGTAGTGGAAGAACTCCAACAACTGAAGCTTTAAAACAATATTGGCAAACAAAACTTAATTTTAAACTAAAAGGTATAAATTTACGAGCATTAGAATATTTTGCCTCAAATATAGGGCTGTCTGTTTTTATAAAAAAAGAGAAATCTGATATATTAAAAAATATTTTGAATGTAGAAAATAGATATATGATATTAGAATTTTCTTCATTTGCCATTAGTGTAAAGTATTCAGATGCACTTTATAGATTTTTGAATGATATGATAGGTTTAGATTTAAAAGATATTACAAAAGTTTCAAAAGATGTTGGTGCTTACGAGGTTTACGAATCTATAAACCAAACTTTGCAGAATTCAGATTTTCAGATTTTCAATTATAAAGAGTTTTTAAATTTAGCTTTAAATTATGATTTTGATGAATATACAATAAATAGCTTTTTAAAAGGTCAAATTTTAGATGAGTTAAAAGAGGGTTTATATTTTGATAAATTATTACCTGCAAATTATATTGGAATTTGTAATTACTGTAAAATTAATAACGAAGATGTAAAGATGTTGGTTATTGGTGAGTTACCAAAAGATTATGAATATTTTTATGAAAAAATTACAACTTTTTAGGAGATAAATGTGAGTGAAGAAAAAAAAGAAGAGTTAATACAAGAAGAAGTTCAACCAGAAGTAGTAGTTGAAGAAACACCAAAAGAAGAGACTTTGGAAGATAAAATTGCTTCTTTAGAGCAACAATTAAAAGATAGTGAAGATAAATATCTAAGAGTTCATGCTGATTTTGAAAATATCAAAAAAAGATTAGAAAGAGAAAAATATCAAGCTATTGATTATGCAAGTGAAAAATTTGCAAAAGATTTATTAGCTCC
>ERZ724503.498-NODE-498-length-16899-cov-4.618677_pt1 | contig 16899 bp, 5 predicted proteins | sample MGYA00376036_ERZ724503 | MGnify/ENA primary metagenome ERZ724503 (study PRJEB28724, sample SAMN07190885) | wastewater metagenome | isolation source: influent of sewage treatment plant in Hong Hong | place: Hong Kong | collected 2016-03-17 ...
CACAAGTGATATTACTGTTCCGGCTAAAACTATAGTTTCAACGAATCCTACATCTGCAGTATCAGCCATAAACTTTTCAACAAATGTTGATGCGCAAATGTTACTCGCAGATATTGACTCATATTTTAATGATGCAACGCAGCGCTATGAAATAACAGTACCGATAACTTCAATTGAAACAGGCATAGTCACGAATGTTGCATCAGGAACTATTGTTAATTCAACATTTTCAATATTGCGAGCTATAAATATTCAACCAACAAGTTATGGTAGGGACGAAGAAAGTAACCTGGATTTAGCTAGTCGCGGGATGTTAGCTTTCACAAGTCTTGATGTTGGAATGTTAGACGGATATCTTAGGACTGCAATTGAAGTTCAAGGTGTTGAAGACGTGTTAGTTGTTGATGCTGGTCACGTATTAATGCAAAGAGATTATGATGAAGTGCGGCATAAACATGTATTTGGAAAAGTTGATATTTATTTCAAAGGGGAATCGCAAGTAACCTATACTGACACTATTGGTTTTCTATATAAAAGTGTTTTAGATGAGACAGCAACAGTGTTGGATGCTACAAATTTTAGAATTCAATTGTCTAATCCTCAAGTGACGTCAGCAAAACCAATTTATTTAGTACAACAAATAACGAATATTAGTCTCGCAAGGTCATATGATTTGACGGGAAATTACACATTATTTAAGAATTTAATTGAAATTCCAAAGAATGATTATACTGTTGATCTTGTAACAGGAGCAATTGAATTTTATACTCCTTTAAATTTAGGTAATCAAATAACTGCAAATTATGAATATAAATCTCTTGTTCCTGATGAAATATTGATCTTATCTGCTATAGGTGGTGAAATTGTTTTTACCTTTGCAAATAATCCTGTTGCAATCTATAGCGAAACTGTAACTTTGACTAGAGGAACAACACAAACAATCTTTATAAGAGGCACAGACTATACCATTAATTACAACACAGGAACAGTCACTTTATCATCAGGTCTTCAATTGGGTGACTCGTTAGTAACAACATATAAGAAAGTTGTTACTATAACTGGTGAAGTTGTCGTGTTAGCTGCAACTGAAGGACAAATAACTGCAAATTTTGTAAACAGCGAAGTAGTTGAGTCAATGATAATTGAAGAAAATAGTAATACTAAAATAATTCATATAAGTCAATACAACACAATCAATCAGTCAATAGGATTGTCAATTACTGACTTAATCAATGTAACATATAAATATAGAGACACATCACCTATTGTTTTGACTAATCAACCAGTTGATACTATAGTATCTATTTCAACATCTAATGGTGGAACGTTAACTGAACAAACTCAATACATATTTAACAAAGTTGACAATTTACTATTAGATGGAAATTCAACTCACGCTACACGAAGCATTCAGTTAATTTATGATCCGATTTTGAATTTACCGAATGGCAATTTGTTAAGACAAGTTGACACTATCAATTTAGTAGGCTTAGAGCAAAAACAATTAAGCAAAAAAGGTGCTGACAGTTTTACAATTGTCGTTACTGATCTTACAAAAACAATTACATATATTGAAAATGTAGATTATACAATCATATCTCCGACAACGCCGATAGACTATACTTATATTTTGAGAACAAATACTTCAAGTATTTTAGATGGTCAGGATATATTAATTACTTATCAGTATGGTGAACTAGTAACAGTTTCGTACAATGTAAATTCATTAATTATTTCAATTCAAAATTCTGTTGACAAGAAAAGACATTTAACAGCAGATGTTTTAGTAAAGCAAGCCAATATAATACATGTTGACTTAGAATTCACAATAAAATTGCGACCAAATACTAATATACCTGTTGTTAAGAATGAATTAGCGACTGCTTTATATACTGAATTAGATTCTAAAAAAATTGGAGATCGTGTAAACCAAAGTGACATAATAAGAATAATTGATCAAAACACAAGTGTTGACTATGTCGTGCTACCTTTAACACGAATGACTATAGCTGATGGCACTCATATTGCAAATGAGCAACTAATTAATCCTTTATGGACAGTTTATCAGAGTGGAGCTGCCACCTGCTATAAAACAAACGTCAATCAACTAAAGTATAAGACATTAGGTAGTAACAGTGATAGTTCCAAATTTTGGCGTGTAAGTCAGGATGACAGAGAATTGACACTTGTTGCATCAGAAAATTTGGTGGCTACTGGTGCAGGCAGAGCATTTATTAAGAGTGACGGTGCTGTTTATGTTTCAACAATTGATAGTGATGATCCTGCAAGTCATAAATTCACTGTAGCATACAATGTTTTTGGTGAATTAGGATCTAAAGACATTGTAATAAGTGATTTAGATTATTTAAGCTTGCATGCATTAATAATTCATACATCATAAAAGTGAGTGCACGTGAGTACATATCCTCCTCCAATTACAACAAGTAATATCCCTAGTGAGTGGAACACTGCGTCATTTACTGTCACTTTCAGAACGAATGAACCAGCTAATACATACTACACATTAGACGGTTCAAATCCGATTGTTTCACCAACAGTAATATTGTATAATGGACCATTTACAATTGTAAATGATGGAATTACGACCGTAACTTTCTATTCTAGAAATACTCACGGTGTTGCAAACTTTAATCAAACTAAGTATGTTAAAATTGATAAAGTTGCTCCAATTACTTCATTAAATATAAGTTTTGATCCTGATGGCAACAATAGCTGGTATAAGTCATTACCTGTAATTACATTATCAGCAACTGATACAATTTCTGGTGTCAATAAAATATTTTATTCATGGGACGGTGGTTCGTTTGTAGAATATACAACGCAACTTACTATTCCAAGCGAAGGTATTCACACACTTCAATATTATTCAAATGACAATGCAAGCAATATTGATGATGTACACTCAAAAGAATTTAGGTATGATAATATTAGTCCAACGACAGCTGTTGATATTCCTAGTGGAACAATTAAAGGTCCTGTTACAATACCATTCATTACTTCTGATAGTGCATCAAGCATAGCAGCTACTCATTATACAATTGACGGCACAACACCGACAATTAATTCTCCATCAGGTACATCTGTTACGATTGATGGTTCAGGCATATACAAAATTAAATACTTTTCAGTTGATGAAGCAGGAAATGTTGAAGCTGTAAAAACTTCGACTGACTTTAATATCGAAGTTGACACTGAAATAGATTTACAAGTATTCATTTCTGAAAGTTCGCCGATGAATGGTAATAATGGTTGGTACCGTTCATCACCATTTATTAATATTTTCACAACAAGACCATTATCAGTTGACTCATTACAATATAAAGTATGCCCTAGAGATAAACCGACAACTGCTACATATACAAGTACTGTACAAATTACAGGAACTGTTGATTTATCTGAAAAATCATTAATTGCTCTTGAAATAGATCAATCAGGTGAAAAAGTAGTAATTGATGTAAGAGGCATTGATTCAACCATTACTACAATAAAAGATATTATTGATGCAATTAACGGTACATTTGGTGGAATTGAAATTGCTAAAGAAACAGCTGCTGATGGCAGTACAGGTACAGGTTACGTAACGTTGACATCTCCGACAGCTGCTACAGGATCATCTACATCAGAAGTTAAATTTTTAAATCCTGATAGAAATGATGCAACTGAGATTGTCTTTGGTTTAAATACAAATTACCCATATACTTTTACCGAAACGTACTTGTATCAAGATTATATTGTACCATTTCTTATTCCTATTGAAGGAATAATTGAAGTAACGGCAAAGGCAGTTTCAGGAAGTGTTACAGCACAAAAAAGCAAAGTATATTATTTAGATCTTAATGCACCTGTTACAACAGTGCAAATTAATCCTCCGCCGAACCCTTATGGATTCTATAAAGAATCACCAGACATCATATTTTCTGCAATTGATGAAGCTTCTGGTGTAAATCAAATTCTATATCAATTTAATGATGGTGCCGTAAAACAATATCATTTCACATATCCAATTGATTCGCCAGTTCAATTCCCTGCCGATTTGCCAAGCGGTACTGTCATTTTAACATACTTTTCAACTGATGATGCAGGAAATGTTGAACCTTTACATACAGTAACTTTTAACTATGATAAAGTAGCTCCAACCACGTTAATGGATTACAATTCCATTAATCATAAGACATCAAATGCATTCGATATACTTTTTACTCCAACAAAATTATTAGAATGGAATCCGTATACTCAAGAATTTTATGTGCCCGTTACTCCATCTGAACAACAACGAGTGTCTCATTTTTCGAGATGGACGAACGACATTGAATCATTAGTGTTTGATCCAGCAATTGCGCCAAACATCACTATTTTTGATCCTATAGAATTATATTTGATACCGATTGACAATCTTGAAACTGTCGTTCAAAGCGAAACAATATCAGTAAAAGACGCAAACACAAGTACATTAACAGTTTCTCACAATGTATTAAAGCATGTAATAAGAATTTATAATGCCACAACAGCAACTAAATTAACCTATAGATACTTCTCACATGACCAAATCTATACTGTAGAAAATTTCAATAATTCCGATGTTATTGTCGTTGATTATGTCTATACTAGAATCGTAAATACATACTATACAACTGATGGTACAACGCCTACTATAAATTCATCAACCGGTCATATTGTAAATCTGACAGAAAGCGGTGTTTACACTCTAAAATACTTCTCTATTGACATTGCAGGTAATGTTGAATCTGTCAAGACATTTCCTGCCACAATTACATTGGTAAATAGAGCACCAGTTTTGTCTCTTACATGTCCAGTTCCTGACGGAGAAAATGATTGGTTCATTACAAATCCTGCTATCACAATAAATTTCTTCAGTCCTAATGTTTATGTATTTGATGAGCCGTCATTAACCGATGGCACATTTACAATTACAGTTCGTAAAGTCAATCCACTAAAAGAAGAAGTTTCAGGTGTCACTAGAGTCTATAATGTAACGACAGGTGAAACTTATAATGTAGTATCTTATTCAGGTAACCAAATTGTCTTAAGTGGTATAATTGCGCCTCAAATTACTGACTTATTAGAAGTTGGCTATCTTTACCGGTCACTTATTACTAGTGGTACAATACAAATTGGTCTAGTTGTAATACCTTTTGGTCTACCAACACCATTTATATATACTCACAACATACAAGGCATTAATGTAATCAAGATTACTGTCTATGATGCAAGAGGCGCATCAACTGAACAAGATATTACTGTTAAATTAGATACAATTGTCCCTGTTACAAATGATGATATTGTAACAAATGACTGGGTAAATCACGATGTAGATGTTACATTAATTTCTGGTGATCATATTCCTGGTTCGGGCGTTGCTAAAATACACTACACAGTTGATGGCTCTCCACCAACTACAAGTTCTCCGTTCTTTGTTGGTTCTTCGGGAATAATACATTTAACTGATAGTGCTGACCACCCAATAAAGTACTTTGGTCATGACTTTGCGGGAAATAATGAAACACCTGTAACTGCCACAAATCATGTACGAATTGATAAAGTACCACCGCATACCGCATTAGTGGTTAATGCGCCTGACGGTGACAATGGTTGGTATAAAACTAATCCTATTATTTCACTTGCACCGACTGACATCTTATCTGGCGTTGATAAGACGTACTTTAAATGGGATGATAATGACTACATTCAATATGCTTCTCCATTCCAAATAGATACTTCTGAATTTCACGGAATACATAATTTAACATATTATAGTGTCGACAATGTTGGCAATGTTGAAACTCCTCATATTGCTGAATTTAAGTTTGATGATGTTCCTCCTGTTACTTCTGATAGTGTAAGTAGTGATTGGACTAATAACCGAAATGTTTTTATCACAGTAACTGATGAATCATCAGGCAATGGTAAAATTTATTATACACTTGATGGTACAGTTCCGACATTAGCATCTTCATTTACTTTAAATCAAACAATCTCGGCTCCTGTTAGTGGTACATATACTGTCAAATATTTTGGTGTTGATGCAGCAGGAAATGTTGAAGCTACATACCATACTGCTACAAATCAGCTTAAGTTAGATCTTGAGTCACCAGCAATAATTTCGGTCATTCCATCAGATATCATCTTTGAACCGACAGATACATATTTAATAGTTAATTTTGTAGATTCATTATCTGGTGTTAATGTAGATGCTGTAAGAATATTAGTAGATGATATTGAATATTCAACAACATACAATTCAGTACATTTTTCCAGTTCAGGATCACCCCTTAATTTACAAATTAAAATCGGTCCTGTTGCAAACATACCTAATTTTGATGTTGTTGACACTGTTATAATTTATGCAGCAGATTATGCAGGAAACCAAATTGAACCTGTAGTAATCAAAGTTGAACCGACTGATACACAGCCGCCGTTTATTAAGGGTTTCTGGCCAAAGAAAAATGCACAAGATGTGTCTAGAGACACAAACATCATGTTATTCATTGATGATGACGTCTCTGGAGTTGACATCAGAACTGTTGAAGTTACAATTTCAAGTAATCTATATAAACTGCAGTCAACAGATGCAATATTCATAACGTACAATGGAATGGCAAATGATGCACTAATCACAGTTGAACACAATAGATTGTTTATATCAGTTGGCGGCATTGTCATCACAAATATAAGCTTCGGTGTAGATAATTATGCAACTGTTAGAAAAGTTAGTGACTTCATAAACACTGTTCCGGATTTTTCTTCAATTACTAACCCATTATATGATCAAGAATCAAGTTTTAGTATTGTTTCAGTTCACAGAGCACTAGTTCATCCTTCATTAAATATTGCAATTGCTAGATTTGAAAATAATAAGAGCTTCAACTATACTCCACGAAGCAATGGTTATTTAGTTACTGTTACACCTACTCAAAGATATGAAGACAATACTGAAGTAAATGTAATAGTTAATGCAAGGGATTTTGCTAATAACATAATGCCCATTGAAAATTATTCATTTAGATGTAAAGAAGTTGATACTCCACCAAGAGAACAACGAGATGAATGGTATAGAAATCATGTAGATATTATAAAGAGAATTAGGGATAATTTAGAAAGCACATATAATAAGCGATCAGATGCAACAGTGTTCCACGGCTTTTTTAAAGCTTTAGGTCTTGAAATTGGCCGAGCTGAACAGATTGCTAAAGACTATCGAGATGACCTCTATTTTTGGAACGGTACAACTCGTCCAGAATTGCTGTATCAAAACATTGGTTATTTATTAAAGACTGAACCTCGCGCTGCATACTCACATGAGCAGTACCGCATAATGCTTCAGTCTTTAATGCAAATGTTTTTTAGAGGCTCATTAAAAGAAAGTATTGCACAGGGTATTGCATTATTTTTGGGCGTTGACTCAGTTATCATTAAAGAGTCAATTAAAGAAGGCATAGGTGATATATCTGAACAATTCATGTTCACACTGGATGTTGATTTAGGCACATTACCACAAGCAAGTATTGATACAGCTCAACTTTCCAATGATATTTATGAAGTTTTGCGTCGAGTCAAGCCAGCACATACATTCTTTTTATTACGTTATTTATTTTCAGAAATTGTTAGAACTAAAGACATTGTTGATGAAGTTGTAAGACAGTCAGTTAGAGACGGTCTTACAGAGAACATGCGCATTGATTGTGATGAATTTAACAGAGCTGCTGAAATCATCACAGAAGTGATATCTTCACAATTTGATGGTACAAACAATTGCGCATATGCGACATTTAAGCCTATTTTAAATCAAGCCGAAACGGCAATTACTGATGATCCTGCAGATGTACAATTGATTGTGCACCAGAAAGTAAATGCTGAATCAATTCTACTTGATGATGAATATTCAATATTAAATGACGGTGATGTCATACAAATACCTGTCGCATCAGATCCTATTAGCATTATTTCAGTTGATGGTGTTACAGGTAAAGTTTGTTTAAGTCGGAATCCATTGACTACTGAGTTTGTTGAAATTATCTATAAGTTTAATAAAAACATTATATATAGAGAAATTAGTTTTTCATTAAACACATTCACATTGACGCCGACAGGATTTGATCCTTCAAGACCATATCTCTTAAACCAGGTCAATCCAGTTCAGCGGATAATCAAGTTTGTCAATCAAGAACAATCACATGCTCATATATGTGAAAAATTAGTATCATTTGATTCACATAAGACAGCATTTGAAGAAACGTATACTTTACCTGAGCAAATTGATGGTTATGTCTATCTAAATCAATTAAAGTTAGTCACGGGAAATCCTGATAATCACTTTAGCAGATTACTTAATGATCGTAGATGGGTACTAATAAATAATGGCCTTGACTTCATCACTCCTTATTTATACATAACTGCAGTTGATAATGAAACTGAGACAGTACCCAAACCGACAGAAAATCTACTTTCATTAACTGTACAACTTCAAGAAGAAATTGATCGAATTCTTGAAAGTTATTCAGTTGAAATACTTCATAGTGAAGAAGTTGAAATAATACCAAATGAAAACAATCACAGTATTTCAACTACTTTATCTGAAAGTGAATTTAAAGAAGTTGAAGATAATCAAACACAATTAATTATAGGACCACAAACTGATCAAGTTGACATAATACCTGATGAAAGTACAACGTCTGAACTTGTTGTTAATTGTGAAGAAGTTTCGTCATTTTTACATACTGAATTTATAACAAATGATCCTAATTCAATAACTAATGACCTCAATAGTGAAACATTTGGTAGTCCTGATGTTTATCATATTTCACTAAGAACGCCAATAAATGAAACAATTGAATTAGATATTGTTGATTCAGGTATAGGTACAATGGTTGCATCCTATTTTGTGACGAATGATGCAGAATATGAAACAAATGAGAATTTGATTTTTGTTCGGACATTTTAATAAGGAGTTGAATGAATGATTGAAAAAAAGGCAGAAGTTCAGACACAAAAGAAACAAAAGCCATTAGCTGAACAGTTTAAGAAAATTAACGGTGATGCAGCTATTGGTGTTATGCGTCATAAAGACGGCACGATAGAAAAACGGAAAATGTAAAAGGGAGGACAAATGGAGTACAATACTGAGAAGAAATGTTTTGAGTTACATGGTGAAATTTTTGCGACTATGCGTCATGCTGATGGTACAGAAGAACAACGTCATTATACTAATATTATTGTAGACGTTGCAAGTGATCAAATGGCAGAATGGGCAATTGCTCAAAACACAGTTGGTTTTCCTCGTGTTGACGGTGTCAGAACACTTGCTGTTGGTACAGGAGCAGTTGGTTGGGACTTGCAGAATCCGCCGCCTGCAACCGCAGCACAAACACAATTAGAGAATGAATTGATTAGGAAGACATTTGATTCTGTTAATTATGTTGATGGTTCTGGCAATCCTTCGCTTACACGTACACACATTGTAGATTATGTTACTACTTATGGTGATACAGAAGCTGTGGGACCGCTTGTTGAAATGGGATTGTTTGCAGGCACGGGTGCGACGACACCAGGTTCAGGATCTCAAATAAATTATCGTACGTTTGCTGTTTGGAATAAACCGGCGACAAGCACACTGACAATTGTATGGCGATTAACTTTTTAATTTTTAAGTTGTGATTTCTAATAAAAATGTGAGATAGTTTTCTATCTCACATTTTTTTGTAGTAAACACATTGTACATAATAGTAAATACCTAATTATGTATGAACGACAATGTACAAAATGTGGAGCAAAAGTTTTTGTCATTTCACCGCATGCTACTAAAGTAAAATGTGAAAATTGTAAAAAATCTCGCAAAGTTGATTATGATACTGACGAGAAAGTTTATTGTAGACTTTGCAAGAAAGCTAGAAAAAGATTAGATTCTCATATCAAAGTAGATCATAATATTACCGTCGAACAATATATCAAACAATTCCCTGAAGCACCGATATTTGCCAAGAATACACAAGTCAGAATGTTGAAAAGTGATGATACTAAAAGGAAAATGAGTGAATCTGCTAAAGATAGTTGGCAAGATGATCAAAAACGTCAAAATCGTATTAATGTAATATTAGAACATCCACCATTTCAAGGTCATCATCATTCAGAGGAAGCTAAACAAAAAATCGCAGATAGTGTTAGACAAACTAAAGGTGAATTACATTATTTAACAGTCGAACGCAAAAAGCAACGAAAACTAAATGAAAAACTTCAATTGCAAGATTATATAATCTGTCCATTATGCTTACTTGAAACTAATGATGAAGTATTGTCACGTATAAGATTAATTACAATATTACATCTTGCAAAACATAGTTATACTTATGAACAATTTCAAAAAGATTTTCCTGACTGTAAATTATCAGTTGAATCTATAGGCAGGTATCATTCAGAAACAATATCTGGTGAAAATCATTTTAATTATGGCAAAGAATTAAGTAATGAAAATAGACAGTCAATTGCACAGACATTGACTAAAACTTTTGCAGAATTGAATCTAGAAAAATTACAATGGGAACAAAACTTTGACAAAAATGATTTTAATGAAATAATTGAAAAATCAAAAGATTTAATTGACACTGATGAGTATATATATTGCAAATTTTGCAGACAACCATTTAAACATTTATCGACTCATATTAATGAACATAAACTGACAGCATATATGTATCAACAATTATTTCCTAATGCTAGATTAGTTGCCAAAAACACAGCACAACAGACAACAGTAAAAATGTTGCAAACAATGATAGATAGATATGGTGGTCAGTTTGGTCACAGTTTTGGTCATGCAGGTGTTCGCAAAGATATTGGTCATTTTGTTCGTAGTAGTGTTGAAGCTAATTTTTGTAGAATATTGAAATTAAATAATATTAGATACGAATATGAACCTCATATATTTCAATTAGAAGATAGTGAATATTGTGCATACATTCCAGACATTAGACTACTTGATACTTTTAAGATTTGGCCGGCTAATTCATATGTAGAGTTAAAAGGCGATATTGATGAAAAAGATGAACGAAAAATAGTTCTTTTTAAAGAACAATATAAAAACGATGCTATCTATTTACTATGTTCTAATTCACATGAGTGGTCTCTTTTGAAATATCAATACAAGCCTCTTCTTCCTCTCTGGGAAACATCTCGTCAGAATATTAAGATTACTCCAAATCTTTACAAGTAATCCGTACTAAATAATTTCTTTATATGCTCCTTAATATTGAGGAGAAAACTGTATCATGAAGCATTTGTCTTTAATTGCTGCTGAGTTTGTTAAGATGGCTAAGAAAATACGGAATGATCCGAAACGTGTTCATAAAGAGACCGGTAAAAGTACTCAGACAAAAGCTAAATCTGCGCCTCAATCAGCAAAGAAGAATGTCGACAACAAGAATAAAACAGAAGAGCAGTTTTTAAAGCAGTATGGTAATAAACAAGTAAAGAATCCTGATCCTAAGGGTAAGAAAAAGACAATTTCGCTTAAATCACTGAAATCTCGTCACTACAAAGAATACAAGCAGATGCTTGATTCATGGCGTGGTGGAAAAACGAAACAGGATGATAAGAAAGCGCCTGTAAAAAAGAAAGTTCCAGATAAGAAGATTGATAAAACAAAAAAGATTGAAAACGCACGAACATTGCATAAAAAAGAAAAAGCTGACATTGATAAGACAAGAGCTAAATTACAAGAGAAAAAGCAGTTATGGTTTAATAAGTTGCCTAGTGATAAACAGCAAAAATATTTAGATGCACATCCAAAGAGTAAGAAAGAATTAGAGAGGAAAAGATTAGAAAAGAAATTGAAAGACAAGAAAAATGAAATTACAACGAAACCTGAAAAAGTTGAAGAGAAAAAGACTGTAGAGGAAAAGAACGAAACTGTTAAAGATAAGTCAAAACAAGTTGTATCAAACAAAGCTGATAGCAATTACAAGAATATTCAACAGCAAATTAAAAATAATGCAAAAAAGCTAAATGGTTCTATTGACATATTGAGTGATCCGCCGAAACCATCTACTGCCGATGTTCAAGACTTAAAGGACACTACTGATGGTATTAACGATGCACTAAAAACATTTGGTATAAATGGTTCAGTTGAAAATGTAGATATAGGCCCAAGGTTTTCTTCATATCATGTCAAATTTGATGTAAATCAATTGAAGAACATTAAAAGTAAAGACACACAAGAAAAAATGAAACTTGCCCTTAAGCGACCAGATCTAAACATAAACATAAATGAAAAGAATGGTACTGCTGATATTGAGACTAGAAACAGTAAGATGCAAAATGTGACATTTAAAGAATTAGTGACAGATAACAAATTTGTAGAACAAGCAAAAGATAAACATAAGACACCAATTATATTGGGAAAAGACAATTTGGGAAATGTTAGTACAATTGATATAAGTGATCCAAACTATTCGCATATACTAATTGCAGGTGGTTCAGGTTCAGGAAAATCAGTGCTATCTCATCAATTTCTCGGCTCAATATTCTATGGTAAATCCCCAGACGATGTGCAAATGGCATTAATTGACCCTAAACAGGGTGCGGAATTAGGAAGCTATGAAGGATCAAAGTATCTGTGGAAACCAATAGCTACGAATGATAGTGGTGCATTTAAAATGTTTAATGATACTTATAATGAATCAGAAAGACGATATAAATTACTTTCAAAAGCTGGAGTACGTAATCTTGCAAGTTTTAATGATTTAGTGACGAAGAATCCAAAAGACATGACTGATGATGAAAAAGTAAAATTTAATAGCTTATCAGAAGATGAAAGAAAGAAATTACCAAGAATAGTAATGTTTGCTGATGAAGCTGCAAATTTATTTAAAGGTCAACAAGGTGCTAACATAGTCAACAAAGCGGTTAGAATAGGAAATATTGGTCGAGCTGCTGGAATTAATATGATATTGGCAACACAAAGTCCGCAAGCAGGCACTATTCCTACAAAAATTCAAAACAATATCAGCACTAGACTAACACTAAAACTTAATACAAAAAGCTCTGCTGAGTCTGTCGGTCAACCTGATGCAATTGATTTGCTAGGTAAGGGTGACATGTTATTTACCGATGCAGATACAGGTGAACGAAAGAGAGTTCAAACAGGTTACATATCTGAAAGTGAATCTAATAGTATTGCTAAAGAATTTGGTGCCACTGGACTTAAAACAAATATTTCTACTCAAACTACAACTGAAACAAAAGATACAACAGTTCCAACCGAAAAAGAAATTCCAGCTGAACGCACTCAAGCACATTATAATTTAGTTCCTGATGATACTGATGAATTGAAACAGTTTAGAGAAGATATGAAACGAACAAGAGATTTAATCAGAAAACAACGTGAAAATCTGTTTAAAATGATTGAACAAGAAGACGAGAGATCTAAAAAATTACTTGAACCGTCTGAAGAAGCTAAAACACTTGCTGAAAAAATTAAACAACAAAAAGAAAAAATTCAAGAAGATGATGACCCTCTTTCAGACAACAGCGAAAATGATAAGCAAAATGTTGAAAAATTGATTGAAGAAATTGAAAGTATGCCTATAAAAGGCAAAACTGTACCAAAGATTGTAGATAAGGTTGTTGATAATGCTGAACAAATACAGAACCTAGAACAGAAAGATACAACAAAACCAAAACGTACAATAACTAAAATACTTCAAAATTTGTTTAGTCCAAAAAAGAATAAATCAGAACAAAAAGAATCTGAAAAGAAATCATCTACTAAAAATAGACGATCAATGAATGATAATGAATTTAACTCATATATGAAAAGGGGCCGGTTTATGAAGCATTTAGCTAAAATTCAATCAGAATTTTTGAGATATGCTGCAAGTTGGGAAGAGTTATCGTATGACGCACAGAAAGACTATTTGAAACAGCATCCTAAGTCAAAAAAGAAACTGACTGCAAAACCTGGTGAAGAAGGAAAAGATGTTTCAGAATTACAGGAAAATGTTAAAGCAAAAAAAGACACATTATCTCCTATAACACAGTTACATGATGTCATTGATAAGAAGAAACAAAAACTGATTGATAAACCAAAAGAGCGCACGCCTGGTGCCAGTATATTCCCTTTAGTACGGCAGTCAGAAGATAGACGAAACTTTTTAGGCGCACTTAGTAGTGATGAACTTTCAAATAATCTAACAAAAAGCTTTAGTGATGAAAATAAATTAGATAAAAATACAACAAATTCAGTTGCAAAATATATTCAAGCATCATTGCGAACAGCAGTTGACGATGCATTAAGCGGGAAAGCTGTTACAAAACATAACTCAAAATTTAAAACTAATTCATTAAACATTCCTACTGATGCAATTAAAAATGCAGCAGAAGAATCTGACTATGATGTTTCTGATGAAGAAGCAGCAGAATTAGCTAAAAAAGTAAATGAAAATTTGCAAGAAATTTTGAAACATGATCTTAGGTTTATTGAAAACAAACCTGAACAGTTTAAAGACAAAACTGTTACTCATCGTACATACAAAAATATCATGAAGAAAATGTTTGACAAAGATGAGTGGAAACGATTTGGTTTAGATATAGGTGAAGACACAAGTGGTGAATTGCCTGAAGGCTCACCAGCATTAACAATTTACGACGAATATGCTGATTATGCATATGAAATAAAAGATGCTGTGAAACAGCGGTTTAGTGATTTCGGCATGACAGTAGACATCTATGACGGTGGCGATGATATGTACGTGTATGGTGACGGTGATGATAGTAATTATTTTAAATTTGAAAATGAAGAAAGTGATGACGAAATTTTGAACAAAGCGCGAATTAGACAACAAAAATCCGCTGACTTTACAAAATCAATGGCAAAAAAATGGAATTTTGATATTGACCCTGAATGGGGTGATATTATGATTCCAATTGATAACAAAATTTATCGATTATCTATTACTGTAGATGATAAGGGTAATTTTGGAAAGCTTGCAACTAAAGGTCACGGATATACAACATCTATTAATGAAAAAATCAATGAAAATATGTCTAAAGAAGAAATATCAAAAATAATAAAAGATAATGCTGAAAAAGACCATATCCTTTCAAACTGGATAAAGCGAACGGAAAACTAAATGCTTGTATTTAAAATAAAAACAGTAACGCATGAAATACAGTCATTAATGAAGCGACAATAACATGTCTGTCTCAATATATGTCTCAACTCTTGGTAATGACTTCACAGGCACTGGTTCTATAGGTAGTCCTGTTAGAACAGTCGAACGTGCATTACAGCTAATTCCTCATGGTACCTTCACTACCACATACAATATTGTTTTTGACAATCCCGGTAGTTATGATGCGTTCTATATAACATTTAATCATTACTTTACTACTCTCGTCAATCGATTAGCTTTCTTAAATAATACCATTGGTCAAGTCAACATTACAAGTTTTGATCAGCTTGCATCTACTACAATTAATGAAGGTCATATTGACATTATTGGCCTCACTTTTAAATCGACACATGATGATGCAATAAATTTGATAAATGTTAGTGACATTCTAATTGATCAGTGCATTGTTAATCAAGCAGTCTCGCACGGTATCCACTTTGAAGGTTCTGGTTCAAGCATCAAAATTTCCAGAACTAAAATCTACGATTGTCAAAAGAACGGTGTTTACATTGATACTGACACAAGTAAATACACATCAGTATTGATTGAAAACTGCTTAATATATGACAATGTTTATGACGGAATTAAAGTTAGAGATGCAAATCAAGTTACAATTCAAAACAATACAATTGCGTTTAATAACACAGGCATTAGACTTGCTGAAAATAATGATATAACGCCTTTACAAGTAATTGCGGCAAACAATAACATTACAGACAATTATTACGGTATCTATAGTAATGTCAATCTGGTTAGTACTACTATAACTCATAATAATTTATTCAATAATAACACTAACTATGTGAATGTCACTGATCAAATTGAGGACATAAGTGCTGACCCTGCATATATAAATGCAACCGCAAGAAATTTTGCATTACAAGACATTAGTACAAGTATCAATCAAGGATTAGATGATTATAGACCGGTAATAGATTTTGACGGTAATAGCAGAACAAAATTACGAACTGATATAGGTGCTTTTGTAAATACTAGAGCTGAAAGAAAAGCATTTATTGTACAGAATACTCGTCACATTATTAAGAGAGTAGACTTGGAACAGACAGATAATACATTGGTTGACGCAAGTTTTGGTCATTTTAATCAAGAAAAATTCAAAGATAATTCGTACTTGAATTTTCCAATTAATGCAATTAAAGTAGGATCAAACATATTCGTTGCAGATACTGAGAATTTAAGATTAATGAAGCTTGATCTTGATTTGAATTTAGTTAGTGTCATTGATGTATTTAATGATGTTGGCAGACCTATTCAATTATTGTCAAACGGAACGCATATCTATTGTGTCGGTGATACACAAGTTAGTTTAAAAATTGCAAAGTATGATTTAGCACTTACCAATGTTTTTACCGCAAGCATTACAGCAATCGGTTGGCCAAAATCTATTAGTTTTGGGTTTGCACCAAATGAGATTATTTTGAGTAGCGGAATGAATAAGATTTTAGTATTAGTAGATTCGGGAACAGGTATATCGTCAATGACATTGACTTCAATACAACATGAAACTGATACATATATAAATAGTCATCTTAAGCATTCAAATGGGTTTCTATATTTGTCTTCAGATGATAAGTTAATTAAGATTGACAATACTTATACTAGACTAAATACTGCTGATATGACTGGGCGACCGGTATTGTTAATGTCAGAAGTGAATGGTAATTTAGCTGTATAT
>ERZ724503.505-NODE-505-length-16769-cov-3.882434_pt1 | contig 16769 bp, 13 predicted proteins | sample MGYA00376036_ERZ724503 | MGnify/ENA primary metagenome ERZ724503 (study PRJEB28724, sample SAMN07190885) | wastewater metagenome | isolation source: influent of sewage treatment plant in Hong Hong | place: Hong Kong | collected 2016-03-17 ...
ACCTATCCACCAGAGTCGACCCCAAACGTACAGCTTTCAACAAGCACCTCAGCCAGGCCCTCGTCAGCTATGAGCTGGGCTACTTCCTACATCCCCCTGGTGCCGTCACCCAACCGCCCCTGGTGGGCAAACTCTACAAAGTAGCGAAGGGTGAAGGCGAACCTGATCTGGCCATTCTGACCGTAGATAAGACCACAATTCCGCCCATGGAGCTTGATACGGTCGCCCCCTCGGAAGGGCAAGAAATTCAAGTAATCGGCTACCCCATGGCCTCCGACCAGATCGACGCCGACTCTTCCAAATACTACGCCCCCACCTTCAGCACCGGCAGGGTCAGCAGGGTAGCGCCGCGCACCCTGCAAGTAGATGCCCCCATCACCACAGGCAACAGCGGCGGACCGGTGGTGAATCAGCGTGGCAAGGTGATAGGAGTAGTGGCCAGACGTGCCCTTTCAGCCAGCGGCAGCGAACTGACCAACTTCGGCGCCGCCGTCACGGCCGCCGGTGTCAAAAACTTCGCCCCTGAACTTTTCGGGGAAAATTAAGAACCAAGGGCGCCCGGGGGCATCTCCTCCGGTCTGAGCTTCCAGGTCAAGATTAAATACCCTGGCCCGGCCGGGGGCGATTTCACGTTTTTTACACATGAAGTGGCATATAGTTCTGGGACTACCAAGGGAAATCCCGCCCCAAGAGGTGAATGTCATGGCTAAGCCCGGCGAAGCAGAACTTACCAGGGTAAAAGAAACCGGCGACGCCGCCGGCAACAAACCCATCGAGGCCGCACAGTTTCAGGTGGCAGACACCAGAGCCTTGCAGAACACACAGCCCAAGTCGGCGGGCGAACTAGCCGATCAGTGGACCGCCACTGCCAACCTCGGTGGCGGACCGGAGCGTTTCAATCAATTAAACGGCGAAATGATCAAAGCGTTCAAATCTGCCTACGACAAAGCCCCCGGCGGGGAAGCAGAAAAGGCTCAGGCAGTAAAGAAATTGGAAGCCGACATCAACCAGAAAACACCGGACGGCAAAGGCATTCTGGTGGACATGAAAGATGGCAAGTTAACAGTCCGGAATCTGGAAGCCACCCAGAGCGGTGAGCCGCATCCACATTACAAGGGCGTCTTCATCAAAGACATTGGTCCCAAAGCCAGTGCCGACTTGAAGGGTGACAGAGGCCTGGAACAGATTAAACCAGGCGAAAAGACCACTGAAGCAAATACCAAGCAATTCCCTTCCGATGCGCTTTTCTACAAAGCCATGAACGCCAATCCCGAATGGGCGAATGCTCCATGGCGCCCGGAAAACGAGGCGCAGAAGAAACTTCTGGCTGCTATAAAAGACCCGAAAGTAGCCGAGCTGGCAGCCAAACTTCCCCCAGAGATGCTCGACGCCGCCGCCGGCAGCCCCAAAGAAGTAAACGACTTTCTAGAGAAGAAGGGCTTCGGCCGCCTCTTGCAGGAACGCCCCGATGAGGAAGCGGTGGCCGCCACCATGTCGATCAAGAAAGACTGGACCGCCAAAAGAAGCTCGGTCAATGTGGACGGCAAAGACTACAATGCCGTTGACAAGGACGGCTCCAAAATCTACAACGTTGACGGCAAGCCGGTTGTACAACTTTTCAAAGATCAAGGCGACGGTATAAGCGTCTACGCCATTCCAGCCGACAAAAACACCACCGGCTATCAAGCCATGCAAGAAGCAAAACGCTTGATTCCCAAAGCCGAACAGTCGACGCCGCAAGACCAGGGCATCGTGCGCATTCCCATGGTCGACCTGGAGGCGAAGGAAGACCTGGGCTGGCTGAAGGGCATGAAAGGCGGCGATAGAACTATAAGCCAGGCCATGATGCAAACCATGCTCAAGATGGACGAGAATGGTTTTGACGCCAAACAAGCCATAGCCATGGGAGCCACACGCGGCTTTGCTATTCCAAAAGAACCGAAGTATACCTTCAATAGCGAATTCAACTTTGTGGTTGTGAAAGACGGACAACCGATCTTCGTGCAGCCGGTGGGCAAAGATTCCTGGAAAGATCCCAAACGCCGGTAGGATAAAGAACGACCTAGCGCTGTCAATGCAATGGCAGTTACTTTGCTCTCAAAATACTAGTCATACAGGAGCGATACTCAACACTTTGCTCCCCGTACATTGACCTGAGACAATCGGCAACTCTGGCTCGCTCTCCGCGACCAATCGGCAGTTGCTGAGCCATTGTAAAGTGTTCACCGGTCATACCGACCATGGACTTTACACAACACAATGCCCGCTCAGAGTATTGATACTGCCGGATCTGCCAGAGGCCTATCGCCGCACAAAGAATGAGAATAATGCAGTGCACATAGATTCCAGCAAGCCCCAGACCCGTAACCAGACGAGGAAACTGATTCCATTCCGGAAAAGGCCGACGCAAAAGAAGCATTAGGCACATCAGCGCTACAAGCACGGAAGCGACTCTAACAAGATCTATGTAGGGAGCGGGCTTAAGTAGAGAAGGCGAGACCAAAACAACCACCATAGTCATGGCAGTAAAGACGAAAAAGACTCTCTGGGTCCGATCCACGCGATTCCATCTCCTTCAGCTTAAGAGCTTTATCTAAGAGCTTATGGGTGCGGATGGACTTTTACAATAAGGATTATACGAAGGCGGTCAGGGCCGGAACTGCGAGTGGCACTCGGAAATCGACCAAAACACCAGTCAAATAAGCATAACTAGTACTACCCCCATTGCCAAAGGTAATCGCGGCCAATACTCTTCTGATACAAAAGAGGGAAACGCCAGGTGCTGAAAAATTGGGGCATTGCCTGCGCGATCTTGTTAGGGACAGTCCTGAGTTTGTTCGGTCTGTCTTTTGACGGCGAAAACTGTAGTAACGAAGGGGCTTCTCTTAGCTTCTGGCTTGAAGAGATCTCAACGCCAAGTCTTACCTATACACAATTCGAGAACATCATCGCCCAGAAGGAGAACGCACGAAAAGCCGTTGAACACCTATCCTGGGTGAATACAAATTATAATGGCAGTTTCCTTTCGGTGAAATTAAAAGAGCATAGTAGGGCTTTTCGGGTCTACATCCCAGAGCACCTTCGAGAAAGTTCCACTAGCAAACTTAAATCCTACGGTATTCCCATGGATTGGGGCTTCTCCTGCCTCTAGAGCAATTGTAAGTTCTCTTGTGAATCGAGGCGATACGATTATCGCTGGAAGAATCTAAAGCCAGGAGAGCCAAATCGTCCAGTTAATTACGCTCAATTCAGATCCGTATTCCAAGGCAGTGTTACCCACGGACTATCCGGTGAAGTGAGCAAATCGTGGAGGATTTCCTCTGACTTCTCTTTATCCTTGAGATAGTGAGCTTGGCTCCAAAACCTTCGCCCGATCAGATACTCCTCACCCAATTGCTGCCAACTGCCGTATGTCCGCTGTAACTCTCGTGCGACTGGCATCATTCGCGAGTACGCCTCAGCTTCAGACAACCAACCTACCCGATAGCCCCAGCGGCACAAACAGATATAACGACAGAGATCCCAGGCTTTCAGCCCACGTGAACCGAACTTATCGCCATACTCTCGAACAAGTTCAAGACGAGAATCGTTGGGGGAAAAATCTCTTCCCTTAGTTACAACCGATACAACGTTCGATATGGGATTCTTGCGCCAGGCATCGTACTGCATCCACAATGTATTGTGCCCAGTGCTTAGCTGTTGGTCAAGCACAGACAGCAGATCGTCTCTAGACTCAACATTCCACCACCCGCGCAGAAATTTCTTCTCCCGCAGAGTATCGGCTTCCGATGGTTCCGCACCAGCAAGTGAGTAGAGCCCCTCTCCGTTCTGCTTAAACAGCTGCGCGGAGCAGGCAATCGCCCATTGATAGTCTTTGTGCGCCGATCGATGATTAAAGTCATACTGAGAGGAGCGAACACTGGCAATACGCTCATCAGCAAGATTGACAGCACTGTAATTATTAGTGGCTGCACTCATCTGTCGGTATTTGCCCAAATCTTTAAGCGCCTGGTCGTAGTCTTGCAATTTCACATCAGCAAGAGCGAGCCAGTAATAGTATTGACCTCCGGGATTCTTACTCTCTGTAGCCGCAGCCAGCAGATCGGACCGAGCCGCCGCGAGTTCGTTCTGCCTCAACAAAAACTGCGCACGATAATACAAATAAAGAGGACGATTTTTGGTTACGGCAAGGGCTTTATCATAATCAGCCCGGGCCTGCTTGAAGTCTTTTAGCCCTTCCCAGGCCTCTGCACGATTCCGGTATGCATAATCATAACTGGAATCCTTCTTGATTGCCTCAGTCGCATCCTGCACCGCCTTGTTAAACTCTTTCTTGAGTATATAGGCGTGAGAGCGACAGGCCCAATGCACGGGTCCAGGACCGAGTAACATGGCAACGCTATAGTCGGAAATCGCCTTATCAATTTCATCGAGCCTGATATAGGCGTTTCCCCTGTCGTTGTAGGCCGTTTCCAAACGCGGATTGCCGGCTAACGCCGCGCTAAAACATTTGACGGCTTCTTCATCCTTCCCCTCAATCATTGCAATTTCGCCTCGGCAAAACTCTGCCTCAGGAGAGGACGGATCTTTCGCAATTATCTCGCGATATCTTCTCTTTGCCTCTTCCGGATGACCTGCCTCGTTGGCGTCAACTGCCTGATTGACCAATGGCCGATAGATCTCAGGAGTCGGAGAGGGCGGAGGCATGGTTACCGCAGCCGGGTCATTACTGGTGGATCCCGCTTGCGTAGAACAAGCGGTGAGTACAATAGTCGTGCAAGCCAAAAGACAGCATCCGAATCGGGTTTTAGGCACTGTCGGTTACTCCAGAAGTTTACGACCTACATTATCGTCTTTCCTGCCCAATTCATGTCAGGAATTATCTAAAATCCGTACTTGAATTACTGTCAGTCGAAATTGCCGGGGAGCCACGCCGGAAACTACTCCATGCAAAAACGAAACACCAATTCAGTCAGAGCACTACCAGCAGTGCTAACCAACGACTCATTTTGAGCACCATTATTCACTTTCATGCCGCTGGTTAACGAGAAGGCATCTCCTATCATCCTATGTTATGCTGGAGAACTAAAGCTTTTTGGCTACCCAAATCATCAGCGGCTCAGCTTTGAGGTGCACTTTCCGATGTTACCAGTGGAGAACATTCCAAGTTCCGAAGATTGGGGACCTATCCAGGATGGAGATAGCTGGACGCGGAAGATTTACATTGGCAAATCCCTAAATGAAGTAATTTACCGATTTTCCGAGCTTCCAACTTCAGTAGCCGAGGACTTAAGCTTCATGGCAGACGGACCCTTTCGATATTACATCTTTGGATTTCAAAAGATCCTCTTCCCCAGTGACGGCGACGAGAAGATGCAAGCGGAAGACCCGGGGCTAGCGGCCAATGCCTTCCTCAATGTAGTCCATTCAACATTAAAACAGTGCCCACATAAAATCATGCCGGTGATGGAGCAGCTCTTGCCGACGGTTGAGTACGTTGCAGGCAACCAAGCAACCTACGAAGCCGCCGAAGAAGTTTTCGGGAATTTCCAGGAAATCTTGACCCAGATTCAGTTTCTATACAGTATCCGGCAATGTGAGATTTGTTGAGCGGTTATGGACAAAGCCAACACTTCAGATGAACCAACTACAAGTGGGCGGGTTAGGGACAAAGGCAACACCTCCTTGACTCGAATTGTTCACACTATAGTTCTCCTTGCCGCGCTTGCCAGCTTTCAGCCTGCCTCTGCCGAAAAAACAGAGAGCGCCGCAACTTCCACCGCGCTCTCGAAGAAGATTCTCCAGGCAGCTAAAACATCAGTTGGCAAGGAAATGTGGAAAGGTTATGGACTTCCAAACGGCAAACTAGGCTGTGCTGCCGCGCTGTGCAACGTGTTAAAAAAGGCGGACGTGAGTTCGGTCAGGACGCCCCTAGTCACTGCCATGCGCAGGCAACTGCTCAATAGTCGAACTGTTTGCTCTGAACGAATCATTCGCAATGGAGAAGGCCGCGAAATCAATGACAAGGCGCTATTGAAGGACTGCCAACCAGGGGACATCCTGCTTGCCTTCGAGGAACCACCAAGCAAGCTCAACGGCGGCACCAGTGCTCATTGCGGCATCATGGGCGAGGCCACTCAGGTCTACACAAATAACTGGGTAGACGGAATTTGGACTGAGGTTGAAATACATCAGATGTTCGATTACTACCCATATATTAGACTACTTCGCCTGGGCGGGAAGAAAATCGGCGCTGGCTAGGGTTACAAGCGCACCCTGGAGGACGGAAGGGCAGAGAAAAGGATAGTGAGACCTTGCACGCGATTTTCGCACCCTTGTACCCTATTTGCGTACATTTGTACGCATTTTGCGTCACACCTAAGCCTGGACAGGCTAGTCGGCCGACCCACCTGGCAACCGGCGGGAACATAACTCCAAATGAGAACTCTCGACATAGTAGTCGGTTTTACCGACTGGCAAAGAGCTACAATAAGATCCTGCTGAACAGAAACGCATAGGCAGCCAGGGATGTTTCCGAATTGCTCACCTCTAAATTCTACTTGCGAGGGCTCATGAGAATCGAACTTATCTTCGTCCTGGTAGTGGCACTTGGAGCAGGCACCGCCCCCAAAGCTGACTCGTTCTTGTGGGTGGACCCCGAAGTACTGGAGGAACGCTCTTTCGAAGACACGGGCAGTAAATTCTACATCCTCTCTAAATTGCCCTATGGTCCGCGAACACTCAGTCTTCTGATCACCAGAAATGGTATTCCACAACTACGGTTCAGCCATACGATTAAACCACTGACAACAATACCGACAGAATTAGCTGAAGATCTTTTAGCTGAGAAGGCAGTTGGTGGAGTTATCACTTCCAGACTCTTTGCCTGGAACGGAAAGGAGAGCAAGCAGTTCACGGTACGAGGAAAACTTCTGAATGGTGCTTTGTCTGCCTACCAGGTAACTGGGGAGGGTATAAGCAGCACACAGTTTCAAAAGACCGAGGACGCAATACTCCGTTAACATCAAGACCTGCACTCAAAACTCGAAGCTCATCGCCAGGTGGTAAGATTGTCGTCACCTGAGTATCCACAGAGCTGACAGGATAAAATGCGCCGGTAAAGCCTGACGCGAGGAGCAACAAAATGAACAAGATGACCACCTGCCTCTGGTTCGACCACGGCAAGGCCCGTGAAGCGGCTGAATTTTACGCCAGTGTTTTCCCCGACAGCCATGTGGGTAAGGCACACGCCTCGGCTGCGGACAATCCCTCGGCGAAAGAGGGCGATGAGCTCACCGTCGAATTCACCGTTCTGGGTCAATCGTTCCTTGGGATAAATGGTGGACCACTCTTCAAGCCGAACATGGCGGTCAGCTTCATGGTCATGACAGACAATCAAGAAGATACCGATCATTACTGGAATGCGATCATAAATAACGGCGGCGAAGAAAGCCACTGCGGTTGGTGCACAGATCGCTGGGGCTTCGCCTGGCAGATCACGCCTCGCGCTCTCATCGAGGCAACCACCGACCCCGACCGCGCTGCTGCAAAACGGGCAATGGAAGCGATGATGACGATGAACAAGATAGACATCGCCACCATCGAGGCGGCTCGTCGCGGCGAACCGGTTACCAAGTAAAACCACAAGCAGCACCAGGAGTCATTCTGGCGATGAGAGACGACTTCAAGGCGAGCATGGCTTTTCTTCTCTCGCTGGGTTTCTTACTCTGTATTTTTGAGACTACCGTGAATAGAAGGTTGCCATTCTGGGCGCCTCCAACGCTTAATCTGGTGTTGCTATGCGCCAACTGCCTTCTCTTGGTGGCAAAGTATCTAAACCTGAAGCTTCCACTCTTGACTCAAAACAAATTTCTCATTTGCCTATTCATGGGCAATTGTCTTCTCCTGGGAGCATATGCGATACTCGCCGAGCAGGGCTATTTTCAAAGGTAGGGTTGTTCCTGGCATTGGCATTCGCAAGAAACCTGATGACAGTGATGAAAACCTGAAACAATGTCATGATTGACAGTACTCAACAGACTCTGAGGTATTGCTGACGCCCGGTGTCAAACAAGAAAAATAAGGATGATGGATACAGACAGGAACCTATTACTTGGAGTTGCAGGCGCGCTAATCATCATAGGAGTTATCGCTGGCAGGCTGTGGACTCTTTTCAGCGACAAGCCTTCCTTTATACCTTCTCCAATTTCCACCGCCATGGTGATTTATGATTCCCGAAATATTTCTCTAGATACGAGGAAACTTGCTGAAATTATCAACAGCTCCCAACAGGGCATGACAGCAAAGGCCGAAGAAGTAAAGCTTCCACAGGGATGGATCTTGCCATTTGTTCGAGTCTCGGCATCAGAGGATTTAGTGGTCATAATCAACGATTCACCTGGATCAGTAGAAAACATTCGTGAAATAGCAGAGGAGGCAGAAAAGAATCGACTGCTACCGCAAGAGTTAATTGCCAGGCTAAGGAATTGCAACGCACATATTGACGTCTCGTCGGCAAATTGTAAAGTTACGGCGACAAACAACACCTTCTTGGTAAAAACGACAGCCGAACTAGATCCGGCAAACCCTGCAGTTCAAAAGTTGCTGCATACTCTTCAAGGCTACACGCGAGGTCTCATATACGATTGCGTAAATAGTTCTATACAGACAAAGTAGCAGCGTTTCTGCAAGCCAGAATGCGACAAATGCACATTTAAACCGGCATGAATTGGTTTCACGACCAGTGCGTGCCCAAGAGTATGCAATTTAACTCTCATTCAACTTTAGCTCTTGGCTCCAACCGACCCACAGTCCGAACACAAAGAACAGGTCAAGCAAACAATAGAAACCTTGAACCAATCCGGGGTATTTCTAGCAGCCCCTCACCGCACGCTGAAGCTGCTCGATCACAACCACCTGCTAAGCATTGTTTTCAAATGCATAACATCGATTGGCTTGATCAAAAAATCATCCATTCCACTGGCGAAACAGCGCTCCCGAGTACCAGCCATCGCATGAGCGGTTATAGCCACTATGGGGACATGGTTACCAGTTGACTTCTCCATGGTACGAATGCAGCGTGCCGCTTCTATGCCGTCCATTAGAGGCATCTGTAAATCCATTAGAATCAATGCATAATTTGTGCGTGACATCGCTTCTACCGCTTCACGTCCGTTTGCTGCGGTGTGCACGCTGGCTCCCAGCTTGCGTAACTGCATTTGAAATAGTTGTCGTAAAGTCTCATCATCATCAACAACAAGAATGACATTGCAGTCGTCGTCGGCAGATGCCACTGTCGGTGAGCTCGGTTCCACCTCTGCGGTTGTAGTCGAAACTACTTTGCCGGGAGTAAATCCGGCGACCTTATTCATATCCGGGCGCTTAAGCGGAACTGAGAACCAGAAGGTAGATCCCTCGCCCTCTTTTGATTCCACACCCACCTTACCAGCCATTATGTCAACGAGATGCTTACAGATGGACAAACCAAGGCCGGTACCACCAGCTTTGCGGGTGCCCACTTGAACAAGGGGCTGAAACAGCTTGGGAATGTCAGTCTCTGACAAACCAATGCCGGTATCAGTTACTGCGAATCTGACTTGCACGCGTGAGCCGTCGTCATCATCAACGGTTGCCTTAACTACGATTTCACCGACCTCAGTAAAGCGGACGGCATTGGCGATTAAGTTAACCAGGATTTGATGCAGTTTAACGGGATCTCCTTCCAGAAGCGGAGGAAGGTTCGGATCAAACACAGTGCGTAGCGGCAGCGATTTTCGCCTGGAGTCTTGAGCGAGCACATCCGCGGCCCCCTCGACCAGAGAAACCGGCACGAATTCCTTTTTCTCCAGTGCCACTTTGCCGGCTTCGATTTTGTACAAATCGAGCATTTCATTTACGATATTCAGCAGCGAAGTTGCTGACTCATATGCCAGGTCAAGTACTTTGGTCGTTTCATCATCCAATGAGTTGTCGTCAACCAACACCAACTCCAGAAGTCCGATCACTGCGCTTATCGGTGTGCGCAGTTCATGGCTGGTGCGGGCGACGAAATCCGTCTTAAACTTGGATGCCTGTAATGCCTCATCTCTTGCCAGAGCAAGTGTTTGATTCAAGGCATTCAGCTCCACATTCATATTTACCAGGTCGCTGGTGCGCTCGGCTACCCGCTTCTCCAACTGATCGTTGGACTTGCGTAACTCCTCCTCCGCACGTTCCCGCTCAGTAACATCATGGAAGACGAGAATTATGCCGACGATGTTGCCGGAGTCATCTTTAATAGGCGCCGCACTCTCGTCGATCGGAACCTCCCTTCCGTCTTTCGCTATAAGCACCGTGCATCCGGAACTACCAACAGCAGTGCCACGAGTCAGCACTTTTGCCGCCGCATTCTCAACGGGCTGACCAGTCTTACTGTTGACTATTTTGAAAACATCGGTCAACCTGGCACCCAATAGCTCATCTTGCATCCAGCCGGTGAGTCTCTCGGCCGCAGCATTCATGAATGTAATTGAACCGTTCTTGTCGGTGGCAATGACAGCATCGGCGATGCTCTTAAGAGTGGTGGAAAACCACTTCTCTCTTTCTCTGGTCTCTTTCTCGACCTTGTGTTTGTAGATGGCCATCTCAATGGCGATGAGAATCTCTCTGTCCCGGTAAGGCTTGACGATGTATCCGTAAGGCTCGGTGATCTTCGCCCTTTTCAGGGTGCCTTCGTCCGCATAGGCAGTGACATAAATGACGGGAATGTCATAGGCAGACCTGATCAATTCAGCTGCCTGAATGCCGTCAATACTACCATTCAGCATGATATCCATCAGCACCAGATCAGGGCGCATGTCAGCGGCTTTCTGCACTGCTTCTTCGCCCGACATGACAATTTCAGAAGCAGAAAATCCAGCCGTCTTCAGGCGGCGCTGCATGTTGAGCGCCTCCACTCCTTCGTCTTCAACTATCAGAATCTTGACGCCATCCATTAAGCTAATCCTCTGCTATTTCTTACGTCAAAAGTAATCGTAAACCTGGCACCGTCGGTTGCATCAATGAGAAGCGTGCCCTTGAGTTGTTTTACAAGCACATCCACAAGTTTGATGCCCAGCGATTCTGTCTTTTGCACTTCAAAGTTCTCGGGAAGACCGATGCCGTTGTCTCCCACTTCCAGTGTAAAAATACCACCGCTGTCTCGGCAGAATCCGATGCGGATTTCCTGCTGCCGGTTAGGCACCCGCCTGGACGATGGAAAGGCGTGCTTGAGAGAGTTGGAGACTAGCTCGTTGATGATCAAGGCGCAGGGGATGAGCTTATTTACGTCAACGGAAATTTTATCCACCTGGAGTTTCAAATTGATGTCACCGTCATCGACTCCATATGAGAGGAAGAGGTTATCGGCCAGGCTCTGGATATATTCCTCAACCTCAATTTCTGAAAGAGATTCAGATTCATACAACTTTTCGTGGATGAGGGCCATTGAGTAGATGCGGTTCTGGCTCTCCTTAAACAGCTCAATAGCCTGTTCGCTCTTGAGATACGGCAACTGTAGATCAAGCATGCTTTTGATTATCTCAAGGTTGTTTTTAACACGATGGTGAATTTCCTTGAGCATTACCTCCTTCTCTCTAAGCGATCTCTTGATCTGCTCGTCTGCATTTTTCATGTCTTCCATCAAACGAGCGTTCTCCAGCGAAATCGCCGCTTGAGACGTCAAAAGTTCCGTCATCAGGCTCTTCTCAGGCGTAAAGATCGAATCCGAGAGACGGTTTTCCAGGTAGAGGATGCCAATCATTCTGGATTGTTTGACGACCGGGATGCACAGCACAGAGCGCAATTTCATGCTCTGCACTTCTGCATTTTCGCTGAATAGTCCATCCTGCACAGCGTTATTTAAAATCACCCTCTCGCCGGTACGAAATACGTAACGCACGATAGCTTTGCAAATGTCGCCGGCATCATCAAATCTCTGAGCAAGAGTACGCACTTCCTGCTTTCCAGTAACATGACTTTCGGCACGAACAAGGAGATTGCCGGCATCTTCAATGAGCAAGTAGCCGTGCTGAGCACCGGAACACTCGATAACCACATTCATGATTTTCTTCAGCAACGCATTCTGCTCGATTTCCGCGGATATGGCCAGTGATGATTTCATCAGGTAGTCTACGTCGAGAGCCGGAAGGATGGATGGAGAAGATCCGACATGATGCGCTGTCAGATGCAACTTCTCTTCCTCAAAAAACTCAGGATGTCTTTCGAAGAGATTAATCTCTTTGCGCTCTGCCCGACACTTCTTATACAGACGGGCAGCTTCGGCAAAATAGATTCTGGCGGAATTCTGACCGGACTGAAGGAGAAGCTCACCAAGACTCTCGTTAAGATGACCCTGCAGGAAGGTGTAATTCTGCTGGCCGGCCGAATCTATGGCGTCCATATAGAGGCTTCTTGCTTCCCTGATGTCCCCGGTCACTCGCGCCACTTCGGCCAGGAGAAAAGCAAGATAGGGCTTGAGCAAGGGTCCAAAGGCAGCCCACGTCTGAATCTTCGCTATCAGAGGATCGATTTCCGCAAGCAGCTCCTGCTTGTCTTGGAACCGTTGACCTTTCTCGTATAGCTTCAGTGCATTGAGCACCAGGAAAACATGCCACTGCCTCTTCAGAACATTGTCGGTCAGGCCAGTCAGATATTTTCTGACGGTATCGAGATATTCCTGCGCCTCCTCGTGTTGCCCAAAGTAGTAGCAGGCCAACGCCAGGTGCACAAAGTAACTGCCGGCTGAGGCCACGTGGTTGTCTTGCTCCCAGGTTCTCAGTTTCTCGGTCATATCTATGGGAGCATAGGCTTTCTTCATGGGCGCGACCCAGCCGGCCTGCATGGCTTCGGCCAACCCTACCGAGAATGAAAGGTGGTAGCGCTTAGAGAACTGCAGGCATTCCCGTGCATAGTCTTCTATTTTCGAAAAATCTGCGCCCTGAACCTGGAGGTTCCACATCAACGGACCATAGGAAAGCCCCGCGTTGTAGAGGTCTCCGCAGTTCCGCCCGCATTGGATGCCCTTGAGAGCGTACTCGACGATAGCCTGGGGATGGCTCCTGGAGTGCATGTTGCACCAGACGATTCCGTTCATGCCCCGTGTGGCACCGAATGTATTCGGATACTTTGCAGAAAGATCCCGAGCCAGGTCTTCGTATTTGAAGGCCTGCTCGAACTCTTCCTCCTCACCAAGATGCAGTCCCATAATGCTGAAAGAATAGATTACGGATTCGTCCATGCCTCCAGCCAGACAGTGTTCGGTTGATTGCGCAGCGGAGAGATAGAGCTGAGGCACGAGTCCGGACATGTAGAGGTCAGGAATAAGTTCGCTGTAAAATGCCAGTTCGATCTTGCTCTTTCTGTCTTTAGTAAAGGGCATATTCAATATGGCCCCCCACGGATCGCTGGTCTTTGAGGCGATTTCCGCCATCAGCCGCTCTCTTCTCAGTACTGCTTCCGCAGGCTCATGGGGGATGGCCTTTTGGAAATAGTCCAGTCCTCGGTTGGCGGTTTCAATGGCCTTGATGAAGTTTCCCACGGAGGAAAGCGAAGTAGTCTGTTCAGCCAGACATTCGGCCTTGTCCAGATCGTTTTTGGCGCGCTCCAATAGCTGCGTCAAAAGTGCCTCGGAATCTTCATACTTGCCGCACATCAACTCGGTCTTGGCCGCCTTCTGATAGATTCGGAAAGTGTCTTCATAGTGCTCCTCATTCCAGCAGTCGGCGGGCAGCAAATTCCGGCTCAGGTTGAAATATTCATTTGCCGCATCTGTTGCCAGGGCCCTCAGTGCCTTGTTTCCAGCATGATAGTTCAAAGAGGACAAGCGATAGGCGGCGGACGGATCGAGAGTCTCGTCTCTGCCGAGATTGAGATGGGAAACGATCGTAAATAGGTTATCCACACCTTCTATGTCATCAGTGCCGGGGGGGAGCAACGCTAGCAAGTGGTTGCCTATCTGCCGGTGGATTTCGCGGCGCTTCCCTGCAGGAATGGCAGACAACGCAGCTTCCTGTACCTTGTCGTGTACGAACTGCAACTGGTTCTTGTTCTCAATCAAGAGTCCCTGCCCAAGGGCCGGCTTCAGTAGCTCGAAAATCTGCACGAGCGCCATTTCACGAATCATGGACAACTCGTCCAGTGAGAAGGTATTGCCCATGCAGGCACAGTACTCCAGGAGACTGATCAGGTCGGGTGCCAGTTTCTGGATCTTGGAGCTGAAGAGAGCGACGACTGTGGTGGGCATTTTTGAACGGCGAATCCTGTCCATGTCCCAGCGCCACTCCCTATCCTTATCCAAATAGAGCAGGTCTTCGTTGTGCAAATAAGACAAGCTTTCGCTCACAAACAGGGGATTACCCTCGCTGAGGACACTGATGAAATCAGCCAGCACTCGAGTCTGAGAGAGAGGAGAGTCAAGTATGTAGGAAACCATCTCATGGCAGTGTTCCGGCTTTAATGGCTCCAGTCGGATCTCCCGGATCGGTTGACGTCCCTCTCGGGCGCTTCGGAGCAGCTTGTGCAAAGGATGACTTGTATCGACCTCGTTGTGTCGATATGCTCCCAGAAAGAACAGATAAGGGTGGTCTTTATAATTGGCAAAAATATTGGCCAGAAAATCGAAAGATGCGGAATCGCACCATTGCAAGTCGTCGATGAATAGTGTCAGTGGATTTTCCTGACTGGCCAGGCAGGACAGGAATCGGTCAAAGAGGTCGTGAAAGCGGTTCAAGGACTCCACCGGAGGAAGGGTCGGCACTTCCGGCTGCGGTCCGATGAGAATTCCAAGCTCGGGCACCACGTCGGTGAGAACCCGGCCGTTCTTTCCGACTGCTTTCAGAATTTTGCTCTTCCATTCTTCCACCCGCTCATCGCTCTCGGTGAGAAAAGTGCGCATCAGGTTTCTCAGCGCCTGAATCAGGGAACTATACGGAATGTTCTTTTGATAAACGTCGAACTTTCCGGAAGTAAAATAGCCGCGATGACGCACAATAGGCTTTTGCAGTTCCTGAATGAGACGGGTCTTGCCGATGCCCGAAAGTCCGGAAATGAACATGGAGCGGAACTCTCCCCGGGCAACCTGTTCATACTCTTGCAGTATTGTTTCCGCTTCCTCATCACGGCCCACCATCTTGGATATAAAAGTGACCCGGTGGGTATAGATCATCCCCTCCAGCGGAAACTCAGTGATATTGCCGGTGGTTATGAATTCGTCTCGGCATCTCATGAGATCGGTCAAAAGCGCATTGCTGTTCTGGTAGCGTTTCTCCGGCTCCTTGAGCAAAAGCTTCTCTACTATCCTGATGACAGCCCCGGGAATTCCCGGGCTCACCTGCGCCATAGACGGTGCTTCTCCGGCCAGGTGCGAATGAATAAGTTCCAGCGGATCATCCGAATAGAAGGGGAGCTGTCCGGTGAGCAGCTCATAAAACACAATCCCCAGCGAGTACAGATCGGAAGAGAAAACCACGCGGTGGCTGATACGTCCCGTTTGCTCCGGAGAAGTATAAGAAAGAGTGTCGCGAATAAAGGAGGGATCATAAATAAAATGACTGACTTCTCTAACATCGATTGCGCTGATGAAGTCTATAAGGCGAACTTCTAGCGTTTCCGGATCCAAAAGAATGTTGTGCGGTTTGAGACCACCATGGATGATACCAGTGTCGTGAATCCTATCGACAGCGCGCGCCAGACTGCAAGCAATCCGGAAGAAGTCCGGCAACGAAAGAGGGCATTGCTTCTTCAGCATCTGGTTTAAGGTAATGCCGTCGAAAAAATCCTGAGTCAAGAAGCAGACTCCCTCTGTGACATCGAAGGAAATCGGGGCTATCACCAGGGGGTCGCGCAGAACTCTCAGTTGTTCAACCTTCTGCCGGAACTGTGCTTTCTTGCTTTCAGAGAGGAAATCAGCCTTGAGCATCTTGAGAACGAGCAACCGCTCGGGATGCTTCTTATGATAGGCGCGAAACACCACCGCCTGGGAGCTTTCGCCGATCTGCCCTACAATTTCGTAGTTCGGGATTACTACGGTAGTTTCCATGCGCCCCCCAGAGAATCGGTGAACAGTTGCCGAGATTGTCAGTGTATACCTGTTCATTCCCACACACATATAATTTTCGCACTTTGCCCTCTCATATGCAGCAAAGCAATGTGTGGGTTACCCCAGACTCCCATGAGGATAGCCAGAGTTTAACAATTAGCAGGCCCTTTATTGACAGTACCGGTGAGACAGAAGAGCATCAGCCAGCGGCGGAAGCGCTACCGCCATGCGAAGGTATAGCACTCTCCTTGACGTCTTTCCTGCCGCTAAGTGTCATACTCGCCGGAATCCCAGGGTGCCGCGAAAGCCATGACATTGCCCGGCAACACTTCAACAACCCAGTACTCGGGATACTTGGTAGGAATAAGGCCCATCATCTCGCCGTTATGTTCTACGGCAAACGGTTTTACCTGTATGCCTTGATATTCGAAGGGCTCAAGTTGTGCAAGCCATTCCGCCCTCACCGTACGAGCATGGTCATAGTCGCAGCTAGAACGAGGCCCAAGATCTTCAATCTTGGATTCGACCAGGTCGCCCTCTTCGTTAAACAAGAAGAGAGTTATAAATTCATGATCACTGAAAATAGGAGCGAAGAAGAACTGCAGCCCGCCAGTCGTTAATCCGACGTATTGGGCGTGATAATCATCGTGCTCAATGTAGATCAGCTCTGGTGGACCCATGTGCTGTTCTTCAGACTTTGTCTCCAACTCCTGGC
>ERZ724503.507-NODE-507-length-16718-cov-8.127408_pt1 | contig 16718 bp, 13 predicted proteins | sample MGYA00376036_ERZ724503 | MGnify/ENA primary metagenome ERZ724503 (study PRJEB28724, sample SAMN07190885) | wastewater metagenome | isolation source: influent of sewage treatment plant in Hong Hong | place: Hong Kong | collected 2016-03-17 ...
ATACAGTATGATGTATATTATTTATTTCAATATTGTTATAATTTCACTGTTCTTCTAAAATAAATCTTTTTCAGTGATGGAAATATTTATAAAAAATAATAAAGGAAAAATTATGAAAAAATTAAGTTTAGTAGCTTTATTAGCTCTAGGTACATTAGGTTCTGCATCAACAATTCAAGCGAGTGAATTAGAAATTAGTGGTAATATTGGAGCCGCTTCAAATTATATTTGGAGAGGTATGACTCAAACACAAGATAAATCGTCTGTTAATGGTGGTGCTGATTTAAAATATAATGGTTTTTATACAGGAGCATGGGCTTCAAATGTTGATTTTGGTACACAAGCAAATTTTGAAGTAGATGGATATGTTGGTTATAGCAATACAATTAATGATTTCTTATTTGATTTCTCTTATACAAAATATATGTATCCTGATTCACATGATTCATCTGATTTTGATGAAGCAAAAATTGCATTAGGTTATACTCTTGGAGATTTAACATTAGGTACATCTTATTCACAAGCAATGTATCAAGAAAAAGGTGGTCATAAACCATTTTATATTGAAGGAACTGCATCATATGACTTTAAAATCTTAAGTTTAGATACTAGCTATGGGGATTATGAAGATATGGGAAGTAATTATACTGTTGGAGTAAGTAAATCTGTTAAAATAGAAGGACAAGCAATTAAATTAGCGCTTGTTTATGCTTCGTTTAATTCAGATGATAAAGATGTTTACAAAGATGAAAAGAATTTATTTGCAACAGCAAAATATTCATTTTAGATAATATATGAGTTGACTTTGATAGTCAACTCTTCATAAATAATGTTAATTAGTTTTATGTGAGGATATCTATATTGTAATAATAAATTCTGATAAATTTATTATTTGAATCAAAGTTTTAATATTTTATTAGTATAACTCGGTGTACATTATTTTAATTAGTTACAAAATCTCAATAATATATGTAGCCGTTACTATTATCTTTTCATTAACTATACTTCCATATAATACGTAACTCAAGAAATTTAAGGGAGCAAATGAATAAGGTTATTTTAAAAAGAATTATCTTTATATTTGCTTCTTTTATTATTGGATGTTATTCATTACATTCATTTTCTTATAATTTTGTGTATGATAAAGAACACAAAATCGTTGTTGAACAATCATTATCAGACGATAAATCAAATTCTTGCAATAGCCATTCAAAATGTAGTTCAGAACATGAATTACATAAACCTTTTTTAAATGTTGAATTCCATAATGTAAATATTCTTCTAACTAAAATATTTTACACTAGTTTTCATAATTATTTTTACAAAATCTCAAACAATTTAATAAAACCACCTATTCTTTAATTTATTTTCACAATCAAGTTATCTTTAAAAAGAAACTAATATTATATAAGGAAAATAAATGATTAAAAACAAATTATTCTCTGTATTTATAATACTTTTTTGTTTATCACAAGTATTAAATGCAGAAGATTTTAAATACTTATTGAATAAAGCTTTAGAATCAAATTCCAATCTAAAATCATCTGGGATAGAAATTGAATTAGCTAAAGAAAAAGGTTCAATATTAACTAGGTTTGATAATCCTATACTAGATCTTAATTATTCAAGTTATAGATTAAAGGAAAATAGAAATAAAGAAACAGGACAAGGTATTAGCTTATCTCAAAAAATTGTTCCTTGGAATGTTACTTCTGATAAAGAGCATTTATCACAAGCAACCATTAAAAATGAAATAGCTAAATACAATTTAGACAAGCAAGAGTTTATTAAAGAATTATCTATTAGATATACAATTTATGCTAAAAGTAAATCTTATCTTGATGTTATAAAAGAATCTCATAAGATTGCAACTAAAGTGTATGATATTTCTAATGAACGTTATAAAGTAGGTGCTATTTCAAAAGCAGAATTATTACTATCAGAAATTGAATTAATAGAAATTAAAAAGAAAAAAAATGAATTAGATTTAGAACTGATGAATAATTATTACGATTTAATAAAATTTGCTGGAATTGAGGAAACTTCTCACCTAGATTTAGATAATAATTATAAATTTGAAATTACAAATAATGTAACATTAGAAAAAAATCCATTTATCAACTCAGAAGAAAGTAAAAAAGAAATGTTATTGTCTGAGTCTAAATTAAATTCAAATGTTATAGATTCCTTTGATTTTATATATTCTTACAGTGAAGAGCCAGATCAAACAGTTAATCAAGTAGGAATTAGTTTACCTTTACCAATTTTTGATACTAAATCTGAGGAAAGTAGAATTTTAAAATTAAATGCAATGAAAATGAATTTATTAATAAATAAAGAAAAACAACTAGCTTCTATGGAATATGAAAAACTCATAAAAGAAAGAATTTTACTAAATAACATAAAAACAGAAAATCAAAATGTATTAAAGCTTCAGATGGATTCTTTAGGAATGCTTATGGAAAAATTAAAAATATCTCAAATATCAATATTAGATATTCAAAATTCAAAAGCAAAACTTATTCAAACAATAACAGATATAGTTAATATAGAAACAGCATTAAACCAAAATGCCATAGCAATTAATTATATAACAGGAGAATATAATGATTAAAAAAATTATAGTAAGTTTAATTCTTATAAACTGTGCATTTTCAAATGAAATAAAACTAGAAAATGCACAAATAAGAAAATTTGGTAAATCAGTTGAATTAAATTCAAAAGTTATACAACTATCATCATCAAAGCAATCTTTAATGGCTTTACTTGATGGAAAGCTTGTTAAATATTATGTAAAAGAAGGAGATGTTGTAAAAAAAGGAGATAAAATTGCTCTTATTCAATCTATTGAATTATCTAAAATGTCTGCTGAATATCTTTCTTTAAAAGAACAACTTAAAAGCATTGAAGAAAACTATGAAGGTAGTTTAGCGTTAAGTAAAAAAGATATAATCTCAAAACAAGAATTAAATTTACAAAATATTCAAAGAAAAGATATTTCCGCTAAGCTAGAAACTATAGTCTCTCAATTGAAAACTTTAGATATAGAAGTAAAAGATATAAAAAATACTATATCCGAATATACATTATTTGCACACAACGCAGGTGTTGTTTCATCTCTTTTAAAAACTGAATATTCGGCAATTTCTAAAGATACAGAAATAGTTTCTATTGTTAAAGAGAAATCTTTTTATCTTAAGTCATATTTACCAGTATCATATTCTGAATTTGTAAAACCTGGTCAAAAGATTTCAACAAATTTCAATGGTAAAAACATCATTAGCTATATAGAAAAAATCTTACCAGAATTAGATGAAACAACTCAAAGAATTATTGTTTTATCTAGTATAGAAGATGAAAAAATAAAACTTTATTCTAATTTGTATTTAGGTTCAAGTTTATATTATGAAACAGACAAAGAATATATTGCTGTAAAAAAATCTGCATTATCATTTATGAATAATGAGTGGGTTGTTTTTATACCTAATGAAGAAGAACATACTGAAAAAGAGAATTCTCATAAAGATGATATTTCATCTACTCATGAGAGTGCAAATAAAGAGAAAATGGAAGAACAAGAATTTAAACCTTTAGATGTAAAAATTATCCAAGAAGATGATGAATATATAGCTGTTGAAGGTATAAAAGAAAATCAAAAGTATGTAAGTGATGAACCATATAAAGCAAAATCAATTGTTTTAAAGTCATCTCTTGGTGAACATGGTCATTAGGAGAAATTATGCTAGAAAGAATTATTGATATATCTTTAAAATATAAATTAATGGTAATTATACTATTCATCATGATTAGTATTTTAGGGTTCAAAGCATATAAAGAAATACCAGTTGATGCTTTTCCTGATATTACACCTAAACAAGTAGTAATATATACAGAAAGTCCAGGAAATTCAGCAGAAGATATTGAAAAATTAATAACTTATCCTATTGAATCAGCTATGTCAGGAATGGCTGGAGTAAAAACAATAATGTCAAATTCAATTTTTGGATTATCATATGTATCTGTTTTTTTTGAAGATGATATGGATATATATTTTTTAAGACAACTTGTAAATGAAAGATTATCTAGTGTTGATATACCTGAAGGTTGGGGGAAGCCTACACTAGGTCCTAATACAACAGGATTAGGTCAAGTATTTTGGTATCAACTATATGATAAGACTGGGAAATATTCTTTAAAAGAAATTAGAGAAATGCAGGAATATTTAGTAACACCTTTATTTAAAAGTGTTAAAGGAGTTGAAGATGTTATTGGCTGGGGAGGAGATGAAAAACAATATGATATTATCATAGATAGTAAAAAATTACAAAATGTAAGCATAACTTACAATGATATTGTTATCGCAATTCAAAAAAGCAATCAAGTTGCAGGGGGACAATACTTAGAATTTAATAAAGAACAATACCTAATAAGAGGTGTGGGACTATATAAAACACTAGATGATATTAGAAAAACTGTTATCAAGTCAGAAAATGGACAAGCTATTACAATAGAAGATATTGCTATTGTTGAAGAAAGTTCGAAACCAAAATTTGGAGCCGTTTCTATAAATGGTAATGAATCAGTTATTGGAATGATTTTACAAAGAAGTCAAACCAATGCAGCAGATGTTGTTTCAAAAATCAAAGAAAAAGTTCAAACTGTAAATAGTGTTTTACCTCAAGGTGTAGAAATTAATCCTATTTATGATAGAACGGAACTTACTTTAAAAGCTGTTGATACAATGACTTCAGCACTTTCAGAAGGAATTATTTTAGTAACAATTATTCTTTTCTTATTTTTATTTGAATTACGTTCAGCATTTATTGTAGTTATATCATTACCTTTATCATTATTAATTGCATTTCTTTTTATGGATTCATACGGGCTTAGTGCAAATTTAATGAGTTTGAGTGGTTTAGCAATAGCAGTAGGAATGATAGTTGATGGAACTGTAGTTATAGTTGAAAATACATTCAGAAAGTTAGGTAATGATTCCCATAATTTAACTAAATTAGAAATAGTAACACAAGCAGCTAAAGAAGTTGTTACACCTGTTACTTTTGCAATATTAGTGATAGCCGTAGCATTTATTCCTTTAATTAGTTTAGATGGTTTAGCTGGGAAACTTTATAAACCAATGGCATTAAATATTGTATTTGTAATGATTGCTTCTTTAATAGTAGCATTAGTATTAGTTCCTGTACTATGTTTATTATTATTGAAAAAAACAGAACATACAGATAACATAGTTATGAGAAAGATTAAAAGCTTTTATAGCCCTATCTTAATTCTAGCATTAAATAATTCTAAAAAATTATTTATAAGTATAATTGGTCTTTTTTTGTCTTGTGTAATATTATTAATGTTTCAAGGTCGTGAATTTATGCCTACATTAAAAGAAGAATCAATAATGTTTAGAGTTACAGCTATTCCAGGAACTAGCCTTTCTCAATCAATTAATTCAGCACAAGAAATAGAGAAGTATATTTTACAACAATATCCTGAAGAGATAACATCCGTATTATCCATGATAGGAAGAAGTGAAAAAGGAGAGACAGCTCAACCTAATTATATGGAGTTATTATTAACATTAAATGGGAAAATTGAGAATATAGAATCATTGACAAATGATTTAAATAAAAAAGTTTCAGAAGAATTTAATTATTTGCAGTTTACTCCAACACAGCCAATTGCTATGAGAGTTGAAGAATTATTAGAAGGTGTAAAAGCTGAACTAGCAATAAAAGTTTTTGGTGAAGATCAAGAACAATTAAACAAAATTGCTACTGAGATTAAAGAAAAGATATCAAATGTTAATGGTGTTGAGGGAGTTGAACTAGAATCACAATTAGGACAAGCACAAATTAAAATTGAACCAAATTATTTAGCATTAGCAAGATATGGGATTAATATTGATGAAGTGATGCAAGTAATTAAAAATGGAATTGGTGAAGAAGAAATTACAGAAAAAATAGAAGGCATAAAACGTTTTGGTATTGTTGCAAAAATAAAAGATGCTAAAAAAGATATTGATAGTATCAAGAAAATTACTTTCCGTTCTTCATCAGGTTCAATTGTTAATTTAGAACAAATTTGTGAAATAAGTATTGTTCAAGGAGCTTCTTTTATTAAAAGAGAAGATTTAAATCGATACTTAGTTTTATCAATTGAAATAAATGGAAGAGATATTGCTTCATTTGTTAAAGAGGCAGATGAAATTATTAAAAAAGAAATTACTATCCCTTCTGGATACTATATATCTTGGGTAGGTGACTTTAAAAATATGCAAGAAGCAACTAATAAATTAATGGTAATTATACCATTGACTATATTACTTGTAATGTTACTTTTATTTATGGCATTTAATTCTATTAAAAAAGTAGGATTAATTTTACTTAATGTTCCTTTTGGATTAATTGGAGCCATCATCGCATTATCAATTAGTGGAGTATATTTATCCGTATCAGCAATCGTAGGATTCATAGCAATTTTTGCAATAGCTGTTTTAAATGGAATAGTTCTAGTTAGTTTTATTGATGAACTAAGGGAAAAATATCCTCATACTAATTTAAAAGTATTGTTAAAAGATGCAACATTACTTAGATTGAGACCTGTATTAATGACTGCATTTACAACACTTTTTGGTATTTTACCCTTACTTTTTGCAACAGGTGTTGGTAGTGAAATTCAATATCCATTAGCAGTTGTTGTTGTTGGAGGAGTAATTAGTTCTACAATACTTACTCTTTTAATATTACCTTCTACATATCTTATTTTTTATGAAAAATCAAAGTATGTTGGAAAAAATAAAGATTAAAGAGAAAAGGATAAAAATGAGAAATTTATTAAAAATATTATTAGTAATAGGAATTTTATTAACTGGAAGCATATATTTGAATGCACAAGAAATATATTTATCACAACAAACAACTAAAGATTATAGTGTAAATGTGAAAGTATACGATGACTTAAGAATTGGAAATAATGAATTCAATGTAAAAGTTCTTTATAAAACAAAAGCATTAGATAAAGTAAATGTTAGCTTCAAGTTATATAAACCAAATGGAGAAATGGTTGAATATAAAAGCAATACAATAAATGATAAGAATAACTATGTCTTTAATATAAATATTACAGAAAAAGGTAATTACAAATATGTTATTGCATACAATGTAATGACAGGAGGAGTTACACGTGATTCAAGAGGTTCTTTTGAATTATAATAATTTAAATATTTCCCACTATTTTTTAGTGGTGGAATATCCATAGTGTCAAGAATTCTTATTTAATATACTAATATTAATGTGAAAAAATTACATATTCCTTAGCAGAATTCCACTCTCTAAGTTATAATTATTAAATATATTTAATTCTACTTCTTTCTTTAATTATGATACTAGTTATCATAATTAAAGGAGTCTTCTGATATTATTACTTTGTTTTTTAGAAAAATATGCATTCTAAATTTTATATACAAGGAAATAAAATGAAAAAAGTTAATGTAATTAGTTTAGTAGCGTGTGGATTATTATTAAGCTCATCTGTAGCTTTGGGTACAAATACAGTTGATTCAGCATTTAAAGAAGGAAAAGTTTCTGGTAGTTTAGGTTTATATGGTCAAAAAATTGATGGTAAAGGTGATTCAACAACTGGTAATGGTGATTCTGGATATGGAAATGGAAATGCAACAGTTGGCTTTGAAACAGCTTCATTATATGGATTTACTGCAAAAGCTGAATTTAAAGGTAATGCTAAATTAGGTGAAGTAGAACATAATGATTACAATACAGGTGCTCCATTTCAAAATCATTCTTTAATGACAGAAGCTTATGTAAAATATACAAATGATGCATTTTTTGTAAGTGCTGGTAGACAAGCAATTGATTTAGAATGGTTAGCAGATTATAATGAATCTGTAGTTGCAGGAATTACAGCAATTCCAGATACTGTAGTAGTATTAGGTTATACAGCAAGAAAAGCTGAATCAGGTATTGATTTAAGTGAAGATTTTCATGATATAAATGGAGATAAAGGTGCTTATGTTGCTGATATTAAATATACAGGTTTAAAATCTGTAGAGTTTAATCCTTATGCATATTCAGCTCCAGATTTAGCTAATTGGTATGGTTTAAAAACAACATTTACTGCTGATATGTTCGGTGCAGTTGCACATTATGCTACATCAAGTGAAGAGTTAGTAGATACAAATGATGGTTCAATAGGTCACCTTGAGTTAAATACAACAATTTCTGATTTTACAGCAGCTATTGGATATATCAAAACTGATAAAGATGGTGGTTCAGGTTCTATGACAGCAGTAGGTGATAATATCTCTCCATTTGAAGATGGAAATCAAGTATATGGTACAGATGCTAAAACAACTTATGGTTCAGTTGGATATACAATTGGAGCAGTTGCTTTAGGTGCATTATATGGTGAAACTAAATATGGTGTAAATAATGATAAAGAAGAAGAATTAGATTTAACAGCTGAATATACAATTTCAGAATCTTTAACAGCTTCACTTGTTTATGCTGACATAAATGCAGAAGATAGCACAACAGATTATAATAAAGTATTAGCAAGCGTAGAATACACTTTTTAAAATAGTCTATGGTTATTGAGTTTATAAGGGGTATTAAAACTAATTCTAATGTTCTTCCCCTAAATTATAACTAATATTTATTTAGGAAAGTATTAAAACCAATAAAAATAATATTATTTTAAGTCTTTAAATTATAGAATTTAATTCTTACAAATCGTGGGATATAGTCGTTTAATAGGGGTATTAAACTAAGGTTACAATTTATAGTAACTGACTTTAGGGTGATGTTTTTCATCACCCCTTTTTTGTTAGAACTATTAGACGAGAAAGTCTCTATTAGTTAACATTTTTATCTTATATTAATTCTTAATTAATTTCTAAGCTTTTTAAAAAGCTATAAAGTTCGGATTGAACATTTCCAATTGTTTGTAAAGAATTTATATTTCCTAGAATATCAAGATTTAGTTTTATAATTCCAATAGCACCTGCAATCCCAAATTCTTTTCTACCTTTGCCACTTGCTACTTTAAATCTTTCAGGTTGATTTTCCAATCTTTTAGGATATCTCGAATCATACATTCTAATTTTTCTAGTATTTTCATCGAATGATTCAACAAAACCTAATAAATTTTTATCTTTAAAATTGATATAAACTAAATCATTTCTAACAATTAAAAAATTATTATTTCTTATCTCATTTTTATTTGCTACATCAATTCTTTCATAAGATAATTTATCATTTTCTAAAGAGACTTTAAATCCTATAAATGTTTTTTCTTTTGTAGCTAAACCACCTCTTATATCAAAACCTGTTAAATTTGTTTGATAAAATTTTACTTTTCTTATTGGTTTATTATTGTTATCTAATAAAGGATTATGAATCAACTTATCAAGTTTTTGTTTTGCTTCACTTAATGCTTCTTTATCTTTTTTGTCTATGGCTTCAAAAGAAGTTAATAACTCCATTATTTCATAAGCTCTATTTTGTACAATTTTACAAATAACATCATTTGGGTTAGTCTTATAAACATACATTTTTTCTAATATATTTTTCTCAAAATCTTCGTAAAATTTATTTGCTTTAGTACCATTAGTTACTTTTAAAGCTATAAATTGGTTTAAAATATTTTCTTTAACAGTATAAAAATCATTTGGTTTTTTACCATAAATTGTATCTTTATGAATTTTTGAAACCATAGGTTTTTTAGATACCCAAAAGTTTACAGCTTTTGTTTTTCCAAAAATATCTTTATAGAAAATAGAATCTTCTCTATAAAAGTTATAATTATCTTCTATCATTTCTATTAACTCTTTTGGTTCAATTCCCTCAATAAGAGGAATTGTTTTTTTTATATTTTCTCTTGCAATATCATCTATTACACCCATATTTTCTCTAAATGTATTTGATAATTTTTGAAGCCAAGATTTGTTTGTAAGTCCTATTAAAATCGCATCTATTGCATGATGAACATTTGTATTTCTTACTTTTGTTTTTACTTTTAAAAGCTTTCTGATATTTGAAGTAGCTCTTCCTTGAATATGTCTTACTTCCATTGAGTTTTTTGTTTGATTAGGAAATGGATAATATCTTTTTAAAATTTGAGCAGTTAAAGCTTCTATATAACTTGTAGCTCTTAAACTTTTACTTTCAAAAGTATCTTTATAAATTTCATCAAGATTAGTTGCTAATAAATTTTTTCTTTTTTTCCATGAGATTTTATGTTCACTAAATAAATGTTCAATTCTATTTATAAATCCTTGTTTATCAGATATAAAGTTTAATGGTAATTGATTTAATTTTTGTAAGTTTGTATCTCTATGTACTAAAACTAAATTATGTTTTACACTAAGTCCTCCTAGACTTTGTGGTATTATATGATCTATATCAACACTATTTGAAAAAATATCTCCAAAGCCTATTGATTTTCCATTATATATATCAAATCTTTCTTGTTCTTCCCATACTAAAATCTTTCTTGCATATTTTTCAAGATTCTTACCGTAATTTTGAGCTATTTTTTGATATTCAATATTTTCTAAAATTGCTGTTATTTTTGCCTCATTTTCTCTATTTACTTTATCTATACTTTTTTTTGATTCATCATTAAGACTTAATTCTCTTGTACTTTCAACTCTTATTTCATCAAAAACTCCATAAGTTGTATGAAGATGTTTTACAAGTCTTAATACTGCACTTACTACATATTTAGCAGGATGATTATTTATAAGTAAATTAGTGTCTTTTTCAAATTGGGCAACACTTAAATATTTAATTCCTTTTTTAAATGATAAATAATCCTCTTCTCTATTTAGATTTAACTTTTGTTTGATTTCATCAATTGTAAAAGCATCCTCAAAATATGGAATAATATTTATCATAGCTTGGTGAGAGATACTTAGGTTACTTCCTGTTTTATTTTTGATTAGTTCTAAAATAGTATTATTTTTAATAGATTCATCATTTATTAAATCATATTTTGAAAATATGTTATTTAATTTATCATAAATTGGTTTTGGTTGTTTTTCATCCCTTAAAACATCGAAAACTTCTTTTAAAATATCATATTTGTTTGATTTTTCTAAAATACTTTTAATAAAATCTTTATCAAATTTTGAAAGATTATTTACAAAATGAAATTTAGTAATACTATTTTCTTGTGTTTTATCTTTAGATTTATAACTATCTTCTTTATCGAAGATTTTAAAATCATCACTTAATTTTAAAATCTTTCTAATCTCTTTATATTTTATATCATTAATACTTTTACCAGCTTTTAATTTGTCAAAAAAATCATTTGCAATTAATTTAATTTGTTCTTTTGAAATTTTTATAGATGGATTTGAATTAAATGTTATATTTGCCACAGATTGATACATTTTATAAATATCACCTAATAATGAATATTGATGTGCTACTTTTTCATTTCTAAAATATTCACAATTTCCAAATAATGATAAATCATTTGATGATTCTTTTTGGTCATCAATAGTTTTTATAAGTTTTTCAATAAAAGCATTTGAATTAAAATTTTTATCAAACAAACCAAATCTTTCTTGAGATAAAACCAATGCTTTTATCTCTTCATTGATATATTCTCTTCTTATCATATAATTATAATTATCATGATTCCTGAAAGTAGGATTATCTTTCTGCATTTCAACTTCATAAATTATTTGAGGGATAGTTTTATCTGGAAATTGTAGTTTTAAAGTTTCAATAGTTTTTAAAGCTTGTTTTATTTTACCTTTTTCATCAACTACTTTTTCTTTTTTTACTTCTTGATTTAAACCTAATTTTTCACAAAATTCTTCAAGTAAATCATCGGTATCAAGAGATTTATAACCCCTATGTTTTGCAATTAAATATAAAATTGAAAAAAGTTCTTGAAATGATAATTTCTCTTCAAAAGCTTTTTTTGCTCTTAATTCCCATTTATTTATAAATAGATTCTTCTTTTCTTGATTTAAAAAACCATCTTTTTTACCAAAGTTATATTCTTCAAATAATTTTGCTAGATTTTTTTTCCTTTGTTTTCTCAAACTATAAAGTTTTGTAGTTGATGTATTTTGACTATGTATTGATTTTTTTGAATTTCCATCTTTATCATATGGAGTATCAAACATATTTACTCCATAATCTATTAAAGAATACTTATCGTTTTCAAATTCATCTAAAAGTGAATAACCTATTGATGTAATTCCTAAATCTAATGATAATATTTTTTTCATTCCTAATAAACCTTTACTTAAACCTATTTAAAAATTAATATATTTATTTTTTAAATAATAACTTTTCTTTCTAAAGAGCTACTTGTTATTAGGTCTAAAATTCTAAATATATCTTTTTATGAGTACAATCTACCATTTTATAGTATTAAAATTAAGTATCAATAAATAATAAAATTTATACTCTTTATTATCATTATAGGTGTTCTATATGAAAAAGAGATATTGATGCTAAGATAATAAAATGTATTTCTCCAAATCTTTCTATACAACAAGTATCTAATGTTCAAAAAAACTATAGATTAAAAAGTATAAATTAGAGGTCTTACCATCTAATCAGCCCAGATAAGATTTAAAATAGGACTCTTTGAGTGGAAGTGTACCAAGTCTATAAACAAATTGTTTTCCATCTGATAATACATCTGATTTGTAGTTTGGAAATGGTTTAAAAAATATTGTTTGTAATATTTTATAATTTCTTTTCTTTGATGAATCCTTTTCGTCCAATTAAGTGACTTTCTCCAAATATAAGTATCAATTTTGTCAAAATGTTAACAAGTTTTTTCCTTTCATAAAAGTTTATAATAAATATAAATTATTGATTTTTTTTGGAAGTATAACCAAAGAATTTCATTATTTAAGTTCATAAGTTAACCTCTAATTACAAAATATTTCAAATTCTTTCTACCTGTTAAGAACCAAAATCAACTTTTTTAAACTCGCTTGACTGGACGAATTATATGTATTTATACATTTTTAAAGACTATGCAATGTCTAATGATATTAAAAAAATAAATACACAATCACTATAGTAACCCTGTATTGTATAAAGAAAAATATCTTCATTTTTTTATATAAAAAATGCAAAATTAATAATCATTTATTTTTATAGAATAAAATCTAGATTTGAATTTACACATGATTATAAATATAAAATCAAAAAGAAAATTGTTTTGATACTGATCTATTAACAGTATTAAAGCTTAAACAATTTGAAAAAAACTACGCGTAATGCATCGCGTCACATGCACATATACAACAAGAACATGAAATTAAAAAATTAAAATTAACGTATTATATCTTGTTCTTAACTACCCGTCAAGTGAGCTAATATTTTTAACATAATAATACATAGTATAATATTGATATAGATACTGTAAATTAGTTATTTTATGACTCTTTTAATCAATTAATTACTTTAAAAATATTACATGTTAAATATTACATATTTTTAGCTTTATTTAATAGTATATTTTATAAAATTAGAAATATTATAAACACTAATGAGCATTAATGAATTTAACAAAAGCAATAAAAAAACTATCAGAAGATATTGAGAGTTACGAAACTCTTGAAGATGCAAAATTACATCTTATAAAAGTACTAAAATCATACGAATATCAAACCATGAATGGGCTTGATAAAATTGAAAGTTTTTTAAACGCAATTTATACACCTTCCAAAAAAGAAAAAAATAAATCTCAATTCTCAAAAATAAAAAGCCATAAAAAATATGCAATTGCAGTAAGATTTGAATATATAATTAAAGAAGAAAGAGAAAGAAATATGAGTGATGCAAAAATCGCTACGATATTAAATTCAAGATATGTGCATAAACAGGATTATTTTAATAGACAATATATAAATAGATTCAGAAAAGAAAAAGGAATTGAATAATGACTACGGAAATATATAACTATATAATACTCTCTATTGTAGTTCTTGCTTATTTACATTTATGGTTTTATACCTTTAAATATCAAAAGATTGAAAAAAAAATTGAAAATAGAATTAATGAACGATTTGAAGACTTCATAACCCAAAAAGTTGCAAGTATGGAAAATTTAGTTAATAATTATACTAATCAGTTAAAGGATATTACTAAGGCTAGAATTAAAAAAATTGAAATTACTCATGAAAAATTTGAAGAGTCTTCAACAAAAATTTTAAATAATATCAATAATTTAGAAAATGAATATTCAGAATTTATTGATATTCTAAAAGAAGCTGTAAATGTAGCAAAAATTCTATCTGAAGAAATAGAAGTAAAAAATAACTTAATTATTCAAAAAAATGATCACATAAAAAAATTAGAAGCAATGATTGAACAAAGAAATAAGAAAATTAAAAGGCTAGAAGATGCAAAAAATAATTGATAATTTTTATATTTCTATAGAAAATACTACAAAAGAATTTGAAAATGAACAATATCGAATGACTAAAGCTATTAAAAATAGTTCATCAAAATACAATTTTGAGTATGCAAAAGTACCTGATTACAAGAATTATGAATTTATGAATACTTTTGGATTTATGAATTCTCAATATTCATTCATATTGACTCATGAAATTCTTGATGTTATTGAATTTATTGAAATACTAAAAGCTTTTGCAAATAATAAGTTAACTTCAGGAAAACTTTATGAATTGTCATTTTTTACTGCTAAATACAAAAATTGCGAAGAAACTAAAACAACTATTTTATCAATAAAGTTCTTTAATAATTTTTTTATTAAATATGATAAAACTGAAGCACTTATTCTTTCAGCAAAATTAACTAAAGTAATATCAAAATGTGAGGTAATGTTCGAATGCGAGGAAATATAAATTATCAAGTTAATCAACTTTGGTCAAAAGTTGATGGAATTAATATATCAAAAGCAGCAACAAGAAAAGATAGTAATATTCAAGCTCAAAATGGCCATAAAGTTAGTGATAAAGTTCATTCGTACAATTCAAAAGACGAATTTATTAATAGAGCTAAAGAACTAGCAACTTATGCAAAAGACAATTTTAATATTAATGATATGCAAGCAATTTCTAATGAAGTTATTATTAAGTATATTCAAGAAAAGATAGATAATGGACTTAAGTATAGAAGTATAAGTACTTACATTTCACAACTTGAAAAAATACAACTTGGTTTATCTAAATTCACAAAACACAAAGTAGAACATTTTCAATTATTTACAAGAGATACTCTCAAGAAGGTTAGAGAATTAGCTAAAGCAAATGCTGTAATTTCAAAACATAAGAATAGGGCTTTTACTAATCCAGAAGTTATTAAAAATGAATTAAAAGATTATATGAAAGTCTCTTTTGAGCTTCAATTAACTCATGGTTTACGAGTTAATGAAGCAACCTTTATTAAAGAAGATCAATTAAATAAAAATATACTTACTATTCAAGGGAAGGGTGGTTATATAAGAGAAATTGAACTAAAAGAAGATTTAGCAAATAGATTGAGAAAAGAATTAAAGAAAAATAATGGAAAAATAAAAATACCTTATTCTACGTATAGAAAATATCTAAAAGATGCGGCATCTACATCAAATCAAGATTTTAATGGTACTCATGGATTAAGATTTAACTATGTTCAAAAAGAATATCATGAAAGAATTAATGAATTTAAGAACCACAATGAAGCATTAAAAGAAATTTCTTACAATATTGGGCATCATAGAGAAGAAATAACAGAGCATTATAGAAGACCATCAGATGATTAATTTAAATATTAATAGAGTATCTCACATTTATTCCAGCTATTCTAATAATTTGTTTAATACATCCAAAAAACTCAATAAGTAAAGCTATATCTCTTGAAGCTGTAGCTTTAGTAACTTTGGTTAGTTAAATATTTTCTTTTGTATTTAATCCACCTTCAAAGTTATCAATTCCAACATCAAAGATTTTATTTAACACTTTTATTTGTCGTTCATTTAGTGGTTGATTTCTATGTACATCCCAAATAAAATGAGATGATTAATTGAATTAATAATATGCTAACTTAAGAGATATTTGAAATTGAACAAAATGTTTTATGTAATAGTTTAAATAGAGAAAAAACTTAAACAATTTTCATGATAATTGATTTTATTAACAAAATTGTATTTTTTAATTACTGAAAGAATTAAAATATGAATTCAATAAACTATCTTATGATTTTTTCACCTTCTATTTTTAAAATTTTACTACGTGTTAAGAACCTAAATCAATTTTTTTACATTCGCTTGACTGTACGAGTATATTTGTATGCATATTTAAAGACTATATGCTCTGTCTATTGATATTAAGAAGAATAAATATACAATCACTTTTGTAACCCTATACTGTATTGATAAAAAATATCTTCATTTCTTTATATAAAAAATGCAAAACTAATAACTAGTTATTTTTTGTAAAATTTACATTTGAATTTACATCTAGTTATATAATGTAAAATCAAAAAGAAAATTGTTTATCACTGAAAATCAGTATTAGAGTCTTAACAATTTAAAAAAAGACTACCCGTGCATCGAGTAACATGCTTGTAATAAAACAAGATTTAATAAAAAAATTAAAATACCAGTATCATATCTTATTATTAACTTACCGTCAAGTAGGTTAATATTTTAGACAAGAAATTTCACAATATAATATTAATAAACTACTATCTACTCATGATTTT
>ERZ724503.515-NODE-515-length-16640-cov-12.243774_pt1 | contig 16640 bp, 14 predicted proteins | sample MGYA00376036_ERZ724503 | MGnify/ENA primary metagenome ERZ724503 (study PRJEB28724, sample SAMN07190885) | wastewater metagenome | isolation source: influent of sewage treatment plant in Hong Hong | place: Hong Kong | collected 2016-03-17 ...
TATTGCTTTACTTATCTCAAAAATATATACTTTAAACTATTTAATAATTTTTAGCTCTTTTTTTATTTTAAATTTTTTAATTTGCTATTTTTTTATAAAAGAATTTAAAAATACTTCATTAAATGAGAATTTAAAACATAATTTAAACTCAGATAATTTCGAAACTATCTTGAATAAGTTGAATACTATTTCTAAAGATGCAACTTTAAATAGAAAAGAATTTTTAAAACAACAACAAGGAAACGCAAATGCAAATTGGTAAAAAAACAGTAATATTTGATTTAGATGGAACATTAATTGACTCCCTTGAAGATATTGCGGTTTGTATGAATCAAGTGTTAGAAGAGTTAAATTTACCTACTCATAAAATAGATGATTATAAATATTTTGTAGGTGGTGGAATATCTATTTTAGTAGATAATGCTTTAACTGGTTATTCACAAGATATAAAAGAAGAAGTTACAAAAAGATTTAAAATTATATATGACCAAAAACTTCATTTAAAAACAAAAGCTTATGATGGAATTTATGAGTTACTTGATGAACTTGTAAAATTGGATTGTAATATAGGAATATTATCAAACAAACCCCATGAATTCACTATTGCTTATGCAAACTCTTTATTTCCAAAATACAATATAAAAGAAGTTCACGGGCAAAAAAGTGATATTCCTAAAAAACCAGACCCAATAGCAGCAATTAAGATAGCAAATAGTTTTAATACGCCTTGCAAAGAGGTTTATTTTGTGGGAGATACAATGGTTGATATGCAAACAGCTGTTAATGCAAAAATGATTGGTGTTGGAGTCTTATGGGGATTTAGAGATGAAAAAGAATTATTGGAAAATGGTGCAACTTTTATTATCAAACACCCCTTAGATTTATTAAAAATAATTACTAAGAGCTAAAAAATAATTTTTTTTTAAAATATAGTTTTAATAAAAGAAATAATAGAATCTTTTAAATTTACAACTAGATTTTATTGTAAAAAATATGGCTATAATTTACCTTTTATTGGTGGAGTAATAATATGAATTTTAAAAGTATGAAAATCGTTTCTGTTGATGACAATCAAAATAATCTTTTTTTAATCGAAGCTATTTGTTCTGATATGGGTTTAACTGTGAAAAGTTTCGATGATTCACTAAATGCACTTGTTTATTGTTTACAAAATGAAGTCGATATGATTCTTGTCGATTTTATGATGCCCAATTTAAATGGTCTTCAATTTATAGAAGAGTTTAGAAAAAATAAAAAACATATTCCTATTATTATGATTACTGCTGTTGGTGATGACGAAAATGTTCATAAAAAAGCTTTTGACTTAGGAGCAAATGATTTTTTGAATAAACCTGTAAATGCAGTAATATTTCAAGCAAGAATTCTAAATTTATTAACCAACCATCAAAACCGAATTTTACTTGAAGACAGAGCTAAACTACTTCAACAAGAGGTTGAAAAAGCTACAAAAAGTCTTGTAGATAGAGAGCATGAAACTCTTCAAATTTTAGGTAAAACAGCTGAATATAAAGACCCCGAAACTGCTTCTCATGTTGCAAGAGTTGCAAAATATTCAAAACTTTTAGCAAGAGAGTATGGACTAAGTCAAAAAGAGCAAGATATAATTTTTTATGCAGCACCTTTTCATGATTTAGGTAAAGTTGGTATTGAAGACAAAATCCTTTTAAAACCTGGAAAACTTGATGAAGATGAGTTTAAGATTATGAAAACTCATGCCCAAATAGGTTATGAAATATTAAAAGATTCAAAAAGTGAATATCTTCAAGCAGGAGCAGTAATTGCTCTTACACACCATGAAAAATGGAATGGAAGTGGTTATCCAAATGCCTTAACTAGTGAAAATATTCATATTTTTGGAAGAATTGTTTCTATTGCTGATGTTTTCGATGCACTAACATCTTTTAGACCATATAAAAAAGCTTGGTCTTTTGAAGAAGCCTTAAAATATCTTGATGATAAAAGTGGAAAAGATTTCGATCCTAAAATGGTAGAAATTTTTAAAAATAAAATTGATGAAGTAAAAGAAATATATAACTCTTATTTAGAAGAATAAATGAACATATTAAGAAAATTTTTATCCATATTTTTAAACCCATTTATTGGTCCAGTTTTTGTAGTATCAATAGCTTTATCATTTTTATGTTTTATGTTGATTTCTAATTTCTCATCTGATACAAACACTGTTATATTAACAAATTCTCAAATATTAATGATGTTAGCTTTGATATTATTTATAATATTAAGCCTAATGATTCACTATACTGTTATGTCAATGAAAAACAATAAAAACAATGAAATTAAAAAACAAAAACTTGAACAAGAAATAGAAAATAGAACTATCGAATTAAAAAATAGTATCAAACTATTAAATCAATATAAACTTGCAGTTGATTCAAGTGCAATAGTATCAAAAACTGATAAAAACGGAAGAATTACATATGTTAATGATGAATTCATAAAAACTTCTAAATATACAAAAGATGAACTAATAGGGAAAAATCACAATATTATAAGACATAAAGATATGCCAAAAGAGATTTTCAAAGATTTATGGCAGACTTTAAAAGAAAAGAAAATATGGAAAGGTGAAATAAAAAATAGAGCAAAAGATGATAGTGTTTATTATGTTACAACAACTATCGTTCCAATTCTAAATATACATGATGAAATTGAAGAGTATTTAGCTATTAGACTTGATGTTACAAAAATTGTGGAAGCACAATTAGAAGCAAAAAAAGCAGATGAAGCAAAATCTGCATTTTTAGCAAATATGAGCCATGAGATAAGAACTCCATTAAATGCAATTATTGGCTTTTCTGCACTTTTAAGTAATGCTAAAGAGTTAGATACAAAAAATCAAAAACATGCAAAAATCATAAACTCAAGTGCAGAATCTCTACTATCAATAATAAATGACATTTTAGATGTTTCAAAAATAGAAAGTGGAAACTTTACATTAAATTATGAAGAAGTAAGTTTAGAATTTGTAAGTGAAAATGTAGTTGAACTTTTCTCAAAAAGAGCGATAGAAAAACATATAAAATTAATTTTTAATATAGATAACAAGTTACCAAAATGTGTATTTACAGATGGTATTAGATTAAAACAAGTCTTATCAAATCTACTAAGTAATGCTATAAAATTCACCAATAGAGATGGTAAAGTTCACTTAAATATTTCATGCCTTGAATCAGAAAATAGCAAAGTAAAAATACGATTTGAAGTTAAGGATAATGGTATAGGAATTCCAGCAGATAAAATTTCTACTGTTTTTAAACCATTTATACAAGTTGATAACAATGCAAATAAAGAGTATCAAGGAACGGGATTAGGTTTAAGTATCTGTTCTCATATTATAAAAGCTTTTGGTTCAAAAATAGAGATACAAAGTGAATTAGAAAAAGGAACAAATTTCTATTTTGATTTAGAATTTGATACCTGCTTAAAAAATTTTAGAGCAAATAAAACATTTTTAAATCATATAAACTTTAAAGTTCTTGACAATAGCGAGATTTTTGATTATTGTAAAAATTATTTGAGCCAATTTGGTACTATTAATGATGAATCAAAAGATGCTGATATATTAATTTTTAACTGTTCAAATAATAATTTAGAAAATTTAAATCCTCTAAGAGTTGAGTTTAAAGAGATTCCTAAATTATTACTTTATGAGTTTGAAGAAGATATTAATGATTTCGAATTATTAGACAATGAAAGAACTCTATGCTTACCATTTTATCCATCAAAATTAAATGATTCTATTGAAGAACTTTTACATAAAACTAAAATAAGAGAAGTAAATACGAAAGAGATTTCAAAAAATCATAAAGGAAATATTTTAGTAGCTGAAGACAATATTGCAAATCAAGAATTAATGGGTTATATTCTTGATAGTATGGGTATAGATTTTTGTATAAAAGAAAATGGTTTAGAAACAATAAAAGAGTTTAAGACGAACTCTTATGATTTGATTTTAATGGATGGTAATATGCCTGTAATGGATGGTATTACTGCAACAAAAGAGATTAGAACTTATGAAAAAGAGAATGGTTTGGTACACATCCCAATTATTGCATTAACAGCAAATGCAATAAAAGGAGATAAGGAGAGATTTTTAAGTTCAGGAATGAATAATTATCTTACTAAACCTATAAATGTAAATGATTTGAAAAAAATATTTGATTTATATTTGGAAAAATAATATAAATAAACCAATAAAAGGATACTAATTGAAAAATCTAACTATTAAATTTAAACTTATCTTACTTTTTATTGTAATAAAAATCATCCCTTTATTGCTTATTGCATATATTGCTTATGCAGGAGCTATTGGTTTAGAAAGTTATGTTCAAGAAAGTACGAGATTTCTTTTTAACAAAAATAAAGAGATTGTTTTAAACACAGCAAATGCTTCGATTGAAGATAGTATAAAAAATCTTGACAAAAAATCACAATATAGTTTAGAGAGATTCTCTTTTGATATTGCAAATAATATAGCTGAATTTTTATATGAAAGAGATAGTGATATTTTATTCCTTTCAAAATTAGATTTAAACTCTCAAACAATAGATAGTTTTTATACCAATAAGAAAAAAAGCATTATTATTCATGAACCTTATATTTATGAAGAACAAACAAATAATTGGGTTAGTACGCAAAACTTAGAGAAAATTCAAAGAGATAAAATAACTGCTGATTTAAAAGATAATGAAAAAGAGTTTAACTATACAGACCCTGTTCAATACAAAACAAAAACTATTCCTATTTACAAAGAAATTGTTTATTTTGATTTAGAAGGAAAAGAGATATATAAAAAATCTCAAATAAGTCAAACTTTAAAAGATATTTCAATCAAAAAAAATACATACATCAACTCTGAATCATATTTTCCTGAAATCGATAAGTTAAAAGAAGGAGAAATCTATGTTTCTGATGTTATTGGAGAATATGTAGGTTCTAAAGTTATTGGAAAATTCACAAAAGAGAAAGCTACAAAAGCAAATATTGAATTCAAACCTGAAGAGTATGGATATGCAGGAAAAGAGAATCCTGTTGGTAAAAAATTTGAAGGGATTGTAAGATTTATAACACCTGTTTACAAAAATGGTAAAAAAGAGGGATATATATCTTTGGCATTAGACCATACTCATATCATGCAATTTACAGAGACTTTTGACCCAACAAATATAAATCCTAAACAAAATATTTCTGATGCAGCAGCAGGAAATTACGCTTTTATTTGGGATTATGAAGGAAAAAGTATTGCTCATCCAAGACACTACTCAATAGTAGGATATGATAAAAATACAGGGCAACTTGCAATGCCTTGGTTGAGTGCTGATTTAGCTGAAAAATTTTATGCTTCAAATCAAGACATAAATACTTTTTTAAAAAACTATCCACCATTTGAAAACCAAAGTTTAGAAAAAAAACCAAATATGAAACAAGTTAAAGATGGTAATATTGGACTTGATTGTAGATATATAAACTTTGCACCTCAATGTCAAGGTTGGATGCAACTTACTGAAAATGGTGGTTTTGGTTCATTTGTAATAAATTGGAGTAATGTATGGAAACTAACAACTGCAGCAGCAATTCCATATTATACAGGTAAATACGCAAATTCAAAAAGAGGATTTGGGTTTGTTGCACTTGGAGCAAATGTTGATGAATTCCATGCAGCAGCAAATAAAACAAAAGCAAATGTTGATAAAATTCTTGAAGAACAAACTGGACAAATGGAACAAATTATCAACAACAATAGTTTTGAAATAAAAAAATTTATTGAATCGTTGCTAAATGAACTATCTATTGCAACACTTTTAATGGTTGTTTTTGTAATTGGAATTGCTGTATGGATTGCAAATTATATAACTTCTAAACTATCAAATATTTTATTAGGTACAAAAAAATTCTCACAAAAAGATTTTGATTATAGAATCCCTGTAACTTCTAATGATGAAGTTGGGAAACTTGAAATTGCTTTTAATGATATGGCGGGAGATATTAAAAAACTTATTAATAGCCAATACGAAGCTTTAGAAAAAGCTCAAAGAGCTGACCAAGCAAAATCTACATTCCTTGCGAATATGAGTCATGAAATAAGAACTCCATTAAATGCAATTATTGGTTTTTCTAATTTATTAACAACATCAAAAGAGCTTTCAGTTATAAACCAAAAACAAGCAAATATAATTCAAACTAGTGCAAATTCACTTCTTTCAATAATAAATGATATTTTAGATATTTCAAAAATAGAGAGTGGAAATTTTGAAATTTCAATGGAAAAAACTGATTTATACAATGTTAGTGAAAATGTAGTTGAGCTTTTCTCAAGTAAAGCAACTATGAAACATCAAAAACTGATTTATGATATGGATAACAAAATTCCATTATGTGTTATTACTGATAGCATTAGAATAAAACAAATTTTATCAAATCTATTAAGTAATGCTATCAAATTTACACCTGAACATGGAAAAATCAAAATCAAACTATCTTTATTGGAAAAAGAGAAAAATGAATCTACAATTAGATTTGAAGTTGAAGATAGTGGAATTGGTATCCAACAAGATAAAATAGAGACTATTTTCAGTCCTTTTATCCAAATAGATAATAAAGCTAATAGAGAATTTGAAGGAACTGGTTTAGGACTTAGTATTTGTTCTCATATCGTAAGCTCATTAGGTTCAAAAATAAACGCAAAAAGTGATGTTGGTTCTGGTTCAAAATTTTGGTTTGATTTGAAAGTTCAAAATTGTGAAGATAGTATTTCAAACAATAAGAATCTATGCACAAGTTTAAATTTTAAAGCTGAAGATACTGAAAGCAAGATTTTTCACTATGCAAAAAGATATTTAGCTATTTTTGGAACAATAAATCAAAAAGATGTAGATTGTGATGTTATTATTCACTGTTTTACAGATATACAAGATTTAGAGGATAAAAGAAAAACCTATGATAATAACCCTGTTTTAATACTATTTGAAAAAGAGTTTGATGCAATAAATATAGAGAAAAAAGCAAATGAAGAGATTATTTCACTACCTTTTTACCCATCAAAAATCAATGACTCTTTACAAGACTTATTGAGAAAAACAAATAAATGTCCAAAACAAAAAGAGATGAATTTAGGTGATAAAAAATTTAATGCAAAAATATTAGTTGCAGAAGATAATCTTGCGAATCAAGAACTAATGAGATATGTACTTGAGTCATTAGGAGTTGATGCTGTTATAAAAAATAATGGTTTAGAGACTTTAAAAGAGTATAAAACTAATAAATATGATTTAGTATTAACTGATATAAATATGCCTATTATGGATGGGGTTGAAGCCTTTAATCAAATTAGGGCTTATGAAAAAGAGAATAACCTTCCTAAAACTCCTATTATTGCAGTTACAGCAAATGCTATAAAAGGAGATAAAGAGAAATTCTTAAGTGTTGGAATGGATGGATATATTAGTAAACCAATAAATAGTGAAGAACTAAAAAATATTTTTAATACTTTCCTTGTGACAAAAGAGTTAATCGTTGAAAAACCAGAAGTTCAAAAAATAGAAATTCCTTCTTTAAATGATACTGTTAATATCAAAATTGATGAAGTAAAGATTGCCAATAAATTAGGAATAAATGAAAATATTGTAAGACTAATCATCAATAAATTTAAATCAGAAATAACTAAAGATTTAGAAGAATTAAGAGGTTTTATTGATAAAAGTGATGTTGAAAATATTTCACAAAAAGCTCATTATATTAAAAACTCTTGCTTAAATGTAGCACTTGATGAAGCTTGTGAAATATTAGAGCAACTTGAAGACAAGAGCTTGGAAGAGTCAAAAAGAAAAGAGTTGTTTACTCAACTAAATAGTCAATTAGGAAATTTTTAATAATATAATGCAGAAATCTATAAACCATACTTACTTAATTATATTATTGGCTATTTTATCATCTATCGCCCCTATGGGTGTAGATGCGTATTTACCATCAATTCCTGATATTGCAAACTCATTTAATGTAAATATTCATAAAGTTGAGTTGTCACTTTCTATATTCTTAACTGGTTTTGCTATAGGACAAATTTTTGGAGGACCAATATCAGATAGATATGGAAGAAAACTATCTTCTGTTTATGGACTTTTAGGTTTTTCATTCTTTAGTTTTCTTATCATTTTTAGTTCATCTATCTACGAATTATGGATATATAGATTTCTTGAAGCATTTTTTGGAGGAATAGTTGTAGTAAATGCAGCTGCTAGTGTAAGAGATAGATTTCATGGAGCTGAAGCTGCAAAAGTATTTTCTCTTATTGGAATGGTAAGAAGCTTAGCACCACTTCTTGCCCCTGCTATTGGAGCAGCTATAATTCACTTTTTCCCTTGGGAAGCAGTTTTTATATTTTTAACACTTTATTCTTTGGTTATTGCATTTTTTGTTTACAAAGATTTACCAGAAAGTTTTACTTATTCAAAACAAAAAATTATAGAATCATTTAAAATAGTTTTAACACACAAAGTTGCTATGAAAGCTATGATTACTCTTGGATTTAGTTTTGGTGGATACTTTATAATTATTGCAAAAAGCTCATTTATCTATATTGATTATTTTAAAATCTCAACAGATTTATTTCCACTATTTTTTGGTATAAATATCGTTGTTTTAATGATAATTATAAAAGTAAATATAAATTTACTTAAAAAATATAAAACCCTAGATATTATAAAAGTTGCTCTTTTAGTTCAAGTTTTTTCAGGTGTATTATTTATATTAAACTATGAAAACATCTCTATTGTTTCAACTGTTTTGATTATAGCCTTATATATGAGTATGATGGGATTTATTTTTGGAAATTGTATGGCACTAGCACTTGAACATTTTCAAAAAAATGCTGGAGTTGCATCAAGTGTTAGTGGAGTTTTACAGTTTGGATTAGGTTCTATTATCTCTTCACTAGCTCTTAGTTTTCATAGTGAGAATTTTTCTGTTATAGCTTTTAGTATTACTATCATTTCGATTATTTCTTTTTTAATTATGAGAACTTATAAGCAATCTTAGCCGATGGAATAAAGTTTTAATCTTCTAACAACCTCCATCTTGCTTAATAGTTATTAAGAAGATTGAGTGTTATATGTCAAATTCGATAAATGACTCTTCAACTTTTTCATATTTTGCAATAGAACAAGTTATTTTAGTTGCATTGTTATAATCTTTGAAAGCATCCATAAACAATTTTTGTAACTTCTCTACTTCCACTACTCTAAAAATAAAATATCCTAAAATCTCTGTTCCTCTTGAACCTGATTTTTCAATTCCAAAACTATCAAACTTCCAATCAACACCTTTTGAAAAGAAAAAAATTTCTGTTAATCTTTTTTCTAATTCTTCTCTTACTTGATTATTATATTCATTTAAGTGTACATAAAAAGCAACATTTGTATTGTATGGCGATTGTACTAATTTTTCTTGTTCAAAAACTACTGATTCTTCTATAATACTCATCAAATTTCCTCTTTTTATTATTAATCTACAAATAAAATAAGATTTTATTTGTAGATTAATAATTATAATAAACTTTTTTAAAATAAAGCTTGTAAAAATAAATTAAATACATTGTATAATTCCAGCGATTAAAATATAAAGGAAAATATTATGAAAAAAATCGTTTTAGCAACTGCATTATCTATTTGTTCTCTTCTAGCATTTGATATGGGAGGAGCTTTAAAGAATGTTGGTACAAATGTTGGAACATCTGCATTAAGTGGAAATACAGATAAAGCTTCACTTGCAAAAACAGCTGGAGAATCACTAGGTATAACTCCTGATGCTTTAGGTAGTCAATTAGCAAGTAGTGTAAAATCTACAAATGGTGCTGTTTCATCTATGGATAAAGCTAAAGAGTTATGTTCTCAAGCTTCAACTGTACAATCTTTTGCAAATATTAGTAGTGATATTGTTACAAAAGCTATCGCTATTTGTAGTGAAAAAGTTTTAGAAAAATAATTTTATAAAAAGATGAAGAAAAATTCTTCATCTTTTATCTATCCAATAAAGATTCAAAATGAACATAGAGTTTAGATTCTTACAAAAAGCTATCGCTGATAAAAACTATATAAATTTTACTTACGAAAATCAAAGTTATAAGAATGTTAAGCCTTTGAAACTTGATGAACAAAACAGAGTTCATTGTGATAAAGGTATTTTTGAGTTTGGAAAAATTGGGAAGTTAGTGGTTTTAAGAGAGAGGTTTTAAAGGCTTTCTCACTTTTCTTTTTAGTAAAGAAAAGTAAGCAAAAGAAAAGCGTTCGCGAAGTTCCAAAATAGCTAAAAAATAAAATGAAATCTTAAAATTTGAAAACTCGGCTATTGCCTTAAACAGTTCAAATTTTTTAACAGATTTAATTTGATTTTTCTTTACGCTATTTTGGAAATGCTCACATTCTAATTCTTACTATATTTATTTTTTAAAATCTCATTTCCTAATTCCTCTAATAAATCATCATCTTGAAAATCATTATAAGTAATTAATATCATTGCAACTAAACCTTTTGCACTATTCAATAATAGAATAATTTCATCATCAGAAAATGTCTCACTAACAAATTTTCCATCTGCACTAAATTGTCTTGAAATTTGATGTATTCCTCCATGTGTCATATCATTTAAGAATTTCAAATTTTTTTCACATACTTTATGAAAAGAATCACTTTTTTCTTCTATATCTATATCTTTAGCAAGTTGCCAAGTTTTTTTAGGTTCATAATTTCCTTTACTAAATTTTTCTAAATCTTCTTGTGAAGAAACCAAATTAAACCAAATAGCTCTGTAAACAGTATCTAATAATGGTCTTAATAAAGTAAAAGCTGAACTATGCATTTTCATTTCAATTAGTTGTAGAATTGAACAAAAATGTTCCAATGATAAATTCAAAAATCCTGCAACTATTTTTTCTCTTAAATTATTTTTTTCTAATTGTCTTCCAATTAAAATTTCATAAATCCTACTAACATTTTTCATTGATTCTAAAATAAATTCATCTATCATAACTTCTCCTTAAAATAGTAAATTTTTGTAAAGGTCAAGGCTAGCAGTAAAAAATATTGTAGGAGTTTACTGTTGTAAATGACTAGAATATTTTTTACAATAACGCAGAGATTTGCAAAAAGAACTATTTCCCCTTTATTTAGCGATATTTCTTCCTGCTAAATACCCACTAGCCCACGCAAAGTGTAGATTAAAACCACCCCTATTTCCAACTATATCCAGAACTTCCCCTGCAAAATATAGATTTTTCACTAACTTACTTTCATAAGTTTTGTTATCTACCTCAAGCGTTCTCACACCTCCACCACTTGCTTCTGCATGACCGAAACCTTGTGTATCAATCACTTTTAGTTTCCATTGGTTTAGTTGATATGAGATTGCTTTTATCTGTTTTGCATTTATTTCACTTGCTTTTGTGTTTATATCTATTTTGCAAATATCAAGTAATACAGGTGCTATTTTGTTTGATACCATACCAGTTAATATATCAACAGCTTTTTGAGTTGGTAGGTTTTTAAATAGGCTTTGTATTTGGTCGGCTAAGTCATTTCTGTTTATTTTTGGGAAAAAGTTTATAGCTATTTTTACATCTTGATATGAGATTAGATTTAAAGTTGCTAGTTGAGAAATATCAAGTATTGCAAAACCTGAAACCCCATAACTTGTGAAAAGTACATCTCCAAAAATCTCTTGTTCCAAATTTCCATTTATAAACAAGCTTACATTACACTCTTTTTTTACACCTTGAAGTTTTCCATTGTAAGTATTGTCAGTTTGAAGTCCCACAAGAGATGGATATGTTGGATTAAAACTATGTCCAAATTTTGAAGCAAAGTTTAAACCACTCTCAGAGGCATTTAGTTGGGGAGCTGCACCTAAACCATTTGAGATTAGGACTTTATCATATTCTTTATACTCTTTTTCATCAGTTTTTACTACAAATTTATCTTCAATTTTTTCTATATCTTTTACAAAATGCTCACTAAAAATATTTACGCCCAACTCTTCTAAGCATAACTGTAAAAGATTTGTCACTGATTTTGCTTCATTTGAAAGGGGATATACTTTTCCACTCTCTTTTATATCAAGCAATAATCCTACTGTTTTGCAAAATTTTTCAAAAGCTTTGAAATCAAACTCTTTTAGTGCAAAATTTACAAAATCAGGATTTTCTCCGATGTAGTTTTTTGCTGTGATATTTGTATTTGAGATATTGCATCTTCCATTTCCTGAAGCCAATATCTTTTTACCTATACTTTTATTTGCATCAAATATGTCTATTTGCAAGTTTTTATTTAATCTCTTAGCAGTTATAGCAGCCATTATTCCAGCAGCTCCACCACCTATTATTGCTATTTTCAACTTTTTCCTTAAAATATTTTATTTGATTATAGCCAATAGACTCTTTTAGACTCTTTCAAATATAAGGAACAATTATTGCAACAATATCCCTAAATAAAGGATATTATAATGAATCCACAAAAAATTAAACGCTCAGTAGAACACCTAATAGAAAGAAAAGTACCTATATTTTTATGGGGACCTCCTGGTATTGGTAAATCTTCGATAATTGCTCAAATTGCAAAAGAAAAAGAGATAGCTTGTATAGATTTGAGGCTTTCACTACTTGACCCAACAGATTTAAGAGGAATTCCATTTTTTGATGCTGTTAATCAAACAGCTATTTGGGCACCAGCATCTTTTTTACCAGATGGTAGTATCAAAGAGGGAATTTTATTTTTAGATGGGCTTAATACGGCTGCTCCTATGGTTCAAGCTTCTGCTTATCAGTTAATCTTAGATAGAAAAATTGGTGAATACACACTTCCTGATGGATGGGCAATAGTTGCAGCAGGAAATAGAGAAAGCGACAAAGGTGTTGTTTTTCGTATGGCTGCACCTCTTGCAAATAGATTTATTCATCTTGATATGGAAGTAAATGTTGATGATTGAAGAGTTTGGGCTATGAACTCAAATATTGATTTATCTATTATCTCATTTATTTCATATAGACCAGATGCACTTTTTACATTTAATACCCACAGCGATTCAAAAGCCTTTGCAACACCACGAACTTGGGCTTATGTAAATGAGATATTATCATCTAATCCAGAAGATGATTTACTTATGCCACTTGTTAGTGGTGCTATTGGTGAAGAGTTGGCTGCTGCATTTTTAGGTTTTAAATCTGTAATAAAAGATTTACCAGATATAAATGGTATTTTTGATGGAACTATTAGTGAAACTCCAAAAGATGCTTCTGCTTTACATGTACTTTGTACGGCATTGACTTTACGAATTGATGAAGATACAAAAACAAAAGATTTAGAAAATCTTCTAAATTATACTTTAAATCTTCCAGGGGAGTTTGCTGTTATGATAATTCAAGACTTAAGACAAAGAAATATTGAACTTGATTATCTAAAATCTTGGCCTTTATGGATGAAAAAATTTAACACTTTGCTTAGATAAAATGACAGCAGATATTTTACTAACAAAAGCAAAAAGCCAACTAACAAGCAAATATCCATATTTTGGGATGTTAGCTTCAAGACTAAAACATGAAGCAAAAGAAGAGATAAGGTCTTATGCAAGTAATGGTGTAAGATTTTTGAATAATCCATCTTTTGTGGAAAATTGTAGTGTTGAAGAGCTATCTTTTGTTTTGACAAATTGTGTTATGCACCATATTTTAGCTCACCAACAAAGAAAGTTAAAAAGAAAAGGATTTTTATGGCAACTTGCAACTGATTTTGCCATTAATAATCTGCTTTTTAAAAATGGAATAAAAATCCCAAATGGTGCAAATTTTGATAAAAAATATAAAAATATGTATGCTGAAGAGATTTATGAAACTCTAAAAAAAGAGAGAATAGAGGCTGGACTTGATGCTTTTGAAGAGAGTGAAAATGAGAAGAATCAAGAAGAACAAGAGCAAAACAAATTTTCAAAAGTAAGAAATATAGAAGAAAATTTAGACGAAAGAGATGAAGAACAGTGGGAATACGCCCAAGCTTTAGCAAAGGAAGTTGCAACTAGAAAATCACTTATGCCTTTGGGGTTTGAAAGACTTGCAAAAAAAGTAGAAGCAAAAAATATAGATTGGAAATTTGAACTATACAACGCGATAAACCGTCATATGAGAAATAACTACGCTTTTATGCCACCAAATAAAAAACATCTTTACAGAGGTTTTGCCCTACCTTCACTCACAAGTGATACTTTGAGTTTAATAGTTGCCATTGATACATCTGGTTCTATTCGAGAAGAGATTTTGGGAGCATTTGTGGAAGAGTTTAAAACTATCATGCAAAACTTTCCAGCAGTAAATATCGAACTACTAATAGCTGATGCTAAAATACAAGGGGTTTATAGTTTTAGAAATGCTCAAGATATTGATTTCGCTCTAAGAGGTGGTGGAGGAACTGATTATCGACCAGTTTTTGACTATATTGATGCAAATTTTCCAATGTCTAGTATGCTTTTATATTTTACTGATGGGGATGGAATTTTCCCAAGAATTCCACCATCTTATGAAGTTCTTTGGGCATTGTCAAATAAAAAAGAGAGAATTCCTTTTGGTAGAGCTTTGGTGATTTTTTAATAAAATTGTTATATTACAAAAATAAAAATCGAGTTTATATGAAAAACTTTAGATATAAAAAATATATTCCAAACGAGTTAGGGAAAATCGTTTTTTTTGAAGATTTATTTCTAAAAAAAGTTTTAAAACAACAATTCTTTTCAAATCTATTTTCTTTATTTTTTTCAATTTTTGGTTTAGCTGTTTGTATTTCTATGTTTTATCATTTTATGATTTCAAATGATTTATTTGGATTGATTTTCGCCCTACTCTTTTCTCCTTCTTTCTACTATCTTTATAAATCTATTTTAGATTTTTTCATCATTGAAATTGGTGTTGTTTGTGATAAAGGAATAATGATACTTCATCTAAGAAGTGATGATAAAGTGCTAAAAAGTAGGATTTTTTATTTTGATACAAAATATGAGATAAAAATAGAAGAAAGAAGAAACTTCCATATTGCAGGAAAATACAAATATACATACGACAGAATTTGCACTTTTTTCGATAAAAATAAAAAAGTTTTTCAAATCAACTACTCTTTTGTGGATGATAAAAAAAGTTATAAAAAAGAGTTTTTTGATAATTGTGTTTTGGCTTTTGAGACTTTTAGGATTACAAGAAAGTGATTTGATATAAATATAAAATATAATTTACTATCCGTATAAGGAATACTGAAATATTATTTTTTTATAATCAACTAATATATTAAAAGGATTTCTTATGGCTACTCCAAAAGTTTTTGTTAGTTCTACTTGTTTTGATTTAAAAGAAGTTAGAGATTCAATTAGTAGATTTATCAAAAGTTTTGGATTTGACCCTGTTCTAAGTGAACATGGAGATGTTTTTTATCATCCAGATTTACATACTCATGAATCTTGTATTCACGAAATCTCAAATTGTCAATTATTTGTATTAATAATTGGAGGAAGATTTGGAGGAACTTACGATATTGATAAAACTAAATCAATTACTAATGCAGAATATGATGCAGCAAGAGAATTAAATATTCCAGTTTTTACATATATCAAAAAAGGTGTATATGATAATCATCATACATTTCAAGCAAACAAAAATAAAACTTTTATTCAAGATATGGAATTCCCAAATATTGAAAAAAAAGAAAATGCTATTAATATTTTCAATTTTATAGACCAAGTTAGGAAATCAAAAACTAATAACGCCTTTGAAACTTTTGAAACAGCAAATGAAATAGAAATACATCTTAGAAAACAATGGGCAGGTATGTTTTTTGAGTATCTTAAAAATAGAGAATTAAAAGAACAAGTAAATGCTGCAAATATAATGTTGTCTACACTAAAAACTTCAAATGAAAAACTACAAGAAATGGTAAAAATTCTATACACTCCTGAACAACAGAAAGAGCCTTTAAATAGTATTGAATATAAATATAATGCTATTGAATTTTTTGAACTTGTTTTGAAATCACCATCAAATGAAAATAAAAATTATCTAGCAGAAGAAAGTAAATTAGATGAACTTACAAAAATTGACCCAAATACTTGTTCGTGGACAGATTACTTGATTAAACTAGGTGCATTTAGATTATTTAAAACTACATATAATAAAGATTTAGAATTTATAGGTATTGGGAAACATGATTGGTTAATAGAAATAGATGATAAATTAAATCGGAAAGAAGTAGAAAAAATATTAAAAATTTATTCAGAAAAATTTGAAAATGGTATTAAAAAATTATCAGAAGAAGAACGAAAGCAAATATTAGAAAAATTTGTAAAATAATACTTTTACAAATTTTTATTTAGAAATTTTCTTCTTTCTCAATAAAACACCGCAAACCAAATAGTTGGCTCATTCAAACTAGTAAATTTAACCCTATGTTTTTCCATAACCCCAATATTTAAACAATCGCCTTTTTTTAGTTCCATTTCAAAATCTTCAAATTCAACTATTGCAAAGCCTTCTAAAAGTAAAACAAATTCACTTTTTTCTTGTTCATACCAGAAATTTTCTG
>ERZ724503.520-NODE-520-length-16614-cov-4.828371_pt1 | contig 16614 bp, 11 predicted proteins | sample MGYA00376036_ERZ724503 | MGnify/ENA primary metagenome ERZ724503 (study PRJEB28724, sample SAMN07190885) | wastewater metagenome | isolation source: influent of sewage treatment plant in Hong Hong | place: Hong Kong | collected 2016-03-17 ...
ACGTCCGCGGCGTCTGGGCCAACCAGCTTGTCTACAACATCCACCTGCTGACCGGGAAGATTTCCGAACCCGGCAACTCGCCCTTCTCGCTGACCGGCCAGCCCTCGGCCTGCGGCACCGCGCGCGAGGTCGGCACCTTCTCGCACCGCTTGCCGGCGGACATGGTGGTGACGAACCCCGAACACATCGCCAAGACCGAAAAGCTGTGGAAGCTGCCCACGGGCCTTCTGAACCCCAAGCCCGGCTATCACGCCGTGCTGCAGGACCGGATGCTGAAGGACGGCAAGCTGAACTTCTACTGGATCCAGGTGAACAACAACCTGCAGGCCGGGCCGAACACCTCGAACGAGACCTATCCGGGCTATCGCAACCCCGACAACATGATCGTGGTCTCGGACGCCTATCCGACGGTGACGGCGCTGGCCGCCGACATCATCCTGCCGGCCGCGATGTGGGTGGAAAAGGAAGGCGTCTACGGCAATGCCGAACGCCGCACCCATGCCTGGCACCAGCTTGTCGATGCACCCGGCGAGTCGCGCTCGGACCTGTGGCAGCTGGTCGAGTTCTCGAAGCGCTTCACCACGGATGAGGTGTGGCCCGCCGAACTGCTGGAGGCCAACCCCGAATACAAGGGCAAGACGCTTTATCAGGTGCTGTTCGCCAACGGTCAGGTGGACAAGTTCCCGCTGTCCGAAATCCGCGAGGATTATGCCAACCAGGAGGCCAAGGATTTCGGCTTCTACCTGCAAAAGGGCATCTTCGAGGAATATGCCAGCTTTGGCCGCGGCCATGGCCATGACCTTGCGCCCTATGACACCTATCAGTCGGACGAGGTGCGCGGGCTGCGCTGGCCGGTCGTGGACGGCAAGGAAACGCTCTGGCGTTTCCGCGAGGGGCGCGACCCCTATGTGGAGCCGGGAACCGAGGTGCAGTTCTACGGCAACAAGGACGGCCGCGCGGTCATTCTGGCCGTGCCCTATGAGCCGCCGGCGGAAAGCCCGGACGATGAATACGACTTCTGGCTGGTCACCGGCCGGGTGCTAGAACACTGGCATTCCGGGTCGATGACCATGCGCGTGCCGGAACTTTACAAGGCCTTCCCGGGCGCGGTGCTGTTCATGAACGCCGCCGACGCGCGTGAACGCGGCTTCAACCAGGGCTCCGAGGTGCGGGTCGTCTCGCGCCGGGGCGAGGTGCGGATGCGGGTCGAGACCCGCGGCCGCAACCGGATGCCCACGGGCGTGGTGTTCGTGCCGTGGTTCGATGCCTCGAAGCTGATCAACAAGGTCACGTTGGACGCGACCGACCCGATCTCCAAACAGACGGATTTCAAGAAATGCGCAGTCAAGATCGTTCCCGTATGAGCCCGCTTCGCCTGATCATCCTTGCGCTGGCCGCGATCTTCGTCACGGGGACCGTGATGGCCCAGCAGGCCGGGCTGCGCAGTTCGCCCGAACTGAACGGCCCCGACCCGGCGATGGAGGTGGACCCCGCCGGCCCGATCCCGCGCTGGATCGCCGATGACGTGCGGCTGATGCGCCAGTACCCCGAACAGCCCCCGATCATCCCCCATTCGATCGAGGGCTATCAGCTGACCAACAATGCCAACCGCTGCATGTCCTGCCATCGCCGCGAGGCGACCGAGGGATCGGGCGCGCCGATGATCTCGGTCACGCATTTCATGAACCGGCAGGGGCAGATGCTGGCCGACGTGTCGCCGCGGCGCTATTTCTGCACCGCCTGCCACGTCCCGCAGGCCGACGCCAAGCCCTTGGTCGGGAACAGCTTTACCGACATGAGCAAGATGGGCATGAAGCCGATGGGGACCGAATAAGATGAGTTGGCTGGGTCGCAAGATCAGGTGGGTCTGGAACATCGTCTCCTCGCCCGCGGGCACGCTGGGCATCGGCTTTCTGACGCTGGGCGGCTTCATCGGCGGCGTGATCTTCTGGGGCGCGTTCAACACCGCGCTGGAAGTCACCAATACCGAGAAGTTCTGCACCTCGTGCCACGAGATGCGCGCCAACGTCTACGAAGAGCTGACGCGCACCATCCACTTCTCGAACCGGTCGGGCGTGCGCGCGTCCTGCCCGGACTGCCATGTGCCGCATAACTGGACCGACAAGATCGCCCGCAAGATGCAGGCCAGCAAGGAAGTCTGGGGCAAGATCTTCGGCACCATCGACACAAGGCAGAAGTTCCTGGACAAGCGGCTTGAGCTGGCCCAGCACGAATGGGCGCGGCTGAAATCCAATGACAGCCTGGAATGTCGCAACTGCCACACCGCCGGGGCGATGGACTTTTCGCGCCAGGCGCCGCGCGCGGCCGAGATGCATACCAAGTATCTGCTGACGGGTCAGGCGACCTGCATCGACTGCCACAAGGGCATTGCCCACGAACTGCCCGACATGACCGGCGTCGATCCGGGCTGGCAGATCCCCGCCACCCCGGCCGAGCCGCAGCAGGGCGCATCGGCGGACGAAAAGGCGGCCTTGCGCGACTATGTCGAAGGCTAGGCCCGCAAGGACCTGAGGAAACCGAAACGGCCGGGCGCATGGGACGCCCGGCCGTTTCCTTTTTCCGTCACCGTTCCGGGGCGCCTGTCTGGCGCCCCTCTGCTCTTTGCGGGTCAGGCGCTCAGCAGCACGGCGCTGTCCATGTTCACGCGCAACGCCACGTCGCTGCCGGTCGGCACCGCGGTTTCGCTGCTGTGGTGGCTTTTGTCCACGACCAACTCGGCCCCGGCGGCGCGAACGATATAGCGGATCTGGCTGCCCAGAAATTCGCTGTGCAGCACGCGCCCGGCAATGGTGTCGGGACCGGCGGCGGCGCTGATGGCGATGTTCTGCGGCCGCAGCACGACCGAGCCCGCCCCCATGGCGCCGCCGCGCAAGGGCAGCGCCTCGCCCGAGCCGGTGACAAAGCGCAGGTCGCTGCCCTGCTTTTCGACGCGGCCCTCAAGGATGTTGGCGGTGCCAAGGAAGCGGGCGACGAACAGGTTCACCGGCGCGTCATACAGTTCCTGCGGGCGGCCGATCTGCTGGATCACGCCCTTGTCCAGAACCGCCATGCGGTCGCAGGTGCTGTTGGCCTCTTCCTGGTCATGGGTCACGAAGATGGTGGTCAGGCCCAGCTTGCGCTGCAAGGCCAGCAATTCGCGGCGCATCTGCACGCGCAGGCTGGCGTCAAGGTTCGACAACGGCTCGTCCAGCAGCAGCACCTGCGGCTCGATCACCACGGTGCGGGCCAGCGCGATCCGCTGTTGCTGGCCGCCGGAAAGCTGGTTCGGCATCCGGTCGGCAAGATGCTTCAGGCCGACAAGGTCCAGCGCCTCATCGACGCGGCGGCCGATCTCGGACGCCGGCACCTTGCGTTCGCGCAGGCCGAAGGCGACGTTTTCGCGCACCGACAGATGCGGCCACAACGCATAGGACTGAAAGACCATGCCCACGTTGCGCTTCCACGGCGGCAGGTCGACGACATCCTTGCCGCCGATGCGGATCGCCCCCGACGGGCGCGGCCCGAACCCGGCAAGCGAGCGCAGCAGCGTCGATTTTCCCGACCCCGACGGGCCGAGAAAGGCGAAGAACTCGCCCGGCTTGATCGACAGGTTCACGCCGGTCAGCACCTTGGTGGGGCCAAAGGCGAGGTGCAGGTTTTCGATCTCGATTCCGACCATTTCGGTTTTCATGGCTAAATCTCCTTGTGGCAATCAGTGGTCGTTGCCGGATGTTTTCAGTTTCTTGTCGCGCTCGATGATCTTTTGCGACAGGAACATGCCCGCGGCGACGATGACGACCGCGACGATGCCAAGCGCCGCACCCGCGCCGCGCCCCGAAGGCGTCTGCATGAACAGGTAGATGCCATAGGCCAGCGGGCTGTCCGCCTCGGACGAGACGAGCATGATCGTGGCCGACAGTTCCACCGCCGCCGTGGCAAAGCTGGTGACAAAGCCGGCAAGGATGCCCCCGGTCATCAGCGGCACGACGACGCGGCGGATGGTGCGCGACTTGGTGGCGCCAAGGCTTTCGGCGGCTTCCTCCAGCGCAAGGCTGACCTGTTGCAGCGCCGCCATGCAGGCGCGCAGCGCATAAGGCAGCCGCCGGATCATCAGTGCGATGGCGATGATGACCCACCATTGCGCCATGGGCTTGTCAAGAAACGGCACATTCACGCTTTGGAAGGTGCGCAGGTAGCCGATGCCCAGCACCACGCCCGGCACGGCCAGCGCGGCGGTGGCCATGTAGTCCAGCCATTTGCGGCCCCGGATGCCGGTGCGCATGACGATATAGGCGATGGCGGTGCCCAGGATCACGTCGCCAAGCGCGGCGATGCCCGCATAAAGCAGCGTGTTGGTGATATAGCCCTGCGAGCCTTCCCACATGCGGGCATAGTTCGCCAGCGTATAACCGTCAGGCAGGGGTGCAAAGCTCCAGATCGTGCCCAGCGACAGCAGCAGCAGCCCGATATGGGGCGACAGCACCAGCAGCAGGATGAAGATCACGGCGCCGTAAGCCAGCACCTTCTCGCGCCGGTTCAGGTCGCGCTTGGCCAGACCGCCGCCGCCCTTCTGGACGGTCGCGTAATCCTTGCCGCGCATGACCAGGAACGAGGCCCACAGGGACAGGATCGAGAACGCCACCAGAATGACCGAGATGACATAGCCCATCGGGTCGCTGATGCCGACCGAGGTGATGCGCAGGTAAGCCTGCGGCGCCAGCATGTTGTTGACGTTCAACAGCAAGGGCGTGCCAAGGTCGTCAAAGACCTTGATGAAGACCAGCACCGCCCCCGCGATATAGCCGGGCATGGCCAGCGGGAACACGATGCGGCGGAACAGCCGCAGGCCCGATGAGCCAAGGTTCTGCGCGGCCTCCTCCATCGAGCGGTCGATATTGCGCAGGCTGGTCGACAGGTTGATGAGGATGAAGGGGAAATAATGGATCGACTGGACCAGGATGACGCCGTTCAGCCCCTCCATGAACGGGATGGTAAAGCCGAAATTGTCGCGCAGCAGCAGGTTGATGGTGCCGTTGCGGCCAAAGATCAGCGACATCGCCACCGCGCCCACGAAAGGCGGCATGATCAGCGGGATGAAGCCCAGGCTTTGAATCAGGGACGAGCCGCCGAAGTTGAAGCGCGTGGTGATATAGGCCAGCGGCAGCGCGATGGCCGTCGCCAGCACCACCGACATGGCCGAGACATAGAACGAGTTCAGGAAGCTTTCCCGAAACAGGCTGGTGGCAAAGAAATCGGCAAAGTTTTGCAGCGTCAGGCCGCCGCTGCGCGGGTCGATGAAGGCGACATAGATCACCTGCAGGACGGGAAACAGCAGGAAACCCACCAGAAAGATCGCAATGAAGATCGCGACAAGGGCGGTGCCGCTAAGGCGCGGAAACAGGAATGACGGCAAGCGGTCGGCAATGCCGGTTCCAGCCGCCGGGGGCGGAGTCTGTGACATGGGGATGGTCCGGTATTGGAATTGCGGGGATGGCGGGGGCACCAAACCTGCCCCCGCCCCGATCAGCGCCCGCCCGGTGCTAGCATGAACCGCAGGGGACGCCGATCCTGGCCGAAGGGCGCGCGGCTTTGGCGCGCCACCCGGCCGAAAGCGGGCAAGGTCACATCGCGGCGGCCTTGTCGGCCAGTTCCCTGGCCTTGCGATAGTTCTCGGTCACCATCGCATCCCATTTCTGTTCGATCTCGGCCTGGCGGGCCTCGATCTGGTCGCCGGCTTCCTTGCGCACGGCGGTGAAGGCGGCGGTGAAGGCGGGGTCAAGGCTTTGCTCTTCGGTGATCGGCATGGCCTCGATCAGGGCGCGCGCCTGCTGGATCAGGGCGGCGGCCTCGGCATTGCTGCCGTCGGCGTGCTTGGCCTCGGCCTCATGCACGGCCTTCACGGCGGCCTTCAGATCGTCAAGGCGATAGGTGATCATCACGTCGAACAGCGAGCTGACGACATAATAGCGCGCGCCGGACTTATCGACATCGAATTTGACCGCGGCACCGATCGACTTGTCCTCGAACGGGTTCGGCAGGCCCTCGGGCGCGTCGGCATAGACCGCCGGGTTGACCGGCAGACGCATGATCGCGGGGTCGAACAGCACCTTTTGCCCCTCGGGCGACAGCAGGTATTCGACGAAGGTCACCGCGCCCTTTTCGTTCGGCGCATTGGTGATGACGCCGATATTGGCCGGCACCAGCGCCGTCACCTTGGGATAGGCGAATTCGACCGGGAAGCCCGAGGCCTTGGACGAGAAGGCAAAGAAATCGATGACGATGCCAAAGCCGAAGCTGCCGGTATTCACCCCGTCCGGCACGCCGAAGCTGCGCTCGGTCACGGATGCGAAGTTGCCGCCCATCCATTTCCAGTCGGCCCAGCCCTTGTCCCAGCCCTCGCCCTGCAAGACGGTTTCGACCGTCAGATGCGTGGTCCCCGACCGCGAGGGCGCCGACATGCCGACATGGCCGAAATATTCCGGCTTTTCCAGATCGGCCCATTCGCGCGCCGGCTCAAGGTCGTTGGCCTTGATATAGCGGTCGTTCCACATGATGCCGTAGCCCGAGGCCGCAAAGCCAAAGTAATGCCCGTCGGCGTCGTTCATCGGATAGGCGCCGATCTTGTCGGGGATGCCCTGCACATTGGGCGCGATCTTCGCCAGCCGGCCTTCGGCTTTCAGCACCTCGAAGGCGTCGGGCGCCGAGGCCCAGAAGATGTCGGCGGTGTTCGCCTTGGCGATTTCCTGGACGTATTTCACGCCCGAGGACGTGCTTTTGTTCAGGATCTCGATGTCATAGTCGGGATGCGCGCCCTCGAACGCCTTTTCGATCACCGAGGTCATGTCCTCGGGGAACGAGGTGACGACGACGATCTTTTCGGCAGCCATCGCGCCGCCCGCCAGCAAGCCGGACAGCGCGACGCTGCCGATCAGAAACTTCTGCATTATGTCCTCCCAAAATCACCGCCCGCAGGCGGATCGGGGTCAAGGTGCCAAGTCGCGCACATCATATCAACATATTGTTTTTCAAAAATAATTCTGGCGTTTTCGGGTCAATTTCGACACATGCCGCGGGTCAATCCTGACCCGGATCGACCATGCCGCAGGCGCGCATGCGCAGATAAAGCCGCTTGCGGGGGATGCCCAGGGCCTCGGCGGCCTCGGTCTTGCGGCCGCCGGTCTTTTGCAGGGCGGCGCGCAGCAGGGATGATTCGAATTCGCGCATCGCCTCGTCATAGCCAAGGTCGTCGGCCATGGCGCCCATCGGGCCGGTGCTGGCCGGGTGCAGCGTCACCTTGAGCCCGATCACCAGCTTTTCGGCGACATTGCGCAATTCGCGCAGGTTGCCGGGCCAGTGATAGCTGCGATAGGGCCGCAGGTCCTGCTGGGTCAGTTCGGGAAAGCGGCGGTTGTGGCGCGAGGCGGCCTCGCGGATGAATTGCGCCATCAGCAGATAGACGTCCCCCTCACGGTCGCGCAGGGGCGGCACCTCGATCTCGGCAAGGCCAAGGCGGTAATACAGATCGTCCGTCAGGCGCTGTTCGGCGCGCAACTGGCGCAGGCTGCCATGGGCCGAGGCGATGATGCGAAAGGGCCGCGCGCCGCGGTCGTCCATCAGCGCCAGAACCCGCATTTGCAGCGCCGCCGGCAGCGCGCCGATGTTTTCCAGATAAAGCGTGCCGCCCGCCGCCATGGCCAGCGCGCCGGGCTGTTCGGCCCCCTCGCCCGTCAGCAGCGCGGCGAAATTCGCCTCGGTCAGCATGGTGCAGCTTATCTCGACGAACTCGCCCTCGCGCCCGGAAAAGTCGTGCAGCGCGCGGGCCGCCATCTGCTTGCCGGTGCCCGGCTCGCCATGCAGCAGCACATCGACGTCAAGGGGCGCGACGGCCGCCAGTTCGCGACGGCAGTTGCGCATCGCGACCGAGCGGCCCAGAAGCCGCGCCCGCAGATCGGTGCCGCGCGCGATGCGTTCCTTCAGCCGGCGGTTTTCCAGCAGTAGGCGCCGGGTCTCCAGCGCGCGGCGGATGATCGCCAGCAGATATTCCGGCGGCGCGGGCTTTTCGATGAAGTCAAAGGCGCCGCGCTGGATCGCCTCGACGGCCGAGCGCACGTCGCCATGCGCGGTAATCAGCACGAAGGGCACGCCCGGCGCCATGGCGCGGGCCTCGGCCAGAAGATCCAGCCCGGAAATTTCCGGCATCCGCATGTCCGACAGGATCATGCCGTCCCATTCCGGGTCCAGTTCCGCCAGCATCGCCTTGCCGCGTGCAAAGCCGCGCGCGGGCAGGCCTGCGGCCTCGATGATCTCGACCATGGCGGAAAGCAGGTCGGCGTCATCGTCGACGACAAAGATTTTCGGGTCTTTCGTCATGTCTGTCCTGCTGTCTGTCCTGCTGCGGGCAGTCGCAGCCGCGCCACCACGCCACCACCGGGCGCGGCGGCCAGCGACAGATCGCCACCCATGTCCTTTGCGATATTGTAGGAAATCGACAGGCCCAGCCCCATGCCGCGCCCGGCCTCTTTCGAGGTCACGAAGGGGTTGATCGCCTGTTCCGGCGTCAGGTCGCCCAGACCGATGCCGTCGTCGCGCACGGTCAGGTCGATCCATGGGCCGTCGGCCCCGGCGTCGATGTCGATGCGGCCGCTGCCCTGCTTTTCGGCGATCGCATCCAGCGCGTTGCCCAGCAGGTTCAGGATCACCTGCTCGGTCAGGATCGGATCGCCCAGCACCTGCGCCTGCCGGGCCGCCGGGGTGACGGCAACCGTCACCGGCATCTGGTCCAGCCGCCCCTGAAGCAGCGACAGCGCCGCGTCGATCTGTTCGCCCAGACGCAGCGCCTCGCGGCGGTTGTCGGCGCGGCGGGCAAAGCGCCGCAGATGCGAGATGATGGCCTCCATCCGGCGGCTGAGATCGCCGATGCGGTCAAGCTGGCGCTGCTGTTCGTCGGCATTGCCCGTGACGCGCGCGCCCTCCAGCAGCACAAGGCGGTAACGCAGCGCGGCCAGCGGCTGGTTCAGTTCGTGGCTGATCCCCGCCGAAAGATTGCCAAGCGCCGCCATCTTGCCGGCCTGCACCAGTTCCGCCTGCGTTTCCCGAAGCTGCCGGATGGCACGGTCGCGGGCATCGATGGCGCGGCCGAATTCATCGACCGCATGGCTGATGCGGCTGATCTCGTCCGGGGCGGTGCCGCCCGGCAGCCGCGCGCCGGCGGTTTCGGCAATCGCCAGCATCCGCCCGGTCAGCGCCCGCAAGGGCGCGATGATGCGGCTGCGCATGGCGCCAAAGACGATGGCAAGGCCAACCACGCCAAGGATCAGCGTCAGCGCCACCAGCCCGCCCATGGTCAGCCGCGCCCCCTCGGCCGTGCGCGCGACCCCGGCCAGCACGCGCTGCTTTTCCGCCATGGCCAGCCGCGCGACGCGGTCCTGCACGCGGGCGACGCCCTCTTGCACGGACTGGATATTGCCGAAAATCTCGGCCTGCAAGGCGACCCCGGCCAGCCGGCGCTGCACCAGTGCGGCGGCGGGACCGGCAGGCGGATCGACCAGCGCGCGCAGCCGCTCAACCGACTGGCGCAGGGTCAGGAACTCGGTCCTGACCGGCAGGGCTGAAACGGATTCGCCCAGCCGCGCCAAAAGATCATAGGCCAGCCCGGACAATTGCTCGATCTGGCGCGCATCGTTCGAGACCGCGATCTGCAACAGCAGCGTCACCGTCGAGCCGGCATCGGTGCCGATCTGGAACACCGCATCGCGCAATTGCCGGTCGCGGGCCACCTGCGCCACCAGCATGGCGCGCGCCCCGGCATCGTCCTGTTGCTGCAATTCCAGCATCCGGGCGCGGATGTTGAAATCATAGTCGTTCAGCAGCGGATCGACCTCGTCCTGGATGTCGATATTCAGCCAGCGCAGCGTGTCGATGTCGCGCAGGATGCCGTCGGCCAGGTCCTTGCGGCGCTGATACAGCGGCGGCAGCCGCGCAAGGTCGCGCTGCAACCCCGCGACCGAGCCGCCCGCGGCACCGGTCCCCGCACCAATCCCGTCGGGCAGGCGCAGCGCCGGGTCCTGCAACGCCTTGTCCAGCTCGGCCGCGACCTTGGCGACTTCGGCCAGTTGCGCATCGCTTTCGCCCTCGCCGCCGATGATGCGGGTGGCCAGCCCGGCCAACTGGGCCGAGTGCCCGGCCAGTTCCCCGGTGGCCGCGATCCGCGGCACCTGCGAGGCCGCCAGCCCCGAGAACTGCGTCTGGAAGCGCGCAAAGGTCACGCTGGTCAGCGCCAGCGCCAGCCACATCAACGCCACCGTGCCGCCGATCAGCAGCATCAGCCGCTGCCACAGGCCCAGCCGGGGCCGGGTCATGGCGTGGCCTCGTCGGCGGCCAGCTCAAGCCGGTGCAGGGCGGCGTCGGCCTGCGACAGCGCGGCATCTGCGGCCACGACCCAGCGATCATGCGCAGCCTTCTGCGCCGGCGTCATCGCGGTCAGGTCGGTGATGCGGCCGGGGCGGCTGTTGAGGTCGGGGGACAGCGCCTCGGCCTCGTCCACGGGCAGGGTGGTCAGCAGGCGCTCGACCCGCGCCAGTTCATCGCCGGGTGCGCGGCCTTGCAGCGCGCGCAGCCGCGCCCACAACTCGCGCCGCTGCGGCAGGCGGTCGGAAATGAAGATGTCGAACAGCGCATTCACCGCCCAATAGCGCTGCTCGGCCAGCCCGGCGTCATAGGTCTGCCAGGCGCGGCGGATGGCGTTGCGCATCGGCTCGGGGATCGCCTCGCCCGCCTCGTCCCGGACCGAGGCCAGCGCCGGCACCCGCCCGACGCCGGGCTGCAACAGCAGGCGCTGGCCGGCGTCCGACAGCACGAAGCCGACGAAATCGCAGGCCAGTTCCGGCGCATTGCTGCCCGCCAGCCGCCCGATCTGCGCCGGAAAGATCATCACCGGCTTGCCATAGCGGAAATCAAGCTCGGGCTCGATTCCGGCCAGAAAATCGATGGTCAGCCCGATGCTGAAGCGCCCCGATTTCACCCCGTCGATGACCCCGAAACTGCGCGAGGTCAGCGTCGACAGGTTCTCGCTGAGGCGCAGATAGAAGGTCCAACCCTGCTGCCAGCCGCGCACTTGCAGGAAACGCTCGACCATCATGTGCGATGTGCCCGAACGCGAGGGCAGCGCCATGCCGACCCGTCCGCGATAGGTGGGCAGCAGCAGGTCGTCCCAGTCGCCGGGCATGAACAGCGTCGAATCCGCCCGCCGCGCCCAGCCGATCGAGGACAGCGCAAAGGGCAGATGCCCGGCCTCGGGCAGCGCCGCGCAGCCTTTCGGGTCAAAGCCGCCATGCTGGCCGATCAGCGCAAACGCCTCGGGCGCCGAGGCCCAGAACAAGTCAAAGCCGCGCGGATTGCCGCGGGCGATCTCATCGACGCCGGAATTGGTGTTCTTGTTCAGGACAAGGATATCGGCGTCCGGATGCAGGCGGCGAAAGGCGGCGATGAACGGATCGGTGAATGCCGGCGGCATCGAGGTCAGGATACGCAACTGCTCGGCCCCGGCCAGACCGGGCAGCGCCAGAAGCAGGGCCAGAAACGCGGCGCGGATCACGACACGACGGATCACGGCACGGATCACGGCACGGGCCGCGCGGCGCGGCTGATGGCGGAATCTGGCCCGATATGCGGCATATCGTGGCCCCCCTGCCACCCGGCGACATTGCCGCACCTACATGGCGCAGCCACCGCAATCAGGCAATCGAAAGCCGCGCGGGTCCGGTTTTGGGTCAGTTTTGACACGCCCGCCCGCGCGCGGGGAAAGGGGCCGGCCGCCGAGGGACCAGCGGCCGGCGGCTGGATCAGCCCTTGATCCTGCCTTCTTTCATCAGGGCGAAGCGCTTGGGGAAATACCACTGCAACACCTTGCGGAACTTGTCCGAACTGTCGCGCGCCCAGTTCCGCATCAACTCGCTGCCGAACTGGATGGCGGTGATCGGCGTTGCGCCTGCGGCCTGCATCCGCTCGATCGCGCGGTCATGCGCCACAGGCGAGATGCCGCCCACCGCATCGGCCACCGGATAGACCTGATAACCCGCCGCCTGCATGTCCAGCGTCGGGAAGGTCAGGCACACTTCGGTCCACAGGCCCGCCATGACGATCTTCTTGCGGCCGGTGGCCTCGATGGCGTTGCGGAATTCCTCGTCCTCCCAGGCGTTGACGCCGGTGCGGTCGATCTCGGTCACGCCGGGCAGTTCGTCCATGATCTCCTGCGCGGTGCCGGTGTTCACGCCCATATCCACGCCCACGGTCGAGACGATGACGGGAATGTCGTAGGCGCGCGCCAGCTTGCACAGCGCGATGACGTTCAGATCGATCTCGTCCCGCGTCGAGGACGTGATGGTGCGGTATTGCTCGGGCTGGTAGTCGATCAGCACCAGCGCGCAGTTCTGCGGCGTCAGCAGGTGGTCAGAGGCGGGGTCGCGGATCGGTTCGGGTTGCGTCTTGGCCATGCCGTTCTCCGGGTATGATATGCGTGGAATATAAGGGCGACCGAGTCGCCGGGGCGACCGGCCCACGCGTAGTTAGGCACAGGCCAACGGTGCATGGCAAGCAACGGCGAAAGGACCCGGCGTTCGCAAATCCAGAACGCGCGGCGGCTTGTCCGGGGCCGTGCCGCCCCCACCTTCATCGGTGACGGCGGCACATGCCGCCCACCAGATCCAGAGAGGTTCACATGCGCAAGATTCTGTCCACTTCGACCGCCCCCCGCGGCCATTGGGTCGGCGACGGCTTTCCTGTCCGTTCGCTTTTCTCGCATATGTCGGGAAATAACGACAACACGCCCTTCCTGATGCTGGATTACGGCGGTCCGCACGAATTCGGTCCCGCCGCCCGTCCGCGCGGCGTCGATGTCCACCCCCACAAGGGCTTTGAGACCGTCACCATCGTCTATAGCGGCGAGGTCGAGCACGGCGACAGCACCGGCCGCGGCGGCGTCATCCGCGAAGGCGACGTGCAATGGATGACCGCCGGCAACGGCATCCTGCACAAGGAATTCCACAGCCACGACTTCACCGCCAAAGGCGGCCTGTTCGAGATGGTGCAACTGTGGGTGAACCTGCCCGGCAAGGACAAGTCGACCGACCCCGGCTATCAAAGCATCGGCAACGCCCAGATTCCGGCGGTCGAGCTGCCCGAGGGCGCCGGACGCCTGCGGGTCATCGCCGGCGAATACGAAGGCGCGAAAGGCCCGGCGAACACCTTCACGCCGCTGGATGTCTGGGACCTGCGCCTGAACGCCGGCAAGACCGTCACCCTGAACCCGGTCGAGGGCTATAACGTCATCGTCGTGGCGCTGAGCGGCGAGGTCAGCGTGAACGCCGAGGCCCGGCTGACCGGCCCCGCCACCGCCCGGCTGTCGCGCGAAGGCGGCGCCGTGGTGATCGAGGCCGCCAGCGACGCCAAGCTGCTGGTCCTTGCCGGTGAGCCCATCGACGAGCCGGTTGCCGCCTACGGCCCCTTCGTGATGAACACCGAGGCCGAGATCCGGCAGGCGATCACCGACTTCAATTCGGGCCGCTTCGGCCAGCTTTGACGGCAGACGGAAACGGGCGGCAGGTTCACCCTGCCGCCCGTTTTCGTCCCGAAATGCCCGCCGTCCTGTGTGGCGGGCCGGCACGGAATGGATATTGCCACCGTCCGGGCAAGCTGCGCATCGCCCGGCCTAGCCGGCCGCAGCGATCAGGCGCGCGGCATCGGCCAATGGCAGCAGCGGCGGCATCCCGGAGGGGGTCGCCAGATAATGCGGCACCCAGTCGGGATCGAACTTGGCCTTGAAGGCGCGCAGCCCCTCGAAATTGTAGAAGGCGCCGCCGTGGCGATAGATCAGGTTGCCGAAGCGGTCCCACATGCGGCGGCTGCGTTCAAAGGACAGGCCCGACAAGGGCGCCATGCCCAGCGAAAAGCGCACGAAGCCCTGCGACTTCAGTTGCAGCATCAGCTCGGTGAACAGGAACTCCATGGTGCCGGCGGGCGCGTCGCCGGCATGGCGCATGATGTCGATGCTGCCGACGCGGGCCTGCGCATTGGTCAGGACATTGGCAAAGGCGACCAGCCGCCCGTCGCAGCGCACCAGCGCCAGCGGCCAGCGGTTCAGCCAGTCGGCGTCGAAGCGGCCGACCGAAAAGCCCTTCTCGCGGGATTTCTTGGCCGTCAGCCACGCGTCCGAGATGACCCGCAGTTCCGCCAGCAGCGCGGGGCTGTGCGGCGGCAGCGACAGCGACAGCGTCAGCCCGTCGCGCCCGGCGCGGGCATGGGCGGTGCGCAGCTTCTTGCGGGTCGGGCCTTGCAGCGAAAAACGCGTCAGATCGACCACGGCCTTTTCGCCCATCTTGTGCAGCGTCATGCCCAGATCCAGCATCAGGGGCACCGCCGCCGGCCCGACCTGATAAAAGACCGGCCGCGCGCCCGAACGGCGGGCGGCGTCGATGAAGGTAAAGGCGATCTCCTCAGCGGCCTCGCTGTCGCCGACCGGGCCGCCAAGCGCCAGCCATGACGCGCCCGACACCCCGAACATCACGAAGGCCCTGTCGTCGTCGGACAGCATGATCGTCTTGTCGCCGGTCAGCGCGAACCCTGCATCGGCATCGTCGCTGCCGCGCACGATCCGCTCGGCCTGCGCCAGCGTGGCGCGGTCGGGCCGCGTCGGCCGGAAACGCGGCGCGCGCAGCAGCAGCAAAAGCGACGCCGCCCCGACCAGCAGGCTGATCAGCAGGCCCGAGCGCAGCGCCCGTGGCGCATTGGCGTCGGTGGCGAACTGCCACCACATTTCATTGGCATAGGGCGTGCTTTTATGGGCGAAGAACAGCACGAAACAGACGCTGATGATCCCCGCCAGCAACAGCGCGATCCAGCCCGGCGTCATCGCCGAATGGGTCAGGAGCGAGCGCAGGTGGAACGCCTTGCGGAAGGGCCACAGGATCGCGACGCCGATCAGCAGGGTCACGGCCTGCTCGGTCTCGGTCTGCTGCAAAAGCGTGACCACGACGCCCGCCAGCATGGTGGCGATGGTCAGCCAGAAGGCGCCAAGGCTGCGCCGCACAAGACCCAGCGACAGGACCACCAGCAGCGCGCCCAGCGCACTGGCCAGCAGGGTCGAGCCCTCGATGAAGGCCAGCGGGAAAAACGCCTCGGCGGCGGCGGCGGCCTGCGTCACCGGCGGCAGCAGGGCCGAAAGCGACATCCACATGCCCGAGCCGAAGACCATGATCGCCAGCAGCAGCGGCGCCGCCGGCTCGACCGCGCGGAAGGCGGGTTCGGTGGCGGCGAAAAGCCGGTTCAGCGCCGGGTGGCGGGCGCTGCCGCCAAGGGCGCGCCATGCCTCGTAAAGCGACAGCAGGATCAGCGCCAGCGCGAAGGGGACAAGATAGTAAAGCAGCCGGTAAAGCAGCAGCGCCGCCGCGATCTGGTCGATAGGCGCCGAAACCGGCAGGGCGGCAATGATGATCGTCTCGAACACGCCGACGCCGCCGGGGACATGGCTCAGCACCCCGGCCATGGTGGCGGCGGCAAAGATCGGCAGGAAGGTCATGAAGTCGGGCGCACCCGCCGGCAGCAGCAGGTAAAGCGTCAGCGCCGAAAACGCGATGTCGCCAAGGCTGATCAGCAATTGCACGACCATCATGCCCGGCGACGGCGCGCTCAGCGTGAAGCGCCCGATCTTCAGTTGCCGCCGGCTGACCGAAGCCCACAGCAGCGGCAGCACCACCACAAGGATCGCGATGATCGCCAGCAATCGCACGCTGCCCGAGGACAGCGGCAACAGCGACGCCACCGCCGCCGGATGGATGGCCAACGCCGCCAGCCCGACCAGCGTCACCGCGATCCCGAAGGCCATCGCCGTGAAGGTCGAAACCGCGGCGATATCGTATCCGTCCAGCCCCAGCCCGGAATATAGCCGCCAGCGCACCGCCGCGCCCGATACCGCCGTCAGGCCGATGGTATTGCCGAAGGCATAGGCCAGAAAGCCGCCGCTCAGCACCACCGGCAGCGGCAGCGGCTTGCCGATATGGTGCAGCGCCGACCAGTCATAGCCGGCAAGGCACAGATAGCCGGCAAGGCTGGACAGCAGCGCCAGGAAGATGATCTGCCAGGGCGTCGCCTGGATCTGGGCAGCCAGCGCATGGATATCGACCGGCGCCAGCAGGCGATACAGCGCGAATATGCCCAGCCCGAACAAGGCCAGCGCGACCAGATAGGGCATGGTGGCACGCAGGCGCGCAATCGCGCCATTGGCCGGACGGGAGCAGGTCTCGGGGGTCTCGGATGTCACAAAAGGCCCTTAACAGTTTCCGCGGCCCGAACTGCCGCCGCAGCCCGACCCTTTCAGCGCATCCGTGGGGGAAACCGGCGGCCAAGGCAAGTCCGCCGTGGCGCCGTTTTTGCCCTATCTGCCATGCAGGGCGGGCGCGCGCGAAGATGTTATCGCCCCGACGAAGCCCCGGCGCGGGCACCTGCCTGCCGGGCGCAAGGCGCAGCGGCGCCGCGCGCCCCTGCCCCGGACACAAGAGTTTGTATCCTAGCTGATCCAGACCCGTGCATATGGTGGCAGCATGATCGCGCCATTGGCATCCC
>ERZ724503.523-NODE-523-length-16537-cov-13.490414_pt1 | contig 16537 bp, 15 predicted proteins | sample MGYA00376036_ERZ724503 | MGnify/ENA primary metagenome ERZ724503 (study PRJEB28724, sample SAMN07190885) | wastewater metagenome | isolation source: influent of sewage treatment plant in Hong Hong | place: Hong Kong | collected 2016-03-17 ...
AAGTTTTAAAAGCAAAACTTTATGAAATTGAGATGCAAAAGAAAATGGAAGCTGAGGGTGCTACTAGAAAAGAACAAGTTGGAACTGGGGATAGAAGTGGAAGAATTAGAACTTATAACTATCCACAAAATAGAATCAGTGACCATAGAATTAACTTGACTCTATATAGACTTGATTACATCATGAATGATGGTTTGTTTGATGAAGTAATTGATCCTCTTATTGCTGATCATCAATCGAGACTCATCGAAGCTAATGGATTATAATCCATTAGCTTTTTTTATGATAAAACTAAATACTACATATACTCACTATAAAAATAACAAACTATATATTCCCATAAATTTTTGTAAAATTCAAGAAAATGATATTTGGGTCGATGCAATTATCTACAAACCTATTGATTGTGATGAATTATTTGTAAGAAGCTACAAAGAGTTTATTTCTAAATTCATACAAAGTAACCAAATTGTAATTAAGTAAAATTATACTTTCACTGTAAATAAAATATGGAGACAAGTATGACTTTCAAAAAAACATCAATGGCATTAATCGCAAGTGCCTTATTAGCTACATCGTTAAGTGCAAGAGACCAAATCAAAATCGTTGGTTCTTCAACAGTTTATCCTTTCTCATCTTCTGTTGCTGAAGAATTAGGAAAAAATGGAAAATTTCCAACTCCTGTAGTTGAATCAACAGGAACAGGTGGTGGATTAAAACTATTTTGTTCTGGATTTGGAATAGATACACCAGATATTGCAAATGCTTCAAGAAGAATCAAAGATAAAGAGTTACAACAATGTGCAGACAATGGAGTGTTAAATATATCTGAAGCATTAATTGGATTTGATGGTATTGCCGTTGCTCAAGACTCTAAAGTTGCAGGATTTAATGTAACAAAAACTCAATTAGCTTTAGCAGTTGCAGAAGAAGTTCCTTCTAAAGATGGAAAATCATTAATCAAAAATCCATATAAAAAATGGTCAGACATTGATGCGTCTTTACCAAATAGAGAAATTGTTGTTTATGGACCACCAAAATCATCTGGAACTAGAGATTCTTTTGAAGAGCTAGTAATGCAACATGTATTTGAAAAAATGCCTGTTTATACAGATTTATTCAAAGCTGATAATAAAGCAAATAAAAAATATGAGAAATATTCTGTTGTTAGAACTGATGGTGCTTATGTAGAATCTGGAGAAAATGACAACTTAATCGTTCAAAAACTTACTAAAAATCCAGCTGCATTAGGTGTATTTGGATACTCATTCCTAGAAGAGAATAAAGATAAAGTTTCTGGGGTAACTATTGACAATATCGCTCCAACAGCAGATACTATTTCAACAGGTAAATATCCAGTTGCTAGATCAATGTATTTTTATGTTAAGAATTCACATATAGACCAAGTTCCAGCTATAAAAGAGTATGTAAACTTATTTATGTCTGAGAAAATGATTGGTAAAGAGGGAATTTTAACTGAAATCGGTTTAATTCCGTTGGATGATAAAGTAAGAGCTGAAGCTAGAAAAAAAGCTGTTAATTTTGAAACAATTTCTACATCTGATGTAAAACACTAATTTATTAAAGGAGAAGATAAAACTCTTCTCTTTTAAAATCATAAAATATTTTCGAATATTATTGCTAAGTTTTTATCTGTTTTACGCGAACAAAGAGATAAAGACTTAGCAATAATATTATAAATTAGGTGAACAATGCTAAACTGGAATCAAGTTATAGATAAATTAGATTATGCTTTTCAACCTATTATTTATTCTCAAACAGGGAAAATATATGCAGTTGAGGCATTGGTTCGAGGTATTGATAATATTGAAGAATTAAATTCTATTGATGATTTATTTGATACAGCATTTAATGATGATTTTTTATATCAATTAGATATTCAATTAAGAGAAAAAGCAATTAAGAAATTCTCAGAAATTAAAATAAATGATTTAAAACTCTTTTATAATTTAGATAATAGAATAATTTATAATAAAAACCTCTCTTCAGGAAATACCTCAAAAATACTAGAAAAATATAATTTAAATAAATCTAATATCTGTTTTGAATTGAGTGAAAAAGGTACAGTTATAGAACAAAATGCCTTATCTTCTATGCTTCAAAGATATAAGCAAAGTGGCTATTCTATTGCTATTGATGATTTTGGAATAGGAGTTTCAGGGCTTAAACTTCTATATTTTAGTGAAGCAAATATTATAAAACTTGATAGATTCTTTATTTCAAATATTGATCAAGACTCTAAAAAAAAGCTTTTTTGTTCTTCTATAATTGAAATGGCACATATAATGGGAATGCAAGTTATTGCAGAAGGTGTTGAAACAATAAAAGAGTTTTATACTTGTAAAGATATTGGTGCTGATTTTACACAAGGTTATTTAGTTCAAAAACCAACTCTTAAAATTGATGAAATAAAACCTATTTATAGCAATATTCTAACTATATTAAATGAAAATAAAAGAAGTAGTCAAAATACTGAGATAGAAGATGTCTTTATAGAGACAATTACTCCTCTTTGTGTAAACACTCCTTTATACGAGTTGGTTTTACATTTTAAAGAGTATACAAAAAATCATTTTGTTCCTATCGTAGATGAATATGATAATTTTTTAGGAATTATCTATGAAAGTGATATTAAAAAGATTTCTTATTCAAGATATGGATTATCACTTGCAAGAAATGAGTCTTGTGTATCAAATTTGATAAAATACTTAAAACCTATTATATCAGTTGAAATATCTTGGGGAATTGATAAAATACTAGAAATGTACAATCTAAATTCAAAAAATTCTTTAGGAATTTTTATAACTCAAAGTAATAAATATAGAGGTTTTATAAATTTAAATTCTCTTTTAACTCTTTCATATAAAAGAAATGTAGAAATTGCAACAAACCAAAATCCACTTACAAAACTACCAGGGAATAATCAAATAGAAAAGTTTATTCAAAAAGCTCTTGAGAAAGAAGAACAAAATATTACTCATATTATCTATTTTGATTTTAATGATTTTAAACCATTTAATGATATTTATGGATTTAGATTAGGAGATAGAGCTATACTCATTTTTTCTGAACTTTTACAAAAAAAATACCCAAAGGAATCATTTGTTGCTCATATCGGAGGAGATGATTTTTTTGTTGGATTAAAAAATTATGAATTTAATGAAGTATTTGAACTAACTTCCAAAGTACAAATAGAGTTTAAAAATAGTGTAAAAAATTTGTATTCAAAAGAAGATAAAGAGAATGGATTCATTATTGCAAAAGATAGATTCAATACCCAAAGAAGTTTTAACCTTTTATCTGTATCTTCTGCAATTATAGAAATAAATTCTAACTCAAACTTAGATGATTTTGACTCTGTTTTAAGTAAATTAAAAAAAGCGTCTAAAAACTCTTCATTACCTATTTCTCATATATTTTAGTATCTGTAATCATTATGTAACTATTTTTATTTATCATATCAACTAAATTTATTAAAAAGGTCAAATAATTGAATACTTTTGAATCAAGAAAAAAAAGTAGAGAATTCAATGAAAAACTAATTAAGTTAGCTTTAATTAGTGCAGCAACAATCTCTATTTTGACTACATTTGGAATTTTATTTTCAATATTATTTGAAGCAATAGAATTCTTCAAATTAAGAAGTTTTTGGTATTTTCTAACAGGAAGCACTTGGACTCCTGGTGTTATAGATAGCCAATTTGGTGCATTACCAATTTTTGCAGGAACTTTTGTAATTACAATTATCGCTTTAGGTGTTGCTATTCCAATAGGATTAGGAAGTGCAATATATATGAGTGAATATGCAAGTTCAAAATTAAGAGATTATCTAAAACCAATACTTGAAGTTCTTGCTGGAATTCCTAGTGTTGTTTATGGATTTTTTGCAGCAATTACTGTCGCTCCTTTGGTTGTAAAAGCTGCTGCTGCTATTGGATTAGAAGCTACATTTAATTCTGCCCTTGCATCTGGAATTGTAATGGGAGTTATGATTATTCCAACTATTTCATCACTTTCAGATGATGTAATAAGATCTGTTCCTGATTCTCAAAGAAAAGCTTCATTTGGACTTGGAATGACTCAAGCAGAAACAATAAAAGATATTGTATTACCTACAGCATTACCAGGAATTATTTCAGCTTCAATTCTTGCTTTATCAAAAGCTTTAGGAGAAACAATGGTTGTTGTTATGGCAGCTGGTTTAAGACCAAACTTATCTTGGAATCCTCTTGAAGATATGACAACTGTAACTGTAACTATAGTAAATGCTCTTGTTGGAGATTTTGAATTTAATTCTGCTGAAACTCTTAGTGCTTTTGCTTTAGGATTGGTACTATTTGTTATTACTTTAATTCTAAATATGATTTCATTATCTCTTATTAGAAAATTTAAAGAAAAATATAAAGTGAACACATTATGATTAAAAATAAAAAACATAAAACACAAAATAATCCTTTTTATGACCCAACTTTAAAAGCTAGACATTCAAGTTCAAAAAGATTTAAAAAGTTTACATTAACTTCTTTAATCTTTTCAATTTTATTTTTAGCATTTTTCCTTTTTGATATAGTAGGTAAAGCAATACCTGCTTTTAATATAACTTATATCAAAATGGATGTTGCTTTTAATGAAAAATCTTTAGATGATTCAAGATTTGCAGTTGAAAAAAAATATAGAGAAATAGTTTCAAGAGCTTGGCTTAGAGATCTTCCAGCTTTAGTTCAAAAGAACCCAAACTATATGAATACAACTCAACAACTTTTAGTTTTAGCTGATGACCAAGTTGACCAATATTTAAAAGGCAATAATCATAAATTAAAAGAAACTGAAATAGCAATAGTAGAAGAGTTAAAAGCACAAGGATTAATCGAAAAGAAATTTAACACAATTTTCTTTGTAAATGGTGATTCAAAGAGCCCTGAATACGCAGGTATTTATTCAGCTGTTATAGGTTCTGTTTTAACTTTGATTATTACTATGAGCGTTGCTTTTCCTATTGGAGTTATGACTGCTGTTTATCTTGAAGAGTTTGCAGAAGATAACAAATTCACAAGATTTATAGAAGTAAATATAAATAATCTTGCAGCAATTCCAGCTATTTTATTTGGTCTTTTAGGACTTTCAATATTTATAAATCTTTTTGGAATGCCTAGAAGTTCACCACTTGTTGGAGGATTAACACTTGCTCTTATGACACTACCTATAATTATAGTAAGTTCAAGAGCTGCATTAAGAGCTGTTCCAGATAGCATAAGACAAGCTGGATACGGTCTGGGATTAAATAAAATTCAAGTAACAAAAGACCATGTTTTACCTTTAGCCTTTCCAGGTATTTTAACTGGTTCAATTCTAGGACTTGCTCATGCTATGGGAGAAACTGCACCATTAATTATTATAGGAATGATTGCATTTATACCAGATGCTCCAGGAAGTATAGCTGAAGCTGCAACTGTTATGCCAGCTCAGCTATTTACATGGGCTGGAATGCCAGAAGTTATGTATATAGAAAAAACAGCAGCGGGTATAGTTGTATTATTAACAGTATTAATTTCACTAAATGCTATAGCAATTTATTTGAGAAAAAAATTTGAAGTAAAATGGTAAGAAGGAAAAATATGATGAATGAAAATAAAACAAAAATTGAAGTAAAAAATTTAAATTTATATTATGGAAGCAATCAAGCACTTTTTGATATTACTGCAAATTTATATGAAAATAAAATTACTGCATTAATTGGACCATCAGGTTGTGGAAAATCTACATTTTTAAGATGTATAAATAGAATGAATGATTTAATACCAATAGTAAAAATTGATGGTTCAATAGTAATTGATAACAAAAATATCTATGATAAAGATGTAGATGAAGTAAGTGTAAGAAAAAGAGTTGGTATGGTTTTTCAACAACCAAACCCATTTCCAAAATCAATCTATGATAATGTTGCTTATGCACCATTAAAACATGGAATTGTAAAAAAAGGGAAAAATTGTGATGAGTTAGTTGAATCTTCTTTGATTAAATCTGGACTTTGGAATGAAGTAAAAGATAAACTAAATAATCCTGGAACTTCACTTTCAGGAGGTCAGCAACAAAGACTTTGTATTGCAAGAACAATAGCAATTAAACCAGAAGTTATTTTAATGGATGAACCTACATCAGCATTAGACCCAATTTCAACAGAAAAAATTGAAGCCTTAATGCTTGAATTAAAACAAGATTATACAATTATTACTGTAACTCATAATATGCAACAAGCAGCGAGAGTTGCTGATTATACGGCATTCTTTCACTTAGGAAAATTAATTGAATATGATGTAACAGAGACTATTTTTGTTAATCCACACAATAAAAAAACAGAAGATTATATTACAGGGAGATTTGGATAATGTTAAAACCTTACGCAACAAAATTAGAAAATATAAAAAGTGAAATTACACAAATTGGTGTTGATGTTGTAGATGCTATGGAATTATCTTTAAGAGCATTAGAAGATAAAAAAATTGATTCATTAAAAAATATTGAAATTACAGAAAAAAAATTACAAGTAAAATCAAATGAAATAGATAATATGATTCTAACTACATTAGCTTTATATTCTCCAGAAGCAAAAGATTTAAGACAATTAGTTTCTTATTTAAAAATCACAAATGAACTTGTAAGAACAGGTTCTAATGCGAAAGATTTTGCAAAGAAATTTAAAAAATCTTATAGTGATGATTTAAATACAAGTATGATTTTAGAATATACTATTCCATTATTAAAATCAGCTCTTCTTTCACTACAAACATCAATTTCAATGCTTGATGAAGTAAATCCTCAACATATTGAAGAAAGATACCATAGAGTTATTGTTGAAGAGAGTAAAACTGATGATTTATATTTGATGATAGAAAAAAATATCTTGAAATTAATCTCTAAAAATCTTGATTTATCAAAAGAGTATTTTGATATTCTAAGCAGTTTAAGAAGACTTGAGAAAATTGCTGATAGAGCAGTATCTATAGCTAATTTATTACATTTTGCTCAAGTTGGAGGAGATATAGTACAATCATAAAAAGTTTTTATGATATACTATTTTTATGAAAAAAGCCATCAATAAAATTAAAGAATATTTTAGTTCAAACTTTGAAGTTTTAGCAGCTACAATTATTTTTCTTGGTATTCTTGTTTCAGGAAAAGAGTTCTATAAAGCTATTGTTTTGATGCTAGAATTTATTGTTATTATGGAAGTCGTAAAAATGGTCTCTGATTTTATCAAAAAAGAGACTTTACGACTTAGATTTATTATTGATATTTTTATTATCTTCTTAATTCGTGATGTTATCATTCTTACAACAAATAAAAATAGAGACTATTTTGATATAGTATTCTTACTTTTTGTAATTTTTATATTCTTTATATTTAGAATACTTGCTATTAAATTTTCTCCTGGAACAATAAAAGTTTCAAAAGATATTTATGATGATGGTACAAATAAAAAAATAATTACCACTAAAGAGTCAGATATAGATGAATAAATTAATTTTAATTATTGAAGATGAAGAAGATATTTTAGAATTACTTGAATATACTCTTCAAAAAGAGGGTTACGAAACTGTAGGTTTTCTAAATATTGATAAAAATGTAAGAAAAGTTTTAGATGAAGAGAATGTAGATTTAATTTTAATGGATAGAAATCTTCCTGGAGTTGAAGGAACTTCATTTATAAATGAGATAAAAAATCAAGGTTATTCAAATCCTGTTATTTATGTAACAGCTAAAGATAAAGAAGAAGATATAATTGAAGGTTTTGATAGTCATGCTGATGATTATATTACTAAACCATTTAATATAAAAGAGTTATGTGCAAGAGTAAAAGCTGTAATTAAAAGAACTTCAAAAGATATAGATATTCTAAAAGTAAAAGACATTGTTTATAAATCTTCAAATAAAAAATTTTACATAGATGAAAAAGAGATTGAATTAACACATCTTGAGCATGATTTACTACTTGAATTTATAAAAAATAAAGATATTTTAATGACTAGAGAACATTTATTAAGTAGTGTTTGGCAAGACTCTTTTGACAAGAAAGAGAAAACTGTAAATGTTGCAATAAAAAGATTAAAAGCAAAAATCGACCCTGATGGAAAAAAAGATTATATTCGCTCAATAAGGGGAGAAGGTTACATCTTTTGCTAAAAATTCATCAACTTTTTCTAAGAACTTATTTATCAATCTTCCTAACAATTCTCTTAGTATTAAGTATTATTACCTACTTTTGGTCAAAAGATATTTATTTAAATCAAATCGAAAAAAATCTTATACAAAATATAAATGTTGTAACTATTCTTCTAAAAAATAAAAACGAAATAAAGAATATTGAACAAATAGTACACGATTTACATGAAAAATTAAATCTTAGAATTACAATTATTGATGAAGTAGGAATTGTGATAGCAGAAAGTGATAAAAATCTATCTCAAATTAGTAATCATCTAAATAGAAAAGAGATAATTGAGGCTAAATATAATGAACTAGGAAAAGACCAAAGAAAATCAGAGACTATTGATAAAGACTTATTGTATATTGCTAAAAAAATAACTATTGAAAATGAAATTTATTATATAAGAATAGCTGATTATATAAATAACATCACTGAAAATTATATAAAATTTACTTTCGAGATAATTATATTCATAGCTTCTTTCTTACTTATTTCATTTCTTGCAACATACTTTATAAATTTAAAAATCAAAAAAGAGACAGATACAATTTTATATTTTTTAACTCAATTATCAAATAAACAAGTATCTTTCCCAATTTCATCAACATATACTTATGAATTTAATAAAATTACAAAATTATTAAATAAAGTTGCAATTAAACTAGCAAAAAGAGAGAAACAAAAAACAAAACAAAATGCAAAATTAAAACTTGCTAATAGACAAAAAGATGAAATTATCTCTGCAATTTCTCATGAATTTAAAAATCCTATTGCAATTATTTCAGGATATAGTGAAACTATTTTAAATGATAAAAATATGCCTCAAGCTATAAAAGAAAAGTTTTTAAATAAAATCTATCAAAATGCAAATAAAATGTCACAAATTATTGATAAATTAAGACTTACTTTAAAATTAGAAGAGGGAAAACAAGAACTACAATTAATCTCATCTTCTATGAAAAAGATTATTGAAAATTGTATTGGAGATTTAAAAGATAAATATAAAAATAGAGAAATAAATATTTTAGGTGAAGATATCGTTTTAAAAGTTGATGAAACATTAATTTCTATGGCTATTTCAAATCTAATAGAAAATGCTTTAAAATACTCAGAAGATGAAATAATAGTAAATATCTCTTCTAATTCAATCTGTATTATTGATAGAGGAATAGGAATAGAGGAAAAAGAGTTAGAAAATATAAATCAAAAGTTTTATAGAATTTCAAATAATGGCTGGAATAATTCTCTTGGACTTGGGCTTTTTATCGTTCAATCTATCTTACATTTACATAATTTTTCACTAGAAATTACTTCTGAATTTAAAAAAGGTTCTAAATTTTGTATAAAATATTAATTTATACTTAATTTAAGTTAATTATAAGTATTACTACACTATTATTCCACCTCATTAAATAAAGGGAGTTAATAAATGAAATTTACTCAAATGGCACATGCTAACGAAATCGAAAGAGATTGGATAGTAGTTGATGCAACTGATAAAGTATTCGGAAGAATTATTACAGAAGTTGCTACTATCTTAAGAGGGAAAAACAAACCTTGTTTTACACCAAATGTAGACTGCGGAGATTTTGTTGTTATTATAAATGCATCAAAAGCAAGATTTTCTGGTAAAAAATTAGAAAGTAAAAATTACTTTACACACTCAGGTTATTTTGGTAGTACAAAAACTCACAAAATGTCTGAAATGTTTGAAAAAAATCCAGAAAAATTATACAAACTAGCTACTAGAGGTATGCTTCCAAAAACTACTCTTGGTAAAGCTATGTTAAAAAAATTAAAAGTATATGCAGGAAGTGAACACCCTCATACTGCGCAAATTAAAGGATAAGAGTAATGGCAAAAGTATACGCAACTGGAAGAAGAAAAACAGCTATAGCAAAAGTATGGTTAGAAAACGGTAACGGTCAATTAACAATCAATGGTCAAACTCTTGATGCTTGGTTAGGTGGACATGAATCAATCAAAAAAAGAGTTATGCAACCATTAAATGTTGCTAAACAAGAAACTTCAGTAAATATTGTAGTAAAAACTCTTGGTGGTGGATATTCTGCACAAGCTGATGCTGCTAGACATGGTATTTCAAGAGCATTAGTTGCTTTTGATGAACAATTTAGAACTATCTTAAAACCTTATGGTTTATTAACAAGAGATGCTAGATCTGTTGAAAGAAAAAAATACGGAAAGAAAAAAGCAAGAAAATCTTCTCAATTCTCAAAAAGATAATTTCTGTATTACAAAAGAGAACAGCTTCTCTTTTGTCAGAAATTATGGCTTTTTATTTATGCCAAAGGCATTTAAAAAGACCGTTGTCAATTTGGAGTATATTTCTTATTTTCAAAAAAGGAGTGGCAAAAGTCACTCCTTTTTTTATGCCTTTTTTTATAAAAAAACTATACAATACCTCTATGAAATTTTTAACCTTTTATATATTATTAATCACCTACTTAAGTGCAAACACATTAAATTTATCAATGAGTTCAAGTCCTAGTAGATTGAATCCCATCTTAGCAAACGATAGTGCAAGTTCTGAAATAAGTGATTGGCTTTTTAGTGGTCTATTTAAATATGACAAAGATGGAAATCCAACTGTTGATTTAGCTAAATCATATACTTTTGAAACACCAACAAAATTAATTATAAAATTAAGAGATGATGTTTTATGGCATGATAATGAAAAATTCACTTCTAAAGATGTAATTTTTACCTATGAAAAGATAATTGACCCAAAAGTTCTAAATTCAATAAAATCAAACTTTATACAAGTTCAAAATGTGAAAGCATTAGATGAGTACACCATTGAAGTAATCTACAAACAACCCTATTTTAAAGCCATTGAGACTTGGATGGTTGGAATTCTACCTTATCATATTTTAAAAGATGAAAAAGACTTAATGACAAGTTCATTTAATAAAAATCCTATAGGAACAGGTTCTTATAAATTAAAAGAGTTTAAAGTTGGACAAGATATTGAACTTATCGCAAATGAAAATTATTTTGAAGGTAAACCTAAAATTGAGAAAATTAAATATCAATTTTTACCAGATCCGAATACATCATTTTTATATCTTAAACAAAAAAAACTTGATTTAGGTGGATTAACTCCAATTCAAGTTGATAGACAACTTGATGATAATTTTAAAAATAACTACACAATTATGCAAAAACCTAGTTTTTCATACACTTATTTAGGTTTTAATTTGAAAAATGAGAAATTTAAAGATATAAGAGTTAGAAAAGCATTATCGTATGCTATAAATAGACAGGAGTTAGTTGATATTCTATTTTTTGGATATGGAAAAGTTTGTAATGGTCCTTTTTTACCTGGTTCATTTGCTTATAATGATGAAGTAGAAACAATAACTCAAAATATACAAAAAGCTAAAGAGCTTCTAAAAGAGGCTGGTTATGATGAAAAAAATCCATTTACCTTTGAAATAGTTACAAATACTGGAAATGATATTAGAATAAATGCAGCTCAAATTTTACAATACCAATTACAAAAAGCTGGTATTATTATGAATATTAGAGTTATGGAATGGCAATCTTTTTTAAACACTGTTGTTCATCCAAGAAAATTTGAAGCTGTACTTTTAGGTTGGTCATTAGCACTTATGCCTGATGCTTATCCTTTATGGCACAGTTCAAGTGCAAAACTTGGAGGATTTAATCTAGTTTCTTATAATAACCAAGAAGTTGATAAACTAATAGAAGAAGGTGCAAAAACAGTAAATAGAGATGATTTAGGCAAGATTTATAAAGAGATATTCAAAAAAATAAATGAAGATTTACCTTATCTATTTTTATATATTCCAGATTCAATCTCTGTTGTAAATAAAGATATAAAACACATCGAACCAGCTTTTATTGGCATTATACACAATCAAAAAGATTGGGAATTAGAAAATTAGGATAATAAGATATGAATAAAAATAAAATAATACTTTTTGATTTAGATGGAACATTGATTGATTCAACTGATGCAATACTCTCTACATTTAATCACTCATTTCAAGAATTAAACTTCGATTTCAAAGGTAATGATGAAGATATAAAATCACTAATTGGTTATCCCCTTGATATTATGTATGCAAGATTGGGGGTTGAAGAATCAAAAGTTTGGGATTTTGTAGATGCTTATAAAAATAGATATAGAATCATTTCAAAAGAGCAAACAACCCTTTTGGAAAATGCCTATGAAGCAGTTGAATTGGCTTCAAAAATTGGAAGAGTTAGTGTAGTTACTACAAAAACAAGAGCTTACACAATGCCTTTATTGGAGCATTTTAATATTGCTCAATTTTTTGAAATTGTAACAGGTAGAGAAAATGTACAAAATCCAAAACCTCATCCTGAGCCGATTTTGACTACTTTAGAACAAATGAATTATGATAAAAAATTGCATGATGTTTGGATGATAGGAGATACAAAACTAGATTTAATAGCTGCAAATGATGCAAATATCAACTCTATTGGTCTTTTATGTGGTTATGGAGAAGAAGAGGAATTAAGAAAATATACAAATTTTATAGAAACAACTGCTTTAGATGCAATTAAATATTTAAAAAATATTTAATTGCACTTTAATTATATAATGGTTCTAATCTTTCTTTAAATAAATTCTTTCTTTTTACTAAAAATTCTTCGAAATTATTTAAATTCCATTCTCCCTCAGGTATAAAATGTTTTTGCTTATCTTCTGGTGTTATTTGATTTAACCAATCTATTATATTAGTACCACTTTTACTTTGATTAGAATAAGCATCTAAAAATTGGATATTAAAAATACTATTAATTAATTGTTCTTTAACTTTATTCTCTCTTAACCAAGATTGAGAGTATATATGATCTTGTTGTGGTAGATTACCATTATATGAAGTATTAAAATTTATATCCGTATATAATAAAGATAGTATAAGGAAACTATCACTTGAGTTATATTTCAATTTTTCTTTATTTAATATTCCATCAATAGAATCAAATGATTTTTTTGTAGCATCTATACTATTATTAATTTCATAAAAAGGAAAAACTTTTTCTTTTGATTTATCAATACTATTTTTTGAAATATAAAGCATCGTATCTGCTTGACCTCCAAATATTCCATTCAATAAGATTTTAATTAACCATTTTTTCATTAAAATTGAATTTTCATTATCAATATTTGATAATTTATTTTTATATACAAAATAAATTAAAGGAATTAATGCGTTATAACTTGAAATCACCTTGTTTGAGCTTAATTTATATTTATTATCAATCAAATCAACTATTATAGTTATTGATTTAACTATATTAGTCCATTCATTTTCTATATTTTTAATTAATTGAGGATTTATATTTCCAACACTATACTTAATATCATTTTGAGAATTTGAAAATAAAACCAAACAAGTTTTTAAAACAAAATCATGAGTAAAATTGTATTTATCATTTCTATTTATATTATTTATTAAAGCTTTAAATTCATTACGAGCATTTAACCAGTTTCTTTTTATTGTAGAAAATAGTAAATCTGATTTACTAAGCTTTGTTCCACCAGCATTAGTTCTAATAAAAATATCTAAAACCTTATCCATACTTGGTTCTCTTTCTGGATAATAATTAATAATTTCAAAATGATTTAATTTATCCCAAAGTTCCATTAAATTATCTTCTTGTCTACTATCAATTTCAATATCTGAGTTCTCTTTAAGTATTCTTGCTACCTCTTTTGGAACATCTCTATTTCTAATAAATTTACTATGTATATATTTAACACTAATCCAATTTTTATTATCTTTAATAAAAACATCTTCTTCTTCTTTTGGGAAAAATTTAAATTCAAACAAATTGCCATTTTCATCTTCATCTTCTCCACTTAATATGTTCAAATATAAATCCATTAATTTATTTTTAATTACAAAATTACCTTTTAAAGTAAGAAATAAACTTGTTAATCTTTGTTGTCCATCAAGAACCAATGAATATATTTCCTTTTTCATATCAGTATTTACTTTATCAATATATTCTTTTTTATTTGCTGTTAAAAATTCATATCTTGGAGTTAAAATATCTATGATATTAGCAGGAGCTTCCCAAAACAAAAATGTGCTTATTGGATAGCCTCTCATTATAGAATCATATAAAGCATAAATTTGTTCAGGTGTCCAAACATAAGGTCTTTGAATATCTGGCAAAAAATATTTTATATTTATTTCTTCCATTATTTTTGATATTGTAGTATTTTCATATTTCTGCATAAACTAATCCTTTACTTAAATTATTATCATTGTAGCGGAAATCAACTCTTAAATTATTACTATTCAAAATAAATATATTAATCTAAGCTTTAATTTAAAAATTTTGATACTTGAATAGTTCTTGATTCTGTATCACTAATCAATCCATTAATAAAACTACTCCAATCTTTTGAAGCATTATCTAAAGCATTTTTATTTCGTAGTAACAACCACTCTTTTTGCTCTTTTTTCAATATCTTTTGTGAATTCTCATCTAGTTTTGTTTTTGATAATTTAAAAGCTTCATTCAATTTTAACTCTGCATTTACATATTCATTACTTAACTTTTTTACATCTGTATATACATCATCAAAGTTTTTAGAAGCTATAAATCTTTTTAAAATTTCCAATTTACCACTTTCAGGATTTTGTTGTATTTCATTTGCATTGTTATCTAATTTTGCAACTGTTAAATAATACTTTCTATAATTATCAAAATATTTGTTTATTTCAAAATTATATATATCTTCTTTTTTTATACCATATATTGCAAAACCTAGTTCTTCTGTTTGATTTTTGATTAATGATTCTGGATTAAATTCAAAAAAGTTTTTGTTTGGATAAATTATATTTGCCAAAGTATTTTCTATATAATTTGTTGAAACACTAGGTGAATATTTTTCACCATTTTCCCATTCGATTTGCCTACCTAAATATGAAACATCAATAGTATTATCTCTATTAATCGTAAATTGTACAATCATTTTAAAATTTGCTATTTTCATATATGGTGCATCAAAATTAACTTCTTTAATATCTTCTGCCATTGCACTCATTAATAAAAGTGGAGATATTTTTATATTATTTTGTTTAAATTTTGAAATATTATCATCAACAAATTTTTTCTCACTTACTATATCACAAGTGAATTGAACCATTTCTCTATTATTTGATGTGATTATTTCTTCCCAAGTATGATTTTTACAATCTTGAAAATTACCAAAAGCTTCTCCTATTGTAATAGATTTATTTATAGGATGTATATAATCTCTAACTTTTGTGAGATTTTTAGAAACTTTATTTTTATTTTGAATATATTTATCTAAAGATAAATATGTGATTTGATTAAATTCATTAAGTTTTAATACAAGACTTTCCGTTTTATTAAGCGATACCCATTCAGATTCTTCTTTTGCAAATTCTTCATAACCTTTTTTTCTAAAAAGTTTTTTTACTTCTTCAATAGATAAATTCTGAAATCCATTATAAGCAAAACTTGTTACAAAGCCATCTACAGTATTACTATCATAACTAATTAGATTAATATCTCCATTGTTTATAGTACACCAATAATAACTTACAGCAGGAACAATCCTATCATAAGTATTAGGAGATAACATTCTTAATTTTTCGCATGATGTTTTAAAATCATCATTTAGATTAATCAAATTATTTATCTCTTTTATACCAAATCTATTTTCAGTTTTTATAAAAGAAAAATCATTGAATTTTTCTTTTGAACCAATAAAAGCACCTAGAACTATTAAAAATATAATAAAAATTGCACTTATAATAAATATATTTTTATTACTTTTATTTTCAGTAAGAGTTGTTTTTTCTTTAGAATTTAATATCTGTTGCTTTTGAGCATCAAACTCTTCTTGAGTAAGAACTCCTTCTTCTTTTAGTTTTGATAATTTTTCTAATTGAGAAATAACACTATTTGAAGATTCAGATGAAGAATTATCTTTTTGATTTTCATTTACTAAATTTTTTGGATTAATCCCATATTTATTATCTTCTTTACTATTTGTACAAAGATAAACTACTAATAAAATAAATCCAACAATAGGAACTAATATAAGTAAAACCCACCAAGCATTTTTATTAATATCATGCAATCTTCTAACAGTTACAGCTAAACTAGGTAGAAATAAAATCAAACTATAAGCAGTACTAAGAAATCCTAAGAAAGTTCCTTTATCCATAAGTTCTTGGCTAAATGTGCCAATGGCTAAATCTATACCCATAAGAATAGTATATGTAATAGAATATATCAATACAAAATACC